>Ga0066665_10000904_pt1 | contig 13006 bp, 7 predicted proteins | sample GraSoiAngelo_114_FD_75175 | JGI IMG/M metagenome (GOLD analysis project Ga0066665, IMG submission 75175) | Grasslands soil microbial communities from the Angelo Coastal Reserve, California, USA - 14_0903_13_40cm | ecosystem: Environmental > Terrestrial > Soil > Grasslands | place: USA...
GAGGCCGCGCCGCGCGAAGTCGGTGATGATGCTCCCCGTCCCGTGCGACGCCGAGTACAGGGACTGATGCGCGCCCTCGGCGGCCACACATAGAAAGGACGAGGTGCGGTTGGTGCCCGGCAGCAAGAGCGGCATCCCGGTCTCCCCGAACACGGGGTGGCCTTGCATCCTCGACGCGGGAAAGGCCCGCGCGCTGTTGTGGCGGTGGACCACGGCGGCCTCTCCCCGGATCGTCTCGTCGTAGATCGTGTTGTGAGGAGAGTCGACGATCAAATTCATCCTGGCCCCGAAGGCGCGTTGCGCCGTGGAGCGCAGGGTGGAGTAGGTCGCCTGGCGGTAGGCAAAGCCGTAGTTCATCGCGACGGCATTCGCGAGCATCAGGCGCTCGCCCTCTTCACTATCGCGCGGGACGGGCGGGCAGCCCTTCGAGAAGTAAAGTGACATTCGCTCCTTCAGCTGGCGGCGCGAGCGAACCGAAGCGAGCTGGTACATCGGCTTCTGGACGCCCATCACGACGCGGAGGGCCCTCGAGCCGGCCAGGCGGCGTCCAAATCGCTGGCCCATCTGGATGTTGAGCACGCCGTCGCCGCCGTGGTACTGCATCGTGATCTGGCCGAGGTGAAGTCCGAGCTTGCGCGCAGCTTCCTGATCCAGAACCTCTTCGACCTGCTGCAGCTCCACGAAGTGGGTGCTCGGCCCGACGGTGCCGAACCGAATGCGCGACAGCTGTGTGGCCATCCAGGAAAGCTCGCTGCGGACTCGCGGCTCGCCGCCGAATGGCTCGACGTCGAGGCGGCCTCCTTCCTCGATCCTGTCCAGCTCGGAGGGGTCGAGGTCGTAGCGGTCAACGGCAAAACGGGCACCCTCGACGGCGCAGCGGATGACCTCGCGGGCGGACAGCACCGGCTTGTAGCTGGGCGGATATGGGTGTATGGAGCGAATGCCGTCGTAGAACTCGCGGATCGCGGTCTCGTCAGGCCTGTCGATGTCCAGGGCGGCAAGCGCCATGCCGCAGTTCAGCGCGGCGCTCGTGAAGATCGGCCGGATGGTCTCGCGCGTCGCCACGGCGATGCTCGAAGGCATCTCCATCAGGGCCTTGTGATAGAAGTCGGGCAGAACCGCCGGCGGTGCTGCCAGGTCGATGTCCGTGATGCCGCTCCTCAGCAGCGCGAGCGAGTCCGCGCGAACCGGATGATCCCGGCTGTCGAAGATGCGGGGCTGAAACTCAGCTTCCTCTGACTCGAGCTGCCAGTCTTCGGTAAGCAGCTCGCTGCTCACGCGATCGCCTCCACGCGGTTGAGAAGCTCCGAGAGGCGGAGACCCGGCCGGTTCGGAAGCACGATCTCAACTGCCGGCAGCCGAGCCGCCAGATGTTCCGCGATCTCCTCGACCGGCGCCTGCGCGGGTCCCAACCCGGTCGCGGCTGTCAGCGTGGCCGCGAAGCTCCAGTAACGGCGAAGCTCACCCGCGATGAATGTCCCGGTGATCAGCGAACGGGCCGCGGTGGCAGGGTCGCACGGCTTCACAACCGCGACGCTGTCCTCGCTCCGGCGCAGCGAAACGATGATGTCGGGCACAAGCGCCGGGACGCGTCTGGTCAGCTGTCGCTCGACACGTCCGTGGGGCATCGCACGCCCTGACCCGCCTTCGACGCGCACCGGCTCGACCAGGCCCCAGGCTGTGCTTCCGTCGCTGACGCAGATGTTGTCGCAGATGGCGACTCCACCGTCCGCGATCTCCTGCATCAGGAGGGTCGACTTGCCAACCCCTCCGGGACCGGCCAGGAGCGGCCGCAGGTCGCCTGCGGTGCAGACCGATGCGTGAAGAGGAGCGCGGTCGCGCAGGCTCGCGCGCCACATGGCGGGATACTGAAGGAGCGCCGCCCGGGCAAGCAGGATGAAGCGAGAGGGGAGGAGGCGCGCGACGACCTGGCCGCGCAGCTTGGGCCGCCAGCGATAGGTGAAGTCCATGCGCTCCGCGCCGCCTGCGAGCCGCAGGTCAAAACCTGACCCGCAGACGTCTTCCAGCACCACCTCTTTAGCTCGCCTCCATGCGCCGCGCGTCACCGGCTCCCAGGCAGTCGTGTGGAAGGGCCGGCTCGAGGACTCGACGCGCACGGCCAGCGTTGCCCGCTCGGCGTCGGCGTCGCGGCGTTCGCCGGCCGTAGCCTCGTTGATCAGCTCATCGACCCACGGCAGGTCGCAGTCGATCGCGATGCGCTCGCCCGCGGTGGTCAGCATCTGCTTACGCATGGGCCACCATGCCCAGCGGCGGCGTCATCGCCGGCGACGAGCCGTTGAGCGCCAGCTCGTACGTCTCCTCCAGGTCGCGGCCGAGCACGGCCGGGTGAAAGCGATCGCCGAGCTGCGTGCGGGCGGCCTGCGCCATGCGCATGGCCTCGTTCGGGTGATCGAGCAGATAGCCGACCGCCTTGCCGAGCAGCGCGGGCTCGCCGGGCGGCACGAGCAAGCCGGTCCGGCCGGGGACCACGACTTCGGGGACTGCGTTGACCGCGGTCGCGACAACGGGTATCCCGCAAGTCATGGCCTCGACGACCGAGCACGGCAGGCCTTCGTAGTGACTCGCGAGCGCGAAGACGTCCAGCGCAGGCAGCAGCGTCGCAACATCGTCTCGCTCGCCCAGCAGGACGAACCGATCCTCCATTCCTTTGCGGGCGACCAAAGCCCGTGTCGCCTCCGCCAGCGGTCCATCGCCGATCCATATGAAGGCGACGTCCCTGCGACCAAGCGCTTCGAAGGCCGCGACCATGTCGGCGGGCGCCTTCTGCGGGGCGAGCCTGCCCACGGTTCCGACGACCAGCGAGTCATCCGACAGTCCGAGGCGGCGGCGAGCCAACGCGCGGCTGCTCTGCGTCGCCTTTGGAATGTCGAGATCGATCGCGCTGGCGATGGCGCGAACCCGTTCCGCCGGCGCGATCTTGAGGCGAATGGCTTCGGCCGCTACGGCGCCGCCGACCGCGAGGAATCGATCGGTGATGCGGCCAAGTCTTCGCTCGACCTGGATGTAGGTCGCGCGAAGAGGCCACGCCTGACGGTTGTGAAAGGGGAAGCCGTGAAAGGTGTGGACGATCGCCGGCACGCCAGCGCGGCGCGCCGCGATTCGTCCCAGAGCGCCGGCCTTGCTGCTGTGTGTGTGCACGACGTCGAAATTTCGCGCCCGCAGCTCTCGCGTCAGCTCTGCAAGCGCCCTGTAGTCCTCGAGCGGATTGATCTCATGGCGCATGTGGGCGAGCCGGACGACCTCGATGCCGGCCCTTTCCGCCTCGGCAAGAAGCGGACCGCCGGGCGCGGACAGAACCGTGACCGAATACCTGTCGGGGTCGAGCGCTACGGCGCCTCGCAAGGCCACCCCGCCAGCGCCCGCGATGAATCGGGTAATCACCTGTGCGACGCGGAGCATCAGAATCCGTCCGGATACGGAGCGGCGAGCGCCGGTGCTGCGGCGGTGGGCGTGCGACTGAACGCGGGTAGGAGCTCGGCAAGGTGCTGGCGCACGACCGCGCTGCGGTTGAAGGACGCGGCCTCGATGAGGCGATCGATGACCACATCGAGATCAGCCGTTGGCGCGGCGGGCATGGCAGCCCAGATCCGCGGATGCTCGGTGCGCAGGCGCTGCTCGCTCTCGCTGAAGAGAGCTTCGTTGAGCTTCTCGCCCCCGCGCAGTCCGGTGTAGCTGATCACGAAGTCGCCTTCATGGAGGTTGAACTGCGCCGCGTAGTTGTGGACCAGGTCGACGATGCGCACCGGCTCTCCCATGTCGAGCACGAAGGTCTCGCCGAGCTCCGCCATGCTGGCGGATTCGATGACCAACCCCACGGCCTCTTCGACAGTCATGAAGAATCGCGTCACGTCGGGATGTGTGACGGTCACGGCTTCGCCTTTTTCGATCTGCTCCGACAGCACCGACAGGAATGAGCCGCGACTGCCGAGGACATTGCCAAAGCGCACCGACGCAAATCTCGTGAACCCGCCGGCGTGCGCCTGCACGATCATCTCGGCCACTCGCTTCGACGCGCCAAGGATCGATATCGGATCTGCGGCCTTGTCCGTCGAGATCAGGATGAATCGCTCGACCCCCGTCTCGACCGCCGCCTCCACCAGGTGCCTGGTGCCCATGACGTTGGACTTGATTCCCTCACATGGGTTGCGCTCCAGAAGCGGGAGGTGCTTGTGTGCGGCCGCGTGGAACACGACCTCGAACCTCAGGTCCTCGAAGAGCTGCTTGATCCGGTGGCTGTCCCTGATGTCCGCGATCAACAGCTCATCGCTGTCGAGCAGGGCCTGGCCGTCGAGCTCCATCTGAAGCCGGTGCAGGTTTGACTCGTCGTGGTCGAGGAGATACAGGGCCGCCGGTCGGAATGACCTGATCTGCCGACACAGCTCGCTTCCGATCGAGCCGCCTGCGCCGGTCACGAGGACGCGCTTCCCCTCGACCACGGCGCGTGACGCGGTGCGCACGACGTGCACTTCCTGCCGCCCGAGAAGCCGATCGACTCTGAGCCGGCGCAGGTCGCTGATGCGCGCGTCGCGTTCGAGAGCCGCGCCGAAAGATGGCAGGTAGCGGACGCTCACCCCCGCAGCGCTCGCCGACTGCGCGAGTCTCCGAATGTTTTGAGGGCTCAGCGACGGAATGGCGACCACCGCTACATCGACATCGAACGCAGCCGCGATCGACTCGAGCTCCAACGTGGTTCCCAAGATCGGGATTCCGGCGGGTCCCTTCGCGGAAGGATTGTCGTCGAGAAATCCGAGAGGCAGAAGCCCGTACTCAGGCGTGCGCCGAAGGTCGCGAGCCAGCGTCTTGCCGGCCTCGCCGGCGCCGATGATGATCGTGCGAAGGGCGCCGACTCGCCTCGCGCGACGCGGCGCCGGCGCGTCGTTTTGCTCGAAGACGCTGGCCGCGATTTCGAGCGCCATCAGGCCGTCACCCGAAGCTGCGCCAGCCGCGGTTCTCGCGCTGCTGACTCGCGCAGCCCGTCGATCTCTTCCCAGAGACGATCGACCATGTCGTCGGTCAAGCCGGGATAGAAAGGAAGCGACACGATCCTGGGAAAGACTGCGTCGGCGACCGGAAAGCTCTGCGGGGCCTGGGTCGCCAGAAGCTGCTCGAAATATGGCTGATGGTGGAGTGGGATGAAATGCACTGAGCAGTCGACGCCGCGCTCGGCCAGGCGGCTGATGAACTCATCGCGGCCGATCCCAAACTCAGGCATGACCTGAACCACGTACAGGTGCCACGCGTGCAGCCCCTGGTCCGGCCACTGCGGCCCTGTCAATCCTGCGATTCGTGAGAGCCGCCGGTCGAAGGCTTCGGCAAGTCCCTGGCGGCGATCTTGCCAGTCGAGAAAGTGCTGCAGTTGCCCCCGCCCGATCGCCGCCTGGACATCGGTCATGTTCGCCTTGATGCCCGCAACCTCCACTCCGTATCGCCAGCCGGCGCCCGGGAGGTATCGCTTCCACGCGTCGTGGCTCATGCCGTGGATGCGAACCTGCCGCGCGTATGCGGCCACATCGCTGTCGTCGGTCGTGATCATTCCGCCCTCGCCGATCGGCAGGTTCTTCGTGGCGTAGAAGCTGAAGCACGTCGCCGCGCTCAGCGTGCCGACCCAGTCGGTTCCGACCTTGGTCCCAACTGCATGCGCGGCGTCTTCCACCACTCGTGAAAGGGGAAGACCGGCCGCGGCCGCCATCTCCTCGACCGGGGCCGGAAAACCCGCGAAGTGGATGACGACCATCGCGTCCACGGGTCCGACACGGCGGACCGCGTCCGCGACAGTGTCTGCGTCGGGCATCAACGTTCCTGCATTGATGTCGACGAGAACCGGTTCCAGCCCGGCATGCACGATTGCGTGCACCGCGCCGCAGAAGGTCATCACCGAGGTGAGGACCTTGGCGCCGCGCGGAAGGCGCAGGGCGCGCAGCGCGATTTCAATCGCCGCGGTGCACGATGAGACGGCGATCGCGTGCTCGGCGCCGACCAACGCCGCGAAGTCGCGCTCGAACTCGACGACCTCGGGGCCGGTGGTGATCCAGCCGGAGGCAAGCACCCGGGCCGACGCGGCCTGCGCCTCGGCGCTTATCTCAGCCTTGGCAAATGGAATCCGAGGCTGAGAGCTGGACTCGGGTTGGACCAGCTTCAACGGCCACCCCACAGATCGGACGCGATCTCGCGGCTCATGCCCTGCAGCGGATCGCCATCGCGGTCGACGACCGCCAGGCGGGGCGACGCTTTGCGCGGCGGCTTGGGCAGGTCCGTCGGCTCGGCCGGTCGGTCTGGCATGTGGACGATGACGCCGAGAAGCGGGCGCCCGCTGATGGCGAGGAGATTCCGTGCGGGGGCCAGCGCAGCCTTGCGGATTCGCTCTGGCGTCACCAGAACAAAACCGGAAGACGGTGACGCGGAACCGTTGCGATAGGCGGGGGGCGCGTCTTCGGCGGAGAAGATCGCAAGTCCCTTGCCCTCAGCCGGACCGGGCACTTCCATGCTCCGCGCGAGCGCGCTGAGACTCGGAATGTTGCCGACGCCAAGCAGCTCGACGGCGCCCACATCGGCTGCGCTCGCTGCCAGCGCAAGCCGGTCGCGCAGGGTTTCCGTCGGTTCCGACAGCCAGCCCAGCAGAGGCGTCTCCAGAGCAGCTGAGATGGCTTCGGCGCTCGCGAGAGTCGGTCCGAAGATCTCGAGCACGGAGGACACCGCGACGCCGAGGATCACGCCGATCACAAGCGCCAGTCCGAGGTCGATGGGCAGGCGCGACGGATCGGGATGGGATGGAGGGAAGGCCTTGTCGATCACCGATGGATTGGGAACCGAGCCTCTCTCAACGAGGCTGTTGCGTTCCGACTCGAGCTGGACCTCTTGCTGTGTCAGCGCGGCGCGCTGGTTGCTGTCCGCGCTGATCTGGTAGGCGAGAATCTGCGCGCGAACGGCGACGGTCTGCGCGTTGGCGGGATCGACCTGCAGCGCCTGAAGCTGATCGTTCAGCGAGGCGATCTTCTGATCGAGTTTGGTGATCTGGTCGATTGCCACACTGATCCGGTCGTCGAGCGCGGCACGCTGCGCGGCTGGGCTGACCGCAAGCCGTGTCTGGATCAGGTCGTCGGCGAGAGCGTTCACGATCGCTGCCGCAGCCTCGGGATTCAAGTCCTGGTACGAGAGCTGAAGCACACCTGATGTGCCTCCCGGGGCCAGGGTGATGTTGCGAATGACTGCAACCGGATCGCGCACCACGCCGGCGTTCTTCAGCGCGGTGCTGACGTGTGATGGGCTGGTCACGATGGCCTTCGCTCCGTCGGCGATGGCGGTTGCCTCCGTCAGCGAAGTGGGTGCGGGGGCGTCGAGCACCAGGCGAGTGGACGCGGTATAGGTCGGCGCTTCGCGGAGATGAATCACCGTCACGCCGGCCATGCATGCGATGACCAGGCTGGCGATGACCATCCAGTGGCCGAGCAACACGCGACGTGCGACTTCCTGCAGTGCCATCTGTTATCTGCGCTCTCTTTGCTGCATCGATTGGGGAACGTGAAGAAGACGATTCATGTGGAACTCGACGAGCGTATGCGAAGTCGATCGAGATTCCATTAGGGAAGAAGGGCATCGCGTTGAGCCCTGTCCCAGACGCAATCGGGACGATGGAATGGAGCTTCCCGATGTCTCTAGGTCAGTCGTCCCATATGCCTCTGCATGTTGCCCTGAGTAAAAAAGATCAGGTCCAGGACTTGCGCACTAGGCCCCAAATGGGTTAGAACTGCAGATGGCCTTGCGGGCCAAAGGGTATTTACTCGCCGGGGACGGAGAGTAGATAACGCAAGAACGACGAACTTCGGTCGTTCAAGAAGTTGGAGATCAGCGAGAGGAGCTCCAAGCGATCAAGCGCTGACCGACGTCGGCGTTCCGGGGGTAGATCGACATGCGCGAATTTCCATTCGAGCATTGCGGAGCCATGCTCACGTGAGCGCGGTAGCAAAAACGCCGGCGAGCCTTCGAGTCTTTGCCGTCATCGGAGCCGCGGCGCTCCTGGGTTTGCTCCTCATGCCATTCGGGCTTGGGGCGCAGGCCGCAGCCAAACCGCCCCTCGTAGCAGCCATACAGCCCCACGTATTGATGGTGTTGATGGAAAACACCAGCTACGAACAGATTGTTGGCAATGCATCGATGCCTTTCGTCAACGCACAGGTGGCCGCGAACGGATCTGTGAGCACGACGGATCTGAGCCATCCGAGCCTGCCGAACTATCTTGGCCTTGTCTCCGGCTCGATCCAGAACAACCCGCCGGATACGACGCCTCAGGATGGGACGTACGCCGGCCCGCAGTTCACCGACTCGCTCGCGTCCGCGGGCATCGCATGGAAGGCCTACATGGAGGACATGCCGGTCGCATGTGACCTGACAGATCAGTTTGGCCCGGCCAACTACGACGTCAACCACAACCCGTTCATGTACTTCAACTCGGTGCGCAACAACCCGGCGCAGTGCAACCGCGACGTCCCGTACCCGCAGCTGACCGCCGACTTGAACGCCGGCACCGCGCCGCCCTTCATATGGGTCTCGCCAAACATCATCAACGACATGCACAACGGCACGCCCGCCCAGGGCGACGCTTTTCTGCAGGGTCTGGTCAATCAGGTCAAAGCCTCGAGCTGGTGGACCGGGACGCCAGGCAGCCGGATCGTCATCACCTGGGACGAGGGCGCGTCGACCGAACAGGTCCTGACCCTGGTCATCGGCTCGGCCCACGGGACAGCCGCTAACGGCGGCAACGAGTACGGAACGCTGCGCGGCCTAGAAGAGGCCTACGGCGTGCCGCTGCTCGGCAGCTCGGCCAGCACCAGCGTGGGAGACATCCTCCCGCTTCTCGCCGGGGCTGCGCCCCCACCACCGCCTCCACCGAGCCCCTCGCCCTCACCGAGTCCTTCTCCGACGCCGACGCCGACCGCGTTGCCGTCACCGAGCCCTTCCACATCACCAGGTCCATCACCGAGCCCGGTGCCCGCTCCTTCGGCCGGCACGCGCGGCATCTTCCGCTACACCTCGACGGACTACGCGGCGATGCATGCGGCGGGATTCAACGCTTCAACTGACGGAGGAGTCCAGGACGGCGCCGCCGCGCAGGCGGCGAACGGAATCAAGGGCATGGTCTGGGTCCCCGCGTATGACAACAACACATGTGCTCAGACGCTGAGCAACGCGGCCGTCGCCGCCATGGTGCAGGCCAACGTCAGCGCCGGCTATAGCGGCCTTCGCTATGAGATCGGCGACGAGCCGACTGCATTCGGCTGCAATGCAGCCGCGGTCTATGCATCCATCACGCAAGCGGTGCATGGCGCCGACCCGGCGGCGAAAACCTGGGTCGCCGATGACCAGTTTCAGGTCGGTAACCCAGTGAGAAACGGCGTAACGATGAAGGGAACGGTCGACATCCTCGCATTCGATGTGTATCCATGCGAGAGCGGACCGTGCGATTACTCGGCGATCGACAGCGCCGTGCAGCAGATCCACGCTGCCGGCCTGACGAACTGGGAGTTCATCATCCAGGACTTCAGCGCAAGTCCGTGGCGCTGGCCGACGCCGACGGAGATCCAGGCTCAGTTCGATCACTGGAAGAACCAGGGCGCGATCGGCTACTGGGTGTACGCGTGGGATTACCTCGGAGCGCAGATGATCAACCAGCCGGGCAACGTTGCAGCGGTGCAGTCGATCAACTCGCAATCGATCAACGGTTCGGGCTCGCCCTCGCCGTCACCTTCGCCGACGCCAACTCCCTCGCCTACGTCCACACCTTCACCCTCGCCTTCATCCACTCCGACGACGCCGTTGAGCGCGAGTGGAGCAGCGAGTCCGACGTCTGGCAGCGCGCCTCTGGCCGTCAGCTTCACCGGCAGCGGTAGCGGCGGCCTCGCGCCTTACTCATTCGCTTGGAACTTCAACGACGGAGGCACGTCGACCAGCCGGAATCCCAGCCACACATACACCGGCGCCGGCACTTACACGGCGACAGTTGTGGTCACTGACGCGCGCGGAGTACAGGCCTCGGCGTCCACGGCTGCCATAACAGTGAGGTCCACCCTTGTCGCGTCGACAAGCGGCTCGCCGACATCGGGCGATGTGCCCGTCACGGTGAGCTTCAACAGCTCGGCGACTGGTGGCGCAGGCTCATACACCTACAGCTGGGCCTTCGGGGATGGTGCAACCAGCACCACTCAGAATCCGAATCACGTGTACGCGGCGGCGGGCAGCTATACCCCGACCGTGACAGTCACGGACTCCGCCGGGGTGACGGCGAAGTCGTCCGTCAACGTAGCGGTTGCCCCCGAGCCCACATTGATTGTTGCGGCAAATCCTTCGGCGGCTGACGTCCACACGAACATCGCGTTCACGTCGACGCTCGCCGGTGGGACGTCACCTTTCGGCTACACATGGGACTTTGGCGATGGAAGCACGTCGCGAAACCTGAATCCAACGCACAGCTACGCCTCGACAGGCGTCTTCACGGTGCAGCTGACCGTCCTCGACGGCGTGGGACACATGGCGAATGCGAGCCTCGCCGTCACGGTCAATCCGCCGCCATCCGCAACCGCCTCCTCAAACATCACTACAGGTGATGCTCCTCTGACCATCAACCTCAGTGGCCTCGCCTCGAGCGGGACGCCAACGTACACATACGCGTGGAGCTTCGGCGACGGAGCGACCTCTCACGGCGTGCAGAATCCGAGCCACCTCTACGGTGCAGCCGGCACATACACGGCCGTCTTCACGGCAACCGACGCATCCGGACAGAGCGCATCGGCGAACGTCGTCATCACGGTGCATACAGGCCCGGTCGCGACCGCAAACGCATCGCCCATCTCCGGGAGCGCGCCGGTCGCGGTCAACTTCACAGCGTCAGTGTCGGGCGGCGTCGCGCCGTATGGCTACCAGTGGACCTTTGCTGACGGTGCGACCGGCAACACCCAGAACCCGAGTCACACCTATGTGTCCGCCGGCATCTTCACCGCCACGCTGACCGTCACGGATGCCGTCGGAGGCAAGGTCCAGGCGAACGTCGGACCCATCTCGGTGTCCGGCCCGCTCTCTGCGAGGGCAGGCGCCGCGCCGACCGCGGGGGACGCGCCCGTGACGGCCGCCTTCTTCGGTTCCGCCAGCGGCGGGACGCTTCCCTACTCCTTTACATGGTCGTTGGGCGACGGCACCACCTCGAACGCCCAGAATCCAAGTCACCTCTACGTCACGGCCGGCACGTACACGGCCACGCTGACGGTGACGGACGCGCAGAACCACTCCGCGGCTGCACAGGCCACGGTGGACGTGTCGCCCACGCTGACCGCCTCGGATTCGGTTTCGCCTGGCAGCGGCACGGCTCCGCTTCCCGTCGCTTTCACCGCCAACACGTCGGGCGGCAAGGCCCCCTTCAGCTACAGATGGGCCTTCGGCGACGGCGCCACATCGATCAGCCAGAACCCGGCTCACTCGTACGGCGTACCTGGAACGTTCACCGTTTCGCTCATGGTCACCGACGCCAACGGCTCCGTCGTTCCGGTCGCGCCGCTGACCGTCAACGTGGCGGCGGGACCGCTCGTGGCGTCCGCCGCGTCGGCCACGTCGAGCGGTGATGCGCCCATGGCGGCGGCCCTCAGCGGTTCCTTGACCGGCGGCACGCCGCCGTACACCTTCGCCTGGAACCTTGGTGATGGGACCACATCGAGCCAGAGCTCGGTCAACCACACCTACACCTCGGCCGGCAGTTACAGCGCGCGCCTGACGGTCACCGACAGTCACGGGGTGACCTCGCAGGCCAGTGTTCAGCTGACCGTCTATCCCGCGCTCAGCATCTCGACGACCGCCATGCCTGCCGCAGGTGAGGCGCCTCTTCTGGTCGGCTTCACCGCGTCCGCAAGCGGCGGACTGGCCCCGTACAGCTACACGTGGGGCTTTGGCGACACCGCCACGGCGGCCGGCTCATCGGCAACGCACTCCTACGGCGCCGGAGAATTCCATCCAACGCTGACGGTGCATGACTCCGCCGGCGGAATGTGGACGGGAGTCGTGGCGAAAATCTCGGCCAAAGCGCCGCCGCCCGCACCGGCTCCCCCCGGCGCATCGAACCCCGGCAAGGGCGCCGGATCCGACAGGATGCCGGGCGGACCTCCACCGGCAGCGGCGTCTCTGGCGCCGGAGCAACCGTCACCGTCAGCCGAGCCGTCCCCGTCTTCGCCGGCCTCGCGGTCGGCCAGGGCGGTGCAACCGGCAGCCGACTTGGCGGGATCCGGGTCCGACCGCAACACGGCACTGATGGGGACCCTGCTCGGATCGGTCGTGGCCAGCGGGCTAGGTGGGTATCTGTTCCTGTGGTGGCGAAGAGGCCGTCTCTTCTGAGCCCAGGGCGGCGGAGGCCGGGTGGCGGGGAAGGGCCCGACGCCGCCTGGCCTGAACCGTCGCCTCGGAGTAGATGACGACCCAGGTCAGGTAGCCGCCAACGGCGACCAGAGCCGACCAGACGGGCCAGCGGCCGAACTGCATGCCGAGGCCAAGGGCGCTCAGGACGATGCACGAACCCAGCTCCAGCGTGCTCTTCTCGCCGGGAGCAGATACAGTGCCGGCTGCCTTCGCCTTGCCGGCGCGAGGAACCACCCTCATGACAATCCGGACGGGCCGGCGATTCTCAACGCTGCCCACACAGGCCTTGACCACCCGGCGATAGAGCCTCAGGCTGCGCTCGCCGCTCGTCCGGCCCCAGCGCCAGCCAGCGGTCGAACCCCGCCGCAAGCTCCGGCTGGAGCGCGCGAGCTGGGTCTGCATGGTCAACCGCAACATTAGCTCTGTCGCAACTCCCCTGGATAGAGAACGGGCAACAGTGGTCGCGGTTGCAGGATGCAATGGCGGGAGCGACAGAGCTGCCTAGACCCAGACGGGTCGAGCCTCCCGCCATGTCGGATTGCCCCATCCCGGCCTGCCGCTCCCTGTAGCCGATCCTGCTCCGCGCGGGCGTGGC
>Ga0066665_10000908_pt1 | contig 12980 bp, 11 predicted proteins | sample GraSoiAngelo_114_FD_75175 | JGI IMG/M metagenome (GOLD analysis project Ga0066665, IMG submission 75175) | Grasslands soil microbial communities from the Angelo Coastal Reserve, California, USA - 14_0903_13_40cm | ecosystem: Environmental > Terrestrial > Soil > Grasslands | place: USA...
CGGCACCATAAGTCACGCTGACGAAGTGCGGCATGTACGATTCGAGATCACGAATCGTTTGGTAGAGGGTCTCGGCCGCCTCGGGCGTTTTTGGGGGGAAGAACTCGAACGAAAACGTGGGAGAGTTCCCCCGCATAATGTCGATGATGTGCATGACTCAGCGCCTACCTTCGTTCCTGCCGCGACCTTCGGTCAACACCGAAGCAACTCACGGCACAATTGCAAATACGCGCGCTGGAAATCCTGAGCCGTTCTTTGGTTTTGGGAAACTGACTACGGCGATAGCGCCAGCCTCGGGAACCTGATCTAAATTCATCAGCAACTCGATCTGATAATGGTTCGTGCTCAAAATGTGTTTCCAGCGAGTAATCGCCTTTGCTCGTAGCGGTTCCCGGATCGGTATCAGTCGTTTCGTGACCTGAAGCAGTGATTTTGCGTTGCTCGTAAAGATATTTTAGCCCCGCCAGACTCCATCCGGGATAATGGGCAACACCCTTTGCGTCCTTGTTCTCCATTTTTGCTGCGCCGGACCAACGTTTCGACCAATCGGTCCGCATTGCCACAAATGCGCCGGCAGGGATTTGGCCGTGATCTTTTTCCCATTTCTTTATGCGCTCTAGCGACAACGTGTAATCCGGGTCCGCCGCTGCTTCCCGATGCACATCAATGACCACTAGCGGCAAAATCATCTCTTTCGGGTCGATCTGATCAACTGTGCGCAGGCCCTTCACGAAATGCGCCGGCGGATCAACGTGCGTTCCCCATTGACCGACATGCGTGAACAGGTCTGAAAAAAAGGCCGTCCCCATCGTGTCTGAACGCTTGTCATACCAGTAAATCGTCTTTCCCATTTCATCCGGGAAACCGGGCCAACGCGGAATCCCAGGAGCGAAGTCGTGCGTGAGGTCCACGTATCTTTTCGAAGCAAGCAGTTTTTGGATTTTCCAAAGCGAGAGGTCGTCCGCGGGGGAAACTATTGTGCCTGCAAAGAAGAGCAGCGATGCGCAGACGCATCGCACTGCCCAAGCGCTCTGCACGAAATACAGCCCCGCGCGATTCCTTGCCGTTCGGGGTGCGTCCGCGAGCTCGTGTCGCCTTGAAACGCTTCGTTGGTTTCGGTTCATCGTTTGCATTTCGTTTTGTTAAAGCATCTCCCAGCAATGCGCCAACAAGTTTGAATAACCTCGAATAACTTGCCGTTTCTTTTGAGAAACGCGCATTTGTCGTAGTGGCGCGCAGATGTTATCACCAGCTGCCTCGTCCTCGGGGCTTGCGAGGACAATCGCGCATGTTATTCACGCGAATTAGAAGAAGAAACTTTGAAAAAGTAGAACACAAATCGTCTTCTTGTGTTGTGAAAAACTTTCTCGCCAACAGATGAATCCACTTAATGTTCTCGATCCAACTGTTTCCAGTCAAAATGCTCGTGGGCTTTCTGCTTTGGCCGTAATGACCAAAGCGCCACGAGCAGGAGAGGTAAAGACGCGGCTTGTGCCACCGCTTACGCCAGATCAAGCCGCGGAGTTAAACAAATGTTTTCTGTACGATACCGTGACTGCGATTTCGAGCGCGATCAGTAATAACAATGCCTGCGGAATTGCTGTTTACACACCGATCGGCACCGAATTGGCCTATGCCGATATCCTTCCGTCTAACTTCAGTTTGCTGCCGCAACGCGGCGACCAGTTTGGGGAACGCCTTTACTTTGCCGCGCTGGATCTCCTTAAGTGCGGGTTTCAATCGGTGTGTCTGATTGATTCCGACAGCCCGACTGTTCCGGCGGAAAATTTTGCGCAAGCAGTCAAACTTTTACAGCAGCCAGGAGATCGTACTGTTCTGGGTCCGTGCGATGACGGCGGCTATTATTTGATTGGACTTAAGAAGCCGCAAAGAGAACTCTTCGAGCGAATTGATTGGAGCACTGAGCGCGTGCTTGTTCAGACGAGACAACGTGCGCGCGAAATTGGTCTCGAAGTCAAGCTATTGCCGGCGGGATACGACGTCGACGATGAGGCGAGTTTACGGCGATTATGCAAGGAACTGCTGGCCGACACAGCATTAGCAGATATCGCGCCGCACACCCGAAAATTTTTGCGGCAGCTGACGGCGCAGAAGAGGCTGTAGCTGCGCTCACCAAGCGCCGATCTGAATTTGCGACGGTTTGAGACCGCCGCTACAAACACCCATGGCAAAACGCGCGTTAGTCACTGGCGGCGCGGGCCTGATCGGCTCGCACACGGTCGATCTTCTCGTGCGCGAAGGGTGGCAAGTGCGCGCTCTCGACAATTTGGAGCCGCAAACGCACCGTCGCGGCAAGCCAACGTGGATTAACGAAAATGCGGAATTCATCCAAGGCGATTTGCGCGATCGCGACACGATCACCGCCGCGCTCGACAAGATTGATCTCGTATTTCATCAGGCCGCTTACGGCGGTTACATGCCCGAGATCGCGAAATTTGTTCACGTCAATTCGCTCGGCACGGCGCAAATGCTTGAAGTTATACGCGAGAAGAAGTTGCCGGTTCAGAAGGTAGTCGTCGCGAGCTCGCAAGCTGTTTACAGTGAAGGCGCCGGCGATTGCCCGACCCATGGCTTGGTTTTTCCTAGCGTGCGCCCGATCGAGCAATTGCGTAAAAGCGACTGGCAGGCGCATTGCCCGGTGTGCGGCGCGATCACAAAAAGCGTTCCCACTCCGGAGAACGCGCCGGTCGGCGGTGAAACCGTTTACGGCCTAACCAAAGTCGATCAAGAGCGGCTCGTGCTGCTCTGGGGAAAACAAGTCGGTATTCCCACGGTCGCGCTGCGTTATTCCTGCACGTACGGGCCGCGCCAATCCATCTTCAATCCCTACACCGGTGTGATTGCTATTTTTTGCACGCGTTTGCTGAACGGTTTGCCGCCGGTGCTTTACGAAGACGGCGAGCAAACGCGCGATTTTTCCTTCGTCGACGACATCGCCCGTGCGAATTTGCTCGCGGCGGAAACCGACAAGCTCGACGGATTAGCCGTGAACATTGGCAGTGGACACGGCATACCGATTCGCCAGATCGCCGAACAACTTTCCGATATTCTGAAGATCGACATCCCGCCCGAGATCAACGGCGAATTTCGCCCCGGCGAAATGCGTCATCTGACTAGCGACACCAGAATCGCCCGATCCGCCGGTTACAAACCAACTGTTGGTCTAAGCGACGGCATTGCGCGTTACATTGGTTGGATTCGCACCCAATCAGACATTCGTGATTACTTCAGCGAAGCGAGCGAAAATTTGAAGGACAAGGGAATTGTCCATCGGGTAGCGAGATGAACGTCGCTACCGGCATCCCCGATTTTAATGCCCCTGTTGCCGATCATGCGCGCAAAGATTTCCCTTTACTGAACGCCAGCATGATGGTGGGCGAAGCGCTGGAGCGAATCCGGCGCGAGGGAGTGGGCGAGCGTGTCATTTACTTTTACGCGGTCGATGAGCAGAGACGACTGGTTGGCGTGGTGCCCACGCGGCGGTTGCTGACTGCGTCGCTGGAAATGCCGCTGCGTCAGATCATGGTACCGCGCGTTGTCGCCATCCCCGCGACCGCCACTGTCCTCGACGCGTGCGAATTTTTCGTGCTCTACAAATTTCTCGCCTTTCCAGTGGTGGACGGGCAACGCCGCGTCGTCGGCGTGATCGACGCGAACCTGTTCGCGGAGGAAATTTTGGAGGCAGGTGACAGTGAGGGTCGACAACGCTCCGCCGCGGTGCTGAGCCCCGAATTTTTTGAGGCGCTCGGGTTTCGCCTTGAACAAATTCGAGGCGCGTCGCCGTGGCGCGTCTTTCGGTTTCGTTTCCCTTGGCTGCTCGTCACCGTGACTGGTGGCACGCTCTCGGCGATTCTGGCAGGCTTTTTTCAAGCAACTCTCGCCCGAAGTCTGGTGCTGGCGTTTTTCCTCACGATGGTACTCGGGCTGAACGAGAGCGTTAGCGCGCAATCCATGAGCGTGACGATTCATGCCTTGCGCTCAGTCAGCGTCACCTGGCGCTGGCTTGCGACTGCGTTCCGCCGCGAAGTAGCAACCGCAGCCCTTCTGGGCATTGCGTGCGGCTTAATTGTCGGCGTCATTGCCTGGATCTGGCGCAATGATCTCCGCGCCGCGTTTGTCATCGGCGGTAGCATCGCGCTCTCGCTCGTGACCTCGTGCGCGCTCGGCCTGGGCGTGCCTTCACTTCTTCACCGATTCAAGCTCGACCCGAAAATTGCTGCCGGCCCAGTCACACTCGCTCTGGCCGATTTTGTTGCGCTGGTAATTTATTTCACCAGTGCGTGGCTGGTTCTGCAATGAGCAACGTGTCGGTTATTATCCCGGCGCTGAACGAAGAGGAACCGATCGCCGGCGTTTTGCGCGAGTGTCTGACGAGCGGTTTACCTGACGAGGTGATCGTGGTCGATAACGGCAGCACCGATCACACGGCCGAACGTGCGCGTGAAGCGGGTGCGCGCGTCGTGACTGCGCCTCGCGGTTACGGGCGCGCATGTGCAGCGGGCATCCGCGCTCTTTCGCCTGAATGCGAGATCGTTGTATTTCTCGACGGCGACGGCAGCGATGTCCCGGCGTTTATGAATCAGCTTGTGCACCCAATCGCGCGCGGCACGCACGATTTCGTGATCGGCTCGCGCACGCGCGGGCAACGCGAACCAGGCAGTATGAACTTCCAGCAAATTTTGTCTGGACGCATTGCCGGATTGATTCTGCGACTGCTTTACGGCGTTCGTTACACCGACATGTGCCCGTTTCGCGCCATTCGCCGCGACGCACTTGCGAAACTCAACATGCGTGAGGAAACTTACGGCTGGAATTTGGAGATGCAGATGAAAGTCGCCCGCGTCGGGCTGCGCGTTCTCGAGATTCCGGTAAGCCATCGCCGGCGCACGGGAGGCGAATCGAAAGTGTCCGGCACGTTGCAGGGGACATTCGTTGCTGGCACCCGCATTCTCGCCACATTCGTGCGGGTGGCCCTCGAATAATCTTAGGGGCGATCGCCCGCGGCGAGTGCTGGAAATTCCGGTCGGTTCGTGTAGCGTCCGTCGATGCTTTCGACACTCGACTTGGAGAGATTTCGGAACACGCCGCTTACCGGTGAACAGTTTGAGTTTTTGATCGTCCCCGAGTTTGTAAAGGCCGAAGCGCGTCTCGCAATCGAGAAGGACTATCCTGAGGTGGGCCGGCCCGGGAGTTTTCCTTTACGCGAGGTCAGTTATGGACCTGCGTTTGCGAAGCTGATCGAAGATATGCGCAGCGACGAATTTCGTCAGGCGTTTGAAGAAAAATTCAACGTCGATCTGACCAACCGTCCGGACATGATCACTGTGCGCGGACGTTGTAGTGAAAAGGATGGGAAAATCCACACCGACTCAGAGACAAAGATCATCACGATCCTCATCTATATGAACCCGGCTTGGGAACCTTCCGGCGGCCGGCTCCGGCTGCTTCGCTCTGGAAACGACCTCGATGACGTGATTCTCGAAGTGCCGCCGACCGAAGGCACGTTACTAGCGTTTCGTCGCAGCAACAACTCGTGGCACGGTCATAAACCGTTCTCGGGTCCACGCCGAGTGATACAATTTAACTGGGTAACCAGCGAAGCCGTAGTGCGGCGCGAGCAGAACCGTCATCGGTTGTCCGCATGGACGAAAAAACTTCGGGCCGCATTCTCAAGTCAGAAACAGGCCGCTTAATCGCGAGCTTAAGTAGAACTGTAGCCACGCCGCTGTGTCGGCGTGTCGGGTGGATCACGCGAGGTGTGCGCCTCTACACAGAGAGGTGGCTACTATGGGCGCCCAGTCGGCTTGCCAGCGTTAGCGGGTTTGAGTTACCTTCGGCAATTGAACGGGCAGATCCAAAACGCACGGATAAAGAACGGCGGCACGTTGGCACTGCAGTCAGCAGAGTTCTCGCGCATTTTGTTGATCAAACCTTCGGCCCTCGGTGACGTCGTCCATACGATCCCAGTGCTTGTGAAGCTGCGCGCGCGTTATCCGCGGGCGCGCATTGACTGGTTGATCACGCCGGAAAACGCTGAGATCGTGCGCTGCCATCCGGCGCTCTCCAATGTCGTTCTTTTTGCGCGACGCGATTTCTCGAAGCGCGGCCGGAGATGGCGCGCAATGGTAGCGTTCTTCGATCTGCTTAAGCAAATCCGGCGTGCGAAATACGATTTGGTCATCGACATGCATGGTCAGATGCGCTCGGCTCTTTTCGCTCTCGTCAGCGGTGCCCGCGTGCGCATCGGATTTGATCGACCTATCAAGCGCGCACTCACCGTTTCCGCCGAGCACGATCTCAAAAATGTGCCGAGCCATGGCTGGCGCGGCGCGCGGGAAGGCTCATGGATAGCTTACACGCACCGGATTCCGATTCCGACGCTCGATGTTCACGCAATCGATCGTTACCTCTGGGTCGCGCCGTTGCTTGGCCTCGATGATGATCCGCCTGATCTTACTATTCACCTCTCATCGGAAACCACATTTAAAGCGCGGCGATTGCTGGAGGAGCACCGTGTGGCCGCGTCCAAGCCGCTTGTAGTTTTGGTTCCTGGAACGATCTGGGAGACCAAGCACTGGACGATTGAAGGTTTTGCAGGCGTCGCGCGCGCGTTCCTTCACGATGGATTTGCCGTGGCGCTCGCAGGCACGAAGCGCGACCAGCAGCGTTGCCGGCAAATCGCAGCCGCGGCACCCGGCGCATGCGATCTTTCAGGTAAGACCACGCCGGCAGAATTAGCGGCGCTTATTCAGCGTGCGGAGGTAGCCGTGACGAATGACTCCGGCTCGATGCATCTCGCCGCATCGCTCGGTAAACCGATGGTCAGCATCTTCGGGCCGACTAATCCGGTTCACATCGGGCCTTACCAACGACCGGAATCGGTCGTGCGCGTGGACTTGCCATGCTCGCCATGCAATTATCGTCGGCTCAGCCAGTGCCCATTTGATCACGCCTGCATGAAACAGGTTACATCCACGATGGTGGTGGAGCGCGTGCATAAAATCCTCGCAACTACAAAGTAAATTGCTCTAGAAGCGTTCGCCGCCGCGATCGCCCGAAGCGAATCATCAGGTACTTGGCACCAGCGCCTCTACAACTCATATTCGTGCCGAATGAGTAGAACAAAGGCGATTTTTGCTGGTTTGCTCGCCGGTTTGCTCGCGGGAATCGTGATGACAACGGCGATGTTATTGCTTGCTGCACTGGGGGTCGCGACACCGCTCGTCATCATCGGCGATCGTCTTTCGGTTTTCATCTCGCCGGGTCCGTTTCTTTCCCTTATGGGCAAGGTCGGCGGTTACAATCATTTGAAGCAACTCGGCGTTGGGTCAACAATCGCCGGTCAACTCCTGGTTGCTGCGATTGGGGGCGCGATGTTCGGCTTGCTCGCGCGACGTAATCGGGCACGCGCATCGGCAATGTGGACGATGTCGATCTTTATTGTGCTACCGATCGTTGCGTTCGCAATCGCGTTATGGCCGGTCCTAGGCACAAGCTATGTTGGCCTGCCTATTGATGCCGCGCGCCTGGTCACCCTCGTGAGTTTCGCGCTTTGCGTGTTTTTGTTCGAGCGAACGCTCGTCGCGGCTTTTCAATTTCTGGCGACACTGAAAATCGGCAAGCGCGGTTACGAATTTACTCCGGTCATTGGCCGGCGGGCGTTTGTGCTTGGCGCAATTGGAGCCGCCGTAGCGGGCGGCGGCATTGCGCTGGCTCGCACACTTTATCGTCGTGCAACGTTCAGCTACGACGGCACGCAATACAAAGGCCGAATCGTCGAGCCGATTACGCCTAACGAATTGTTCTATTGCGTGACGAAGAACGTGGTCGATCCGAAGGTGAATGTCGATCTCTGGCACCTTGAAGTGAACGGCCTTGTGCAAAATCGCGCCACGTTGCGATTTCAGGATCTGCTTGGGCTACCGGCGCGCGAACAGCAGACGACGCTTATGTGCATTAGCAATGGGCTGGATGCGGGCCTGATCAGCAATGCCATTTGGAAAGGTGTGCCACTACGCGATTTGCTTGAACGCGCCGCGCCGCTTTCCAATGCCGCTCGGGTGCGCCTACATGGTGTTGATAATTACGCCGATACCATTCGATTGGAGAAGGCGATGGAGCCGACGACTTTGCTCGCCTACAACATGAACGGCGTGCGATTGCCGCACCGGCACGGCTATCCGTTACGCGTGATTGTGCCGGGCTACTTCGGCGAAAAACATGTGAAATGGCTCACGCGCATCGAATTGACGGATGCTAGCGCGAAAGGGTTTTACGAAACGCAAGGCTGGGGGCCGGATTTCATCACGCCGACTCGCTCACGGATCGATCTACCTGACCACGAATCACGATTCGCACTTGGCGAATTACAGCAGGCAGTCGAAGTAAAGGGCATCGCCTATGGCGGCGACCGCGGCATTTCGCGTGTCGAGCTCAGTTTCGATGATGGTAAATCGTGGCGCGACGCCGACATTTATTACGCTGGCGGCGATCTTGCGTGGTCGCTTTGGAAGACCGAGTGGCGGCCTGAGGCAGCAGGTGATTTCGTCCTCGTTGTCCGAGCCACCGACGGTGAAGGCGATGTGCAGGAATGGGAAGAGGATCGCAGTTTCTTTTCTGGTGTGACGGGCTTTCACAAGATTGTTGTGCGCGTCACGGCGTGAATTCCGCTGCGAGAAATGCGAATTCCCAGCTGGATCCTCGCAACTTGCGCAATGTGCTAAGTTTTACTGATGGAGAAAGTGATCATCGTCGGGAGCGGTTGCGCCGGATTGACCGCGGCAATTTACGCTGCTCGGGCGAATGTAAGCCCGCTGGTCCTCGAAGGGCGACAGCCCGGTGGTCAACTCTCGACCACGACGTTGGTGGAGAATTATCCCGGCTTTCCCGATGGAATCGACGGACCCGAGCTCATTCTCAATATGCACAGGCAAGCCGAGAAATTTGGCGCGCGTTTCTCCTACGCGGAGGTGACCGATTTCGATGGAAGCAACAAGCATGTCCGGATCAAAGCAGATGATGAATGGCTGGAGACGCAGGCGCTCATTATCGCCAGCGGAGCATCTGCGCGCTACCTCGGACTGGAAAACGAGGAGAAATTGATCGGTCACGGACTGACTTCATGTGCAACATGCGACGGCGCATTTTACAAAAATGTGCCGGTCTGCGTGATCGGCGGCGGCGATTCCGCCGCGGAGGAATCGTTATTTCTCACCCGGTTCGCTTCAAAGGTGTATCTGATTCATCGCCGCGACAAAATGCGCGCTTCTGTAATCATGCAAGAGCGCGTCTTTGCGAACAAGAAGATCGAACCGATCTGGAATACCGTCGTGACACAATATATTCCCGATGAAAAAGGCGAGATGCGCGCAGTGCGTTTGCGAAACATCAAGACAAACGAAGGACGCGAACTAGAGGTTGCGTGTGTGTTTTTGGCAATTGGTCACGACCCAAACACGAAGCCGTATGGAGGCAAACTCGACAAAGATGCCGATGGCTACTTGATCACGAAAAATCTGGTGGAGAGCAAGTATCCTGGGGTGTTCGTCGCGGGCGACGTTGCAGATCGCGTTTACAAGCAGGCGGTCACCGCAGCCGGTTCCGGCTGCGCGGCGGCGATGGACGCGGAGAAGTATCTGAGCGAACTGGAGAGCCACTGATTTGCGATTGCCGACTTTCTTTTGTCATGCTGAGTAAAGTCGAAGCATCTCGGATTGTTAGACGCCTCGGTGGGCCAAAAGAAATTTAGAGATTCCTCGACTTCGCTCGGAATGACAAAAATGTAGTGAAGATCTGCGACCTCACCCAGTTTTATTCTCCGCTAAGCGGCGGCGTAAAACGGTACGTTCACGAGAAAATTGCGTACATCGGGAATTACACGCCCGAGAACGAACACGTTCTCATTGTCCCCGGCGCAAAAACTGAAGTGACAACCACTTCACGGTCGCGGATCTATTCCATTCACTCGCCGTTAGTCTCGCGAAGTTCCCGCTATCGCGCGCTGCTTAATTTACGCGCGATCGAAGAGATCCTGGAACGCGAGGGCCCTGATCTCATTGAATCGAGCGATCCGTATCAAGTCGGGTGGAAAGCAGTCGCTGCCGGACGTGCGCTGAGAATCCCAGTTGTTGGATTTTATCATTCACATTTCCCGGAAGCATATCTGCGCGGCACCGCGAGATTTCTCGGGGAGCGCGGTACGCACCGCGCCATGAAACTGACGCGCGCCTATGTGCGTAGACTTTACAATCGCTTTCAAGTCACACTGGTACCTTCCGAAAAGCTCGCCGGGGTTCTTTCAGAATGGGGCGTGCACAACATCCGCCCAGTGCGGCTCGGGGTAGACACCGGTGTTTTCAACCCTGGGCCAGATGACGCACAAGCCACGCGCCGCTCCTTAGGCGTCGCAGACGAGCGGAAGTTGCTTCTCTACGTCGGCCGCCTGGCGAGGGAAAAGAACACCCGCACATTGTTTCGGAGCTTTGAGCTTTTGCACCGACGGCGCGCGAATGAATTTCGCCTCCTGATCATTGGCGACGGGGCGCAGCGGAACCAGCTTCGAAAACTGCAATCACGCAGTTGCGGGAAGAACGTAATGTGGATCCCGTATTGCGCTTGCCCAGCTGATCTGGCGCGCTACTATCGCGCGGCCGATCTCTTCGTTCATCCGAGCGTCCAGGAAACATTTGGACTTGTGGCGCTGGAGAGTCAGGCGTGCGGGACACCGGTAGTGGGGATTCGCGGGAGCTTTATGGATAAGATTATTTGTTACGACCAGGAATCATGGGCGCGAGAGAATAGCGCCGAAGCGCTAGCCGACGCGATCACCCATTGGGCTGGGAAAAAATTGTCGAGGGTCGGCAGGAACGCCGCAGAGACCGCGGGAAGTCTGTACAGCTGGCTAAGCGTGTTTGAGGAACTGTTTTGCATTTATCGCGAGGTTCGCGCAAACTACCGCCGATTTTAGATGTCGAACGACGACAACAGGCCGTTCCTCATTCGTGGCTATCGCAGATCAGACCGCGAAGCAGTCCGAAAGCTTTGCTGCGACACCGGCTTTCTTGGCGACCCGATTGATCCCGTCTATGAAGATCGAGAATTGTTCGCTGATTTTCTCACCACTTACTATACTGATCACGAACCGGAATCCTGTTTTCTCCTGGAGGTGGACGGCGAAATTCGTGGTTATCTGCTCGGTTCGCGCAAGCCGCTACGAAACCAACTCTACGCGCTTTACCAAAACGTCTGGCTCTTCTTCCGCGCTCTAACGCGCTATTTCCGCTACAACGAACGATCTCGCCGCTTCATTCGCTGGACGCTCGTGCATGGCTGGCGCGAAGTGCCCGCAGCGCCACGACGTACGCCGCATTTCCATATCAATCTGTTGCCAGACGCCCGCAAAGTCTCAACAACGCGTGCGCTCATGAGCGCGTATCTCAGTTATCTGTATCGGTCCGGCGAAAAACGGGTTTACGGCCAGATCATCACATTTGAAAGCCGGCGCGGAGAGAAAATGTTCGAGCGCTACGGGTTCAAGGTCCTGAATCGGGCGGAGATCACAAAATACAAAGCGTTCTATCCCGAGTCGGTCTATCTCAGCACGGTGATCAAAAATTTGGAAACGGCCGGACCCCTTTCCGCTTACTCGCGAGTTCGCGAATAATCGTCAAATCTGTCCGGAGCAAGAAACGCTGCCAAACTTACAATGGCATTCTGCTGATTCCGTTTTAACATTGTAACTCTTGTAACCTCTTCCTGAGCTTCGTTCGCCGGCATAGCTCAGCTGGTAGAGCAGCTGATTTGTAATCAGCAGGTCGTCGGTTCGAATCCGACTGCCGGCTCATCTCGTAAGGCGCGCTATTTCCGATATTGCGGAAAGTTGTGCTTGGACACTTCTTGGACACTTTTGGTATTGCAATTCCGGCCCCGTGATCGGTGCATGGAATTCGACGTCTTAACTGAACGCCTCAAAAATCTCGAAGGCGTCATCAATGCTACGGCTTCCACTTCTGGTTGTTCTTTTGCGCGGAGGCTGCGACACGATTCGGCCATGAGATCGATCTCACGGTTTGCGATCTTGCTTTGCTAAAGCTGAATACCACCCGGAATGTGAAATTCGTTGTAATCCTCTCTCGTGAAGTATGTCCCCATCATCAGACCACGCCAAACTCCTTTCTCGCGTTTAAGGAAAACCCACGCAGCATCGGTCTCGCTCGGGTCTTTGGGGATCACCTTCACCCGAGCGTAATCCTTCTCAATCTTCTCTACCCTTACGTGAAATCCCGACACCCGGGAATTCGCCGCGACATACTCTTTAGCTGCGATGGTTACAGCTCTCTCCTCACTCGCGGCTGACAACGATCCGACGCAGGTTATGGCCAAGGCTAACAATGTTATCAGGCGAACATGGCAAAGGCGCACAGACGAAGTTTTGCTAGTGATTCTCATACAATCGCTTCGTCCATGATTTAATCCATTTCAAATCGTCATCGAACGGCGATCGACCTGGTTCGCAAGCAGTTACCAAGGCACAGGTCGTCGGGTTCTGCGCTGAAAAAAAGAAACCCGCAAAATTACCGTGGAAGGAATCGCTGATTAGCAGCAAACGGACGCGATTACCGGCCAACCGTTTCTTTCATGACACCTTTCCGGGGAAGGTTTTGGAACTGCAGCGCGAAAGGCAAGTTTTACTCGAAATACGCCAGAATTTCGCGTCGAAAAGTCGCTTGCTGAGCATCGCTCATCGTTGCCTCAGCTTGCCGAAACTTGTCGATCGCGCGTTCGAACGAACGCTGTGCCTCAGGATCGCCAGTCGAGTCTTGGTAAAAGATGTTCGACCGGAGCTTGCTTGTGAATTGCGTCTTCGAGATTGACGGAGCACTAGAGCTATAAAGTTGGCGCAAGATCCATTCAGTCTCGGCACCGCCGAACGCACGGAGCATCCCGCTGGTGGATCCGCC
>Ga0066665_10000909_pt1 | contig 12976 bp, 13 predicted proteins | sample GraSoiAngelo_114_FD_75175 | JGI IMG/M metagenome (GOLD analysis project Ga0066665, IMG submission 75175) | Grasslands soil microbial communities from the Angelo Coastal Reserve, California, USA - 14_0903_13_40cm | ecosystem: Environmental > Terrestrial > Soil > Grasslands | place: USA...
TGACCGCGATTGGCAACAGCTTCAATTCGAGGTCCTGAAGCTCGCCGCCCGTCGCGCCGTGACCCAGCCAGTTCTCCAGCCATACAAATGCCAAACCGCGGTCCCCCCATCCGGCCGCACTTGCGTTGCTGCGGCCCGGCCCGACGAGCACGTACAACCTCACGTCAGGTCCGACCGGATTCAGGGCGAGAGCGCTCGAACAGACTCCCTCGTCGACCCCTTCATTACACGCATCGGCCAGAACGAATTCGCGGATCCGCTCCCGATGGCGAACGACCGGCTCAAGCGCAGTGCCGACCGTGGTCGGCGGCGCCCAGACGCCGAGCGCCGTGACCCCACTCGTACGTCGGCCTCCTGTTGGTCCACCCAACTGCGAAAGGCGCCCGTAGGGCCGGGAGCGAACAACCAGGTGAGCGAGTCGGCCGCGAGGTTGTGCACCGTGAACGCCATCGGCCACGGAGTCTACGGATGGAAAGCTCGGTGTACCTCTAACTGCGCTATCACAGCGATCTGATCCGCCGTCTTCCCATCCGTATCGATGGAAAGCTCGCTGCTGTCGAGCATCGCAGCTAGAGCGGAATACCTTTCATACCTGTCCAAGTACCAGGCTTGAGTTCGTCCGGCAGGTCGCTGCGAGTCCCCCCTGCACGCGCCGGAATGACTACGCGCTGACCCTGGCGTTCCTCACCTCGGCGTGCGCGCCTAGCGTCATCGAGCCCTGCGATGACGCGATTCATCTCAGCGCGGCTCCAGCGGGTCTTGCCGCGATCGGCCACGAGATGGCGGTCGGCGCCGGCGATACCTCGTTCATTCCTCCGACGACGGGGACCTGGAGCCAGGGGGCGCACTGGGACGGGACGCACGTTGACCTGAAGAACTATGTGCCGCCGGTGCGATCCTGGCCTCGGCGCAGTACGAAAAGTGCGATAACTCTTGATGACGGGACCCGCACTGGGACAGTGCGGGGCACCTTGGAAGAGTAGTTAGTTCGACGCCGTGAGCGCGCCGGTACGCCAAGGACCGGGAAAGAACGCGGTCGGTGGTACCTTGCGTCGACATGCGCGATCAACGCTCGTCGAGGATCACTCTCGACGATGTCGCGGACGCCGCGCGAAGGGCGTGGAACCGTCTGCGCGACGAACTGCGGGCCATCCTCGGCGACGATCTTGTTGCCATGTGGGCCCATGGCGGGACAATCGCTGCGGGTCGTCAACCTCGCGCCGCTGACCTCGATACCTACGTGATCGTGAATCGCCGTCCCGATGAGGTCACCGCACAGAAGATCGAAGCAGCCCACGACGCGATCGCGCAGGAGCAGAGCGTGGAATGGGATGTGTGGTACGTCCTGGCCGACGATGCCCGTCGATCGGACGCCCCGCGCCACGCCTATCGCGAGGGACGGCGCGATACGTCCTGGGCAATCAATCGGGCGCATTGGCTCGCGGGGCGATACGTGCACCTATTTGGGCGGGAGCCGGCCGAGATCGTCCCCGCTCCGACCCGTCCGGAGCTTGACGTCGATCTTCGGCGGGAGCTCGAGCACATGGAGCGGCACGTCGCCGAAGGCGACACCGATCCCTACGAGGCCACGTACGCGATCCTCAACGGCAGCCGCATCCTCCACTCGATCGAGACCGAGAACGTTGCGATCTCGAAGCGCGAAGCCGGGGCATGGGCGCTCGAGCATCTCCCTTCCCGCTGGCATGCGACTCTTCGCGCCGCGGCGCGCGCGTACTCGGGCCAGGCGACTTCGAAGGACATCGCGCTGCTCACCACCGAGATGGCGCCGTTCGTCGCGATGGTCAGGGAGCGCCTACCTGCTGCCGCCGATGAGCCGGCAGCGAAGGGGCTTCCACGCTGGTCGGGTTATTGATGCGAATGTTCACTGCGTTCGGCGGACCGCCGCACCGATGTGCCGCCTCGTCGCGGACACACGCGCCGCGCGACAAGGAGACCAAACTCGCGCGCCACGGGCAGAGCGAAGTCGAAGCGGTCGATGTCGAGCGCGAGCTCCGCGTCGCGGCGCGGGAACCAGTCCGGCCAGCCTCGGAGGCGTGATCGCCTTTGAAGCCATTTGAAATCCTCTTCGTCGAAGCTGACCGACGCCTCGCCGTGACCTCACGGCGGCCGGTTGACCGTAGGCGTTCAACCGCCTCCTTCGGCCGTCACTGCTGACTACTTCTCGCCCTCGCGAGTCTGCTACGGCGGCCCGAGCTTCTTTCGCTCCGAAGAGCCTTCGATCCCGTTCCCTTGGTGCACTAGCCGTCCTCGGGCATGTCTCCGAGCAGGTACCGCGCCCCGCTTCCGCGCTCGGCCGCACGGTCGCCTGCGTTGAGAAGGCCGCACGTCTTGAGCGAGAGACAGCCGCAGCCGATGCAGCTTGTCAGTCGCGTTTGCAGGGTTTCGAGCTCCTCGATGCGGGATCTGAGCAGGGCGCGCCAGGAGCGCGAGAGCAGGGCCCAATCCGCCTTCGTCGGGGTGCGCCGGTCGGGCAGCGTGTGAAGGGCTGTGGCGATCTCGTCGAGCGAGAGGCCGACCCGCTGCGCGGCCTGGATGAACGCGACGCGCCGGAGCGTGGGGCGTGCGTAGCGGCGCTGTCCACCCGCGGTGCGCTCGGATGCGATGAGGCCGCGCGATTCGTAGAAACGGAGCGCCGACGTCGCCACGGCGCTCCGCCGCGCGAGCTCGCCGATGGTGAGGTCGACCGGGAGCGCGGGCATGTCGCGAGGATAACAGTTGACTTAAAGTGCACTTGAAGTTCTAGCGTCCCGCCATGACCGCCACCCTTCCGGCGCTCGGCTACGCCGATCTGGGGTGGCTCATGGACTTGCAGCTTGGTGACGACAAGCACGCGGCGAGCGCCACGTCGACGCTCGACGTCATCTGGGTCCTCTACGACCGCATCCTGCGCATCGATCCCAGGCGCATCGATGATCCGGACCGTGACCGTTTTCTCCTGTCGAAGGGACACGGGCCGATGGCCTACTACGCGGTGCTCGCCGCGAAGGGCTTCATCGATATCGCGGCGCTCCGCACGTTCGGCCTCTACGAGTCGCCCCTCGGCCACCACCCTGATCGGAACCTCGTGCCCGGTATCGAGATATCGAGCGGCTCGCTCGGACACGGGCTCGGGATCGCCGTGGGCATGGCCCTGGGCCTTCGCGCGCGGCACAGCCCGGCGCGCGTCTTCTGCCTGGTCGGTGACGCGGAGCTCGAGGAGGGCAGCAATCACGAGGCCATCGCCTTCGCCGGCCGCGCCGGCCTCGACCGCCTCGCCTGCGTCGTGGTCGACAACCGATCGTCCTCGCTGGGCTGGCCGGGCGGGATCGCGTCGCGCTTCGCGATCGAGAGCTGGTCGACCGCGACGGTCGACGGACGTGACCATGACGGGCTCGAAGCCGCGCTCGCCACGCGGCACGAGGACCGTCCGCATGCGGTGATCGCGGTCGTGGAGCCGAAGGCGTGACCAGCGTGACGAACGGGCCGATGCGCGAGCGCTTCTACGCGACGGCCGCCGATCTCGTCGATACGGACCCGCGCGTCGCGGTCGTGATCGCGGAGATCGGCGGCGCCGCGCTCTTCGCCGCGAAAAGGCGCCATCCCGACCGCGTGATCAACGTTGGCATCCGCGAGCAGCTCATGCTCGGCGTTGCGGGCGGCCTGGCTCTTGCGGGGCTGCGGCCGATCGTGCACTCCTACGCGCCGTTCGTCGTCGAGCGGCCGTTCGAGATGCTGAAGCTCGACATCGGGCACCAGGACGCCGGCGCGATCCTCGCGAGCGTCGGCGCCTCGTACGACTCGGCGGCGAGTGGCCGCACCCACGAAGCGCCGGAGGACGTCGCGCTCGTCGCGTCGCTCCCGGGATGGAGCGTGTACGTGCCGGGGCACCCCGACGAGGCCGAGCAGCTCCTGCGCGCGTCCGCCACCACCGACGAGCGCGCGTATCTGCGCCTCGCGGAGCAGGCCAACGCAGTCCCGAGATCGGTCGAGCGCGGACACATGATCATCGAGCGCCGCGGGCGCGTCGCGACGGTCATCACGGTGGGTCCACTCCTCGACCCGGTGCTCGAGGCCACCGCGGATCTCGACGTCACGGTGTTGTACGCGACCACGGCGCGGCCCTTCGATCGCGACGCGCTTCGCGCCGCGAGGAGCCCGCGGGTCGTGCTCGTCGAGCCGTACCTCGCCGGCACGTCGTCGTCGGAGATCGCGGAGGCGCTCGTCGACACGCCGCACCGGCTGCTCGCGCTCGGCGTTCCCAACGTCGAGCACCGCCGATACGGTACGTGGCGAGACCACAACGCAGTGCACGGCCTCGACGCGGCCGGGATCCGCGCGCGGATCCTGCCGTTCCTCGACGCCGCATGAAGGTCGGCCTCCAGCGCTCCTTTGTTCTGAGACTCGACGCCGGCTCCGCCACGCGGCGGAGAATGACCGTGTGAAGCTGAAGCCCCGCGACGAATGGGCGGAATGGCTACTTCACCGCCGTCACGGCGGCGATCCGGAGGCCTTGCGGAGGCAACTGGCCTGGCTCTATCCGATCCGTGACCGCGTCCTCGGCAACGCACACGTCCGCGAAGGTGACGTCGTCCTCGATGTCGGGTGCGGCGACGGACTCATCGCGTTCGGCGCGCTCGAGAAAGTGGGTCCTTCGGGGCGGGTGATCTTCAGCGATATCTCTCAGGATCTCCTCGATCATTCGCGCGCGCTCGCAGAGCAGATCGGGGAGCTCGAACGGTGCACGTTCGTCCGCGCCGGAGCGCAGGATCTCAGCCCGCTCGCGGATGGATCGGTCGACGTCGTGACAACGCGCTCGGTGATCATCTACGTGAAACCCAAGGAGCGGGCCCTTCGGGAGTTCTTCCGCGTGCTCCGGGCTGGAGGCAGGCTCTCGATGTTCGAGCCGATCAATCGCTTCAACGAGGCCCGTGCGGCAAACATCTCCTACGAGGGCTTGGACATGAGCCCGGTCATCGACATCTATACCAAGATCCGCGACTTCTACGCGGCCCTTCAGCCGCGCGAGAGAGATCCGATGCTCGATTTCGATGAGCGCGATCTCGTCGATCTCGTGGATTCCGCGGGCTTTCGCTCGGTCGAACTCGAGTACCACGCCGAGATCGCGCCGCCAAAGGAACCGCGGTCTTGGGAACGCGCGATTCGCAGCGCGTGGAATCCAAAGATCCCGACGCTTAAGGAAGCGATGCAGCGGCTGCTTACACCCGACGAGATCCAGCGCTACACGGACTACATGCGGCCACTCTTCGAGAGCGACGCTGGACGCTCTCGCAACGCGCACGCATTTCTCTGGGCGACGAAGTGAGTTTCGCCTGGTGCGAAGGGTTCCAGGATCTCTACATAGGCAAGACCCACAGCAAACCTCGCACAGTCAGTGGATCCGGGAACTCACGTCGATGTCGCGGTGCGACTGTGGTTCAGCGGGACCGAGAAACTGATTGGCGTCCCGAGCGTTGAAATCAAAGCCAGCTCCTAGATCGCGACTTACAGCTTCGCGGGAGCGCTTGCCCTCGTCGACTAACTCAGCTCCCGTGGATCGTTCGATAATCCGCTGGCCACGAGATTCCTTGAAGGTGGATTCGTCATGCTGCGGACCGTATCGATCCTGATTGTCGACGTAGGCAGTCTCGCGGCCTTGCTAATAATTGCGACACTCTTGGCGTCGAGCCTGGGCTCGCCGACGCTAGCGGGTTATGAATTCGCGCATTTCTTGGGAGTTACCACACTTCTTCTCACGCTCGCGGCGATCGTTCTCGTTTGGGCGCGTTTCATTGAGCGGAGCCGTCGCCATTCGTCCTGAGGTTCTTGGCGAGCTCGCTCGGGCGCGTAGAACGTCGACGTTTACGCCGTGTCACGTGTCGACGACCTTCAACGTGAACCGCAACTGCTCGTGTAGCGACCCGCGCAAGACGCCACGCGGGTCGCGGATGTACTGGCGCGCCTGCGCCGAGGACGATCGCCTTGACCTAAGCGCAAAACTGCCGAGCGACGCACGCTCGACCGGCTACGTATACAAAGGCGTCGCGGTCTACCTCAGCCCGGCAGAGCAAGACGAAGCCATCTACCTCGTGGGCGCGTAGCGACCGTTCCGCCCGGCGACCCGTGCACAAACGACCTCCGCGGTGATCAATTGGTGACGCTGAACACGGCGCGGAATTAGCCACGGACGGCGCGACTGTCGGCTGCGCAGACCACAGTTTGCCGGGATTCGATTCGACCCGAATCGCGTCTGCGGTTCGCTTGTCGTAATGAGCGCAGTTGCATCAGTGAACGACGGCCTCGGCAAACCAAGTCGACAGATCTCCACGTTGCTGTCCCAAGACGAGGATGCCGTTCGGCTCCGCAAAAAACCTATCGAAGTTCGGCTGGCGACCACCAGCTTCGGACACGGGGACCGGAACACTAACGAGATCGCCGCCGAAGGACAGCTGCGACCACTGCCGACCATCCACAGAAACCCATGCCGCTGTTGTCGTCGTCCCATCGCTCGCGCGCGCGACGCCGAGGATGATCGCCTGCTTCCCGTTGCTTTTGAGTGCGCCCGGCCAGTGAGGAGGCGGTCCGACGAGGCGCCAATCGTGCGCATCTGCAGACACCCAAAGCTGCGGGCTGCGCGGGTTCTCGGAGGGGTTCGTCGCATCGGAACCCAGAGCGACGTAGCCAGTTGCGATCCGGAGTATCTCGAGCAGCTGCGCGCCCGCCGCGGGTGCGCCCTCCACTTGAACTGGACTCCACGTCAGACCGTCCGCCGACCACCACGCCGCCGGTCGGCCCACTCCGGGCGTGCCCACCCCTCCCGAAGATTGGTCGGGCTCGCCATCCCGCCCCGCAGCGAGAAATCCGTCTGTAACCGTGACGACGCTGCGCAGGACGATATTCGACGACGGTGGCGGTACGCGCTGCCACGCGCCGCTATCGACGGACCGCCACATCGCCGGCGCGCCGCCTGCGTTGCTCCCGACGGCCACGACGGTGTCCCCACGCGCGACTGCCTGCGTGATGCTGGCATCGGAGATGGCGAGGCCAGCCTCCGGTTGCCACGCCCGGCCGTCACGTGAGGTCCACGCTACGACCGACGTCCGTGTCCCCCGCGGGTCGTCGGCGCGCACTCCCAGGGCGATGAGGCGCGTGTTCGTCACCACGAGGCGGCCAGGGCTTACCGAGAAGGCCGCGGTTCGCTCCCAGTGAACGCCATCGGCGGAAACGAACGCCGCGCCGACGTACTGGGACTGGACCGATGCCTGGCCGACCGCTACATAGGCGTCGCGCCAGATCACAACGTCGAACAGCGACCCCTGCTCGGGAGTTGCCACCGGACTTGACCAGCGCAGCTCTGTCCATCCGCCTGCCTGACTCGCAATCCCCGTTGTCGCTGGGGACTGCGCGGACACCGGCGTTGACGACGATGCGGGCTGAGGAGACGGAGATGAGGCGGCTGGCGTCGTTCCACAGGCGACCACGACGAAAAGCAAAGCCAGTGCGATCAGACCTCGGGAGATCGTCACCAGATCTCGTCTACGTTCGCGTCGCCGCGCTGAAACCGATGCGTCTTGTAAACGTGACCGCCAGGGAAGCCAAGAGGTAGATCGCTGCGAAGAGCGGATATGGCCAGAGCGGGGCTGGACCTTGTCGGTCGAACGCAGGGTCCCCCATACCGAAAGAGCAGATTCGGACCAGATTCGGCTCCCATCTCGGCCCCATAGCAAAGGCGCAGCTTGTCCAGGGAGGCGCCGCGAAATAGGCCCCGCCAAGTAGGAGGACGACGAGACCTGCGCGAAGGAAACCCGGAGTCGTAAGTTGCTTCCAGATACGGGTCATTTTGCACGGTCGTTCGTCGCGCGGACGGGCCAATCGACCTAGCGAACTCCGGCAGCGCCATCTAAGTTCGGAGACCGGCAACTTCTACGGCGGACGAGAAATGCCAGAGCGACAAGGCTGCAGAGATCCGCCGATCACCCGCCTCGTGGGTCCAAAAAGGTCGAGGTGACGCGCTATCTCGCGGAGCGCTTCCTCTGTTGTTGCAGCAGGAGGGAGGATCGACCGCGTCCTCTCCTACGCATTGCGACGGCGTGCCGCCCAAGCTAAGCGGACGCAGAGGAGCTGATCGCGCGCCCAACGCGCAACGAACCGCCGAAGCTGAGCGCGCCGACAATCATGAGGCCAGCGCCCGCGATGGTCAGGATCGCGACCGGTCCAATGACAGAAGCGAGCGCCCCGGTCGCGGCGAGGGAGACCGGTGTCGTCAGATTGATCCCGGTGCTGAACGTCGCGAAGGTGCGGCCGCGCATCTCATTGGGAACAGCGGTCTGCATGAGCGCGGAGAAGGACGCGTTCAGCACCGCATTTGACATCCCCATCGCAAACAGGGCCATCGCGGCGAACGCCAACGTAGGTGAGAAGGCCAGGAGGATTTCGATCGCGCCGTCGAGAAACACTCCGGCCGCGATGAGCGTCAAGAGCGGAAGTCGCGAACGGATCGCGCTGACGACAAGGCTCGCGGAGATGAGGCCGGCCGCGAACGCACTCAAGATCGTCCCGTACTCGATCGCGCCGCCACCCAGCGCGACCGCGACCCATACGGGAACGATCACCCGCCAGGGTCCGCTGGCGAACAGCTGATTGGCGGCACCGGTGAGCACGCAGAGCCTCGATGGAGCATGCCCGGCGATGAAACGCAGACCATCGGCGGCTTCGTGGAGGAGTGGGCGTCGCGGCTCTGGTCCGGGCAGGGCTGGTCCAGGAGTAAGGCGGCTGAGCAGGAAAGCCGACCACACGAACGACGCGGCGTCGATCGCCAGCAGACCAACGGGGCCGATGGCGACGAAGAGCACGCCTCCGAGCGCGGGCGCGAGCAATTGCGCGCCCTGCGCTGTCGCCTGCATGAGCGCGTTCGCTGGGACGAGGTCCTCCTCGGCCACGTACGCGGCTAACACCGAATTGCGTGCCGGGTAGAAGAAGAGCGCCGCGACCGTCAGCGACATCCCCATCGCGATGACGACCGGCACGGAGGCCATTCCGCTCGCGACGAGGAGCGCCAGAGAGGCCACGAGCGCGGCGCGTATGAGATCGGTGCCCACCATCACTCGTCGGCGATCGAGGCGGTCGACGATGGTTCCCGAAAGGATTCCGAGCGCCAACGACGGGACCAGATTCGCGATGCCGAGGAACACGAGGGCCTGTGCTCCGCCGCCCAGCGTCTGGAACACCAGCCACGTGATCGCGATCGCATGGAATCCGTCACCTATGACGGATCCACCGTGCGCCAGCCACAGCCGGCGGAAATCGGGGACGGCAAGAACCCGCCAGCCGGGTGGGATGAGGCGATCCACGAAGCGCCCAAGCGTAACCACGGGATCGGAACGGGTCACGCGAAAGTGGCCGCCGGCGCGAGGGGCCACAGCACGACGCGAGTCAGAGCGTTGTTCGGGCTAAGGGGCGGTGCGTAGCATCGGACGTATGGCCAACGTGCAGGTGAAGCGGAACGGAGGGTCGTTCCTCCGACTCCTCACTTTTGAGAACGAGATCGCGGCGCTGTCGTTCTTCAAGGACGTCGAGAAGCTCTCGTGCTGCGCCGAATGAGCGATGTGGTCTGGCGCCTTCGTGGTCTCACCTGAAGAGCCGCCGCGGGCCTCGGCTGAGGCTCACGAATCGCGCCCGTGCTGGCGCGATTGAACGCGGTCGAAGGCATCCAGTTGGCTGAGGTCGACCACAGCGGCGAACTGTTGCGCGTCCGCGCGAGGACGCCCGCCGATCTCGATCGCGCGCGCGCCGCGCTGCTTGCGCTCGGGTACGAGGCGAGCGCCGCGGACCCGCCGTCGCAGCCGCACACCGATTGGTTCGACGTCACGACGGTGCGTCAGCTCTCGCGCGAGGAAGCGACGATCATCACCGACCGCGTGCTTTCCCTGACCGCGTTTGGGCTTGCGGCGGAGGACCGCGAGCGCCTCCAGGTTGCGGTCGCGGCTGCGCTGTACGGCGTGTTCGCGACCAGCGAGCTGGACTCCCGATCCCAGCCGGGGCTTCTGCGCGCCGACTGCGCCCGCGCCGTCGAGACCGCCGCGGCTGCGATCGTCGGCGGCGACCGTGCCCGCCAGATCGCCATGGCCTTCGAACGCGACATCGGCTGACAGCTCTCTCTTCGCGCCGATGATCGCGGTCCGATCGATCGATTCGGGTGAAGAGCTCGTGCGTGCCGAGCGGGTCATCGCGTCGCAGTTTCCGCCGCGGCGGTCGGTTCCGTCGCACGGGCTCGAGGAGCTGAAGGCCCGCTTCGCTGAAGAGCCGCTGATGCCCGTCGCCGAGTCCGATGGCGAGATCGTCGGCGGCGCGCTCGCCTTCCGCGTCGGCGGCGCGGTAAAGGTCGACGTCGTCGCGCTCAAGCCCGAGCTACGGAGACTGGGCGTCGGCCGTCGCCTCATGGAGACGATCGAGAGCGAGGCCATGCGCCTTGGGGTGCGGGCGCTCTACCTCGGCGGCGCGAACGCGGAGAACCGCGGCTTCTACTGGCGTCTCGGATTCGACGGCCAGCGTTCGCTCATGCAGAAGGCGCTGCGATCTGCCACGCGGCGCAGTCGCTCTTCTAGAGTTCGATCTGACGCTTCGCTATCCCATGCTCGAGGACCTCTCCGAATGGAGGGCGAGATCATCGAGCGCGTCGCGCTGCGGGAACCACCGGCGAGGGCCGCCGAGGGCGAGTCGAGAGATCGACATGATCCCCGACTCGCGACTCGCGCAGCCGGCCGCTACGGGGCGGTTTGGCTGAACACCGTGATCCCGCTGACCCTCTCGTTGAAGTTGACCCCACCCTGCACGTTGAGGCGCACGCCTTCCTCCTTGGCCATCTCGGACGGACCCCCAGCGCCAGGGAGCCGGCAGGTCACCTCAAGGATTCCGGTGTGTACGACCGTGCCGCCGACCGAGAGGTCCACCCGGATGAGCGCGTTGCCGGCGTGGAGCGGTGGGCCGAACGCGCCCGTTCCGCTGCCATAGTCGACGAAGCTGAGCAGCTCAGTCGCGACCCATGTGCCGCTGCGGCTCCCGCCCGTGAACGTGTGCGTGAACGCGCCGCTTCCGGTCGCCGACTTCGGATGAATGCTGATCGTGCCCGTGCCGTTGATGGAGACTGTGTCCCCGTTCTCCGCCCGTGCCACGTCGGGGCATGGGTTGGGAACAGGAAGTCCACAGATGAAGCCAGTGCCCGCCCAGTAGGCGAAGGTCGCCGAACCGCTATCGGCTGCTGCGCCGCTCGGCAGGAGCACCGACCACGCAAGAACGACAGATGCGACAGGCGCAAGAAGTTTCTTCATCTAGTCTCCCCCGCTCATAGATCGAAGCCGAGAGCCGCGTACCTCCCTCCGCCGAACGCCCACCTATTCGCTGCCACCCCGGCTTTGACCGCGTTATAGCACTGGCGGCCTCGACCGGGGAGCATCTCAAGATCTGACCGCAGTTCTGACCGCAGATAGCCGGGACTGTCTGGCACTGCCTGGAACCGTCAGACACGACAATGCGAGCAACTGAGCGCCATGGCACTCGCTGGCACTCCCTAGGACGGTTTCGTAAACCGCCGGTCGGCAGTTCGAGTCTGCCCGTCGGCTCAGGCGAAACTCAAGCAAACTCGCGGGTCCCCGTCGCGAAAATTTGAGACCCGCGTCCGGGTTGAGCCTCGCGTCCCCTTACAGCCACCATTCGTGCGCAACGACCGAGATAAGGTCGACATGGAGTGCACGACGGGACGCGCTGGCGATTAGCCCAGGACACGAGGTCGAACGTCGTTGACCAGGCGCTCAAAGCAAGCGCGTCCGTTAGACCCGGGTGGAACGATGCAGTAGAAGCCGGTGAAGCCCAGTTCGATCAGATCACTCATGCGGCGCGCAGCCGTATCGACCGACCCGACGAGTCCCAACTGCGGCGCGAAGTTGGCGAGAGCGGGATGTTGCAGGGCCTGATCGTCGCCGACCGCACAGACGATCTGCACCGTCCGCCGCAGCTCGGAGCTCGTGCGCCCTCGTTCCTCGCAGGCCCTGGCCAGGAATTCAGCGCGCTCTTTGATGTTGGCGAGCGCGGACGCCGGGCAGTTCCAGCCATCGGCTTCGGCCGCGATCAAGCGCAACATGCGATCGCCCGCTCCGCCGACCTCAATGGGGATCGTGCGCGCAGGCGACGGTGTGTTGACAGCGCCGCGGACGGAGTAGTGCTTCCCTTGATAGGTGAACGGCCCGTTGGCGGCAAGCATCCCGCGCAGGATTCGCACTGCGTCGCGCAGCTGCTCGACGCGCACACTACCGGGCGGGAACTCCCATCCGTACTGGCGATACTCCGGCTCGAACCAGCCTGCGCCAATGAGCGCGCGCACACGGCCGGCGGAGACCTGGTCGAGCGTCGCGGTCATCTTCGCCAGCAACGCGGGGTTGCGAAACGATTGACAAAGTACCTGCGCCCCGATCTCGACTCGCTTGGTGCACGCGGGCGAGCGCCGACAACACTGTCCACGCCTCGAGAATCGCGCCATCCGGTCGGAAACCGAGGACGTGGTCGATCACCCACACCGAGTCGGCGCCGATCGATTCGGCGTAGCGCGCCGCATCGAGGGTCTGTTGCCACGTCGTCGAGAGCTGAGGCAGGACGAGACCGAAATCCACTCTCGGCGAGCCGGCGGCCTTCACCGCTCGCTCGGGTCCAACTTCGGCCAGAGGGTTCGCGTGGTCCCGGCAATGTGACGCAGTCCCCATTCGGCGATTGCGCCGACTGGGCGCCCGAGCTCGCGGCCCTTACTGGTGAGCTCGTATTCGAAGCGCGGTGGATGGGAGCTGTAAGGGATGCGTCGGACCAGCAGTTGCTGCTCGAGGCGGTCGAGGCGCTCGGCCAGAATATTGGTGGGGATTGCTTCAGGCGCGGCCAGCAACTCGCCGAAGCGCTTGCGGCCCCCGAGCAGATCGCGGACGAGCAGAAGGGACCA
>Ga0066665_10000911_pt1 | contig 12960 bp, 7 predicted proteins | sample GraSoiAngelo_114_FD_75175 | JGI IMG/M metagenome (GOLD analysis project Ga0066665, IMG submission 75175) | Grasslands soil microbial communities from the Angelo Coastal Reserve, California, USA - 14_0903_13_40cm | ecosystem: Environmental > Terrestrial > Soil > Grasslands | place: USA...
CGATCGCGGTGATGTATTGATAAGGCTGGGACTGTTGATAGAGGTTTGGCCCCACGCTGACCGAGACGTTGGGCGCCGGCCGATACTGCATGTTGACGTACGTTGACCATTCCACGTCCTGGGAAGAGCGGAAGTACGTGAACGCGCCCATGCTCAAGGTCAATGACTTGCGGCTATCCGAACCCATGTCGACGCCGAACTGATAGGCCGGCGGCAACAACATCAATGGCCCGCCGCGCGTGCGGCGATTGTCGACGGTCCACGGGTTGTAGGCGACGTTCCAGTTGAACCAGTAATAGTTCTTGAACTGGACGTATCCGAAGTTGAACGCGCCCGACCAGTTGATGTTGCCGTCCCAGTCGTAGTTCCGGAACACAGCGCCGCCCGTCTCGGCATAGCGGAACACTTTGCCCGGCTTGCTCCAGGTTCGCCCGCCACCGAAGTGGATGTTGATGTATCCGGTGCGCGACAAGAACCCGAGATCGTTCACGTCGAATCCGGGCGAGAGCACGCCGAACGCGGAGTTCACGAAGATATTGCCGCGCTGTTTGGCGAGCGTGAACCGCGCCGCGGTACCAGTGAGCGATGTCGCGTTGCTATCCACCCGCAGGCTCGGCGCATCGGGCCGTTGGAAGTAGTGCACCGAATTGCGCTGCACCGCGGTCATCCGCGCCGGCGATCCCGCGATGCGCGAGGCGGCCACCCATGCCGTCGTCACCCAGGTCTTGGAGGAATCGAGGAAGATCCAACCGTCGGTGCCGACCGTCATGGAATTGCTGTTGCGCACGTCGCGCAACGCCGGATCTTCGAAGGAACGACCGGCGATCGTAGACATGAATCCAAGCCCCTGCCGTCCCTTGGCGAATTCCTTTTGCGCGCGGTACACGCCGAACGTCGCGAGGGGCTCCATCTCCTGGCCCCAGCGCGCCCCGAGGCTGTCCTGGAGCGTGGCGCGCTCGCGGGCCGTGACGGCGGTCAGCCCGCCCACGTTCCAGCTGCCGGCAACCTTGCCGGTCAGTTTCACCGCGCCGAGGATGTGGGCCCCGTCCGGGCCGTCGACGTATCCCTTCTCCGGTGCCCCCGGCGCAGAGAGCGAGCGGCCGACGCGCCGGCTGTAGAAGAAGCTCGGTCCCGACCAGTTGAAGCCCCAGAAGTTGCTTTGGCCGCCGAAGCCGAACTCGAAAATGGATGACCCTTCCACGAAGAATGGCCGCTTTTCGTTGAAGAAGGTCTCGCGGTCGCTCAGGTTCACGACCGCAGGATCGACTTCCACCTGGCCGAAATCGGGATTGACGCTCGCGTTGAGCGTGAGATTCGATCCAAGACCGATCTTCGCGTCCGCGCCGAAGCCCGGCTCGTACTTCGACCCGTCATTGAACGGGTTGCCGGGCAGTTGGCGCGTGTATGCGGCGCGGCTCGTCGCGTACGGCAGGATTTCGAGGCGCCGCGGCGGCTCGATTCGCTCGATCCCCACGAGATCGGGGAATCGCGACACGAAGCCGCGTCCATCTCGCGGCGTATACGCGATGTAATCGAACTCGTTCTTGCGCGCGATATCCCGACGGAAATTGATGCCCCAGACGTACTGGCTTTGCCGAACGAAACGCAGCTGTGAGTAGGGAATCCGCAGCTCGGCAGTCCACCCCTGCGCGTCCCGCGTCACCTTCCCTTCCCACACGCCGTCCCAGGTGTCGTCGTCCCAGTCGTCGTTGAAGAGCGTACCGTCATAGAGCGTGCCGGCGGCGTTGATGCCGAAGTAGAAGCCACTGCGCTTGTCGTGATAGGAGTCGATGAATACCTGGAAGCGATCCGAGTTCGTGCCCTGATCGCGGCGCGCCAGACGGGCAACGATCGAATCGGGATGCGCGTCGTACAGGCGCGCACCGATGTACAGCGCGGCGTCGTCATACGCGAGGTACACGACGGTACTTTCCGTGGGCACCGCCCCCTGCGTGGGATCCCGCTGCGTAAAGCCGGTTACCCGCTCCGCGGTGCGCCACAGCGCTTCATCGAGCGTGCCGTCGATGCTGACAGCCTGGCCGCCGGCGAGTCGGACGGCGCGCAATTGCTGGGGCGCTGGAGGCGCGGGAGGTGGCGAATCGACCACGACGAGCGGCGGATGACTACCCGCCAATGCGAGGAGCAGTTGGAGTGTCGGCGTCATAGGCGTCCGGGAGCTAAGGTGAACGGGAACCCCGGTCGCGAACGCTGACGGCGAGCGCGCGGCGGTTATCGGTTCATATGACAGCGTGGAACGGAAAATGGTTGCAAAGAGAACGTCAGGATTAGGCCAGCGTGATGCGTTTGAGCACCCCTTTCACGACCACGGAAAGACGACGCGCCACCTGCTCGCTGATGGCCAGCACCTCTGCGTGCGAGAGCGCCTCCCCCGTGATCCCGGCCCCGGGGTTTGTAATAATGGAAAAGCCCAGGCAGCGGATGCCACGCGACCGGGCCACCAGGACCTCCGGCACCGTGGACATCCCAACGGCATCCGCGCCGAGCCGCTCGAGCATGCGGACTTCCGCGGGCGTCTCGTACGAGGGGCCGAGCAAACCCACGTAGACGCCCTCTTCCAGCCGGATCCCCATCTCGCGGGCGACGGTACGCGCGAGTGCCCGCAACTCTCCGTCGTACGACTCGTGCATGATGGGAAAGCGCTGTTCGCCCGGCTGTGGCTGCCCGATCAGCGGATTACGCCACATCAGGTTGATATGGTCGGCGATCAGCATCAACGTTCCGCCGGGGAAGGTGCGGCGGACGCCGCCCGCGGCGTTTGTGACGATCAGAATCTCGACGCCGAGCTCAGCGAACACCCGCGCCGGCAGCGCGGCGACCCCGGCCGGATGCCCCTCATAAAGATGAAAGCGGCCCGCCTGCACGAGCACGGGGACCTCTTCGAGCGTCCCGCCAACCAGCAGGCCTTTGTGCCCGGCCACGCCGGGTTCGGGAAAACCGGGGATGGTGTTGTAGGGAATGCGAATGGGATTGACGACTTCGTCGGCGAGAAACCCGAGTCCCGAGCCGAGGACGATCGCGACGCGGGGTTTAAGCTTGCCCAGGCGCTGCTTCACTGCATCTGTCGCTGCTGCTACACCCCCGGTCCCTCCCGTCCCCCCCGTCCCCCTTCCCCCTTCTCCCTTCCCCATTACAACAGAATTCCCGCGAGCGTCGCCGAAAGAAAGTTCGCGAGCGTTCCAGCGATCATCGCGCGAAATCCGAGACGCGCGAGGTCGTGCTTCCGATCCGGCGCGAGGGCGCCGATGCCGCCAATCTGAATGCCGACGGAGCTCAAGTTCGCAAAGCCGCACAAGGCGAATGTGGCGATCGTGAATGAGACGGGATTCAGTGTGCCTTTCATGGGGCCCAGATCGGCATACGCGATGAATTCGTTGATCACCATCCGCTCGCCGAGCAGTGAGCCGACGACACCGCTGTCGTGCCACGGCACACCCATGACCCACGCGATAGGCCGGAAGATCCAACCGAGCACGGTCTGCAGCGTCGCGGGGAACCACGCTACGCCCCCGTGGATCCAGCCGAACAAGCCGTTGACCAACGCGATCAGCGCGATGAACGAAACGAGCATCGCGATCACGTTGAGCATCAAGTACAGTCCGTCGCTCGTCCCGCGGGCCGCAGCATCGAGCACATTCACATCGGTGCGCGGAATCTCTACCTTCACGCCACCGAGGGTCTCGGGCACCTCTGTCTCCGGCTCCAGAATCTTCGCCATCATGATCGTGCCCGGCGCGGTCATGATGACGGCCGTCAGGAGGTGGCGTGCCTCGATGCCGAACGCGATATAGGCCGCCATGATCGAACCGGAGACGTGCGCCATACCCGCCGTCATCACGGTCATCAGCTCCGAGCGGGTCATCCGCGGCAGGAACGGGCGGATCGTGAGGGGCGCCTCGGTTTGCCCCATGAAGATGGACGCCGCGACGTTGAGGCTCTCCGCGCCGCTCGCGCCCATGATCTTGTTCATCACGACCGCGAACGCCTTCACCACGATCTGCATGATGCCGAGGTAGTACAGGATCGCGAACAGCGCCGAGACGAAGATGATCGCGGGCATGATCTGGAACGCGAACACCACACCGAGGCTCGAGTGCTGTTTGCCGATCTCGCCGAACACGAATTCCGAGCCGGCGTAGGAGAAGCTCAGGATCTTCGTGACCACACCGCCGAGCCAGCCGAAGATCGTCTGCCCGAGCGGTACCCGGAGCACAAAAACCGCAAACGCGAGCTGCAGGCCGACGCCCCACGCCACGACGCGCCAGCTGATCGCCCGCCGATTGCGCGACAGGGCGATGCCGATGCCGAGGATGAGGATCAGGCCGAAGATTCCCGTGAGACGCGAGCCGAGCGAGCGCGGCGCGGGGGCAGGTTGGGGGAGCGCGGGCGGAGCCTGCTGAGCCTTGGCTGTATCCTGCGCGGGCGTTTGCACGGTCGCGCCGCGCACGGTGTTGAACACGAAGCGCGGCAGCGTAAACACGACGAGCGCAGAGACGAACGTGATCGTAAACGCAAGGACGACCCGGCGCCAGGACATCAGGAGGTTCCCCCTATCTCGTCGAGCTCGCTCTGCACGCGGGACACCAGCGCGACTTTTTCGTAGTCCGGGAGAAACGCGCTCTCGCACGCGTTCAGCACCACGCGCGTCAGATCGTCAGGCGAGAGGCCCAGCACAGCGTGCGCCAGGAAGTACTCGTCGGTCAGCGTGATGCCGTCGGTGAGTGGGCCGTCGGTGTTCAACGTGACTACGACACCCTGCTGGAAATAGCGCTTAAAGGGATGTTCCGCCACCGACGGCACGACGTGCGTGTGCACGTTGCTCGTCAAGCACATTTCGAGCGGAATCTTTCGTGCCACGACTTCCTCGAGGAGCGCCGGGTCTTCGGCGAGGCGCGTGCCGTGCCCGATCCGCTGTGCCCCGACCTCGTGCAACGCCTGGTGAATGGAGTGGGGACCGTCGCCCTCACCCGCGTGACAGGTGCACGCCATCCCGTGCGCCGCCGCGTACTCGAAGGCGGCGCGGTGCTCGCGCGCGGGGTGCCCACGCTCCGCACCAGCCAGATCGAACGCAATCACGCCGTCGGCATGATATGCGGCGGCGGCGCGCGCCAACTCCAGCGATTCCGCGGGGGGCTTGGTGCGCATGGCACAGACGATCAACCCCACCTTCGTCCCGGTTTCCGCCGACGCGCGGCGAACGCCGGCCAGCGGAGCTTCGATCGCCTGCGCCAATGTCAATGCGGGCCGATGCAGGAGCGGCGAGTACCGCACCTCCACGTATCGCACATTCTCGGCGGCCTTATCGAGGACGAACTCGTATGCCACCCGCTCGAGCGCCGCGGCGGTCTGCAGGACCGAGAGGGTGATTTCGTACCTCTGGAGGTATTCCTCGAGACTTTTCGCGTCCCGCACCAGCATCGCCTTGGCGAGCGCGTCGGGCGTGTCGGCGGGCAAAGGAATACCCTGCGCACGCGCCAGCTCGAGCATCGTCGCGGGCCGCAGCGCACCATCGAGATGCACATGCAGCTCGGCCTTGGGCCAGCCGCGTAACGCCTCTTTGGTGAGGCGTGGCTTGCCCTCGCGGCGGGCGGAGACGACCACGCGATAGACGGAGCCCGCTTCGCCGACCGGCTCGCCGGCGTCGATAGGACGGCCCGCGGCGTCGGTCACATAGGCCGCGCCCTCGAGGAGGCGGGCCAGGCCGTCATCCGCTTGTGCGACCGCGTCGCGCACGCGCGCGCCGCGGCTGACCTCGACTGCCTTGTCGTTGATGAAACCCCGCATCAGGGATCGGTCCGGTGGAAACGCTCGTCGTTCGGCGCTTCGACAGGGGACCGCAGCACACCGAGATAGCGGGTCAGCGCGTCGATATCGAGCACGTCGAGATCTTCCCGGGGGGCGCGAGTCAGCATCCCGAAGCCCGAGCCCCCGGTCGCCATGAAGTCACTGACGACCAGCGTGTAGGTGGCGCCCTTGTCGAGGCTCTGGCCGTTGGCGAGCCGTGTGCGCGTGATGCGTTGACCCGGCGCTTTGCCGGTGTCATACCAGACTTCCACGCCTGCGACGTGACAATCCGGCAAATGATCGCGCCCGGCAACACAGTGCTCGAGCGCATCGAGCAGGACGTCGCCCTTCACGGTGAGTCGCAGCAGACGGTTTTGGAAGGGCTGAACCTGGTAGACCTGCCCCCACGTGACTACGCCCTCGGGGAGATCGGTACGAATGCCGCCGTTGTTCATGATCGCCACATCGGCCCGGCCGGCAGCACGTTGCGCGTCGGCAATCAGGCGTCCCAGACCATATTCGTCACCCTCGCGCTTCAGTGGCACCTTGATCCGCGCGACCACCCGCTCAGTGATGTTGCGAACGGCCTGTTGCTGGCGTACGAGCGCGGCAGCCAGCGCGGTGTCGGGTTTTACCTGGTCCGCATAGGGCGTCACCAGTTGCACGCGCACTTCGCGACGTCCGCCCGCGCGCACAAAGTCCACGATGCCGATCGCCCGCGCGCTCGACTGCGCTTCGATGATCGGGATGCCATGCACAACAGTGTTCACACGTTGATGCGTATGGCCCGCGACGATGAGGTCAACCGATCCCGAATCGAGCTGGTTGGCCACGTCCAGGATCTCGCCGTGGCACGATCCGGTGCCGCCCCCCCCGCCCCCCGCGGAATCGCACGACGCGCCCGCGTGCGCGACCACGATCACGAAGTCCGCCGCGGCGCGGGCATCGGAGAGATAGCGCTTGATCGCCTGCGCGCCGTCTCCGAACGCGAGGCCTTGAATGTTGCGTGACGCCGTGCTCGTGGGCGTCTCAGTCGTCGTCAAGCCGATCACCGCGATCTTCACGTCGCTCTTCGTCACGAGTTTCCAGGGCGTGGCCCAATCCGGCCGTGCCGTCCCGGCGGCGTTCGTGATGTTGGCGGAGAGGAAGGGGTATCTGGCTTCGCTGATGCGGGCACGCAGCGTGTCGATCGACCAATCGAACTCGTGATTGCCGATCGCCGCCGCGTCGATGCCGAGTCTGTTCATCGCGGCGACGGTGCCGCGCCCGTAGGTCGCGTTCGAGAGCGCCGTGCCCTGCATCTCGTCGCCGGCGTCCAGCCGTACGGCTGCGCAATGACAAGCATTGGCGAGGCTGTCGAGCCACGGTTTGAGCGCCGCGACGCCACCGACCGGGCGCCCCTGCGACCAATCCCACACGCGCGGCTCGAGCTGGCCGTGCAGATCGCTCGTCGCGAGCACGCGCAGCATCGTGCTGTCGCGGACGACGGCCACCGAACCCGGCGCCGGTCCGAACGCCGCGCGCGCGGCGGCGCGGGCCGCATCGGGTATGATCGCCCAGCTCGGATGGAGGTACGTCGCCGCCTGGATCGTGCGCGCGCGACGGATCTCGTCCACCAGCAGCTCGCGGACGTCCTCGCCTTTGTCGTAGATCACCGGCGCGTGGGCGATCATGGTGTACCCGCCGCCGCCGCCCTGGCGGTAGCTGTTCACGGCCAGCGTGAACGTATCGGTGGGCTGCACGATCTTGCCGTTGTACGCGAGACCGCGGATGCGCAGCCCCGCGGGTCGGGACAGATCGATGTTGTAGACCACTCCGCTGACGACGTCGTAGTTGTAGCCGGCCACGCTGTCGTTGATGATGGGACGACCGGGTTCGTAGGAGTTGAAGTAGCGTGCGGAATGCTCGAGGTATTCCCGCAGCTGCTGGCCGCTGATCTTCACGGCGCGCAACGTGTTTTCATAGGGATAGATCCCCAACACTTCCCGTTGATGCACCTCCCCCTCCGGCAGTCCCGGCTGCACATCGAACGCCGCCGCCGCGGCGGAGAGCTGCGTTCCGGCGTGGCGGCGCTGCACTTCGTTGATGAAGTCGAGTAGCGGCGTATCCTGCACGCGGGCATAGCGGGCGTCGAATCCTTCCGACGCGCTGCCGATCGGGGTGCCTGCCCAGAGACGCGCCGCCTGGTGCGCGGCATTCGCCCGCTGCGTGAACCGCGGCGACTCCGCGACGTTCGCGAGGGGAATCAGCTCGGCGCGCACACCCGTGACACGGTAGCGACCAGCGCGTGCCGAGTCTTTCGCGAGCGACACATGCACCACGGCCAGACTCTGCACCCAGTTCTTGGGCTGCACGAAATGGACGCCGTTGATCACGGTGTCGCGGATTTCGCGATGTGTATGGCCGACGATGACGACGTCCGGCTTGGGGTTGATGGACGCGAGCGCGGCGGCGTCGTTCTCGGGGCCGACGCCTGTGGTGTCGTAGGTGGACGTCCCGAAACCACTGTGAATGAGCACGACCTTGAGATCCACGCCGGCGCGCTCGAGAGCGGCCACCGCGGCCGGTGCCGCTTCCGCGATGCGGCGGACTCGCACCCGCGAGGGTGCGGCGAGCTGCGCGCGATCCCACAGCAGCACGCCGGGAGTTGTGAGCCCAGTGATGCCGATCTTCACGGCACCCCGTGGCACCACCACCGTTGGCGCGAACAGCGCCTTCCCGCTGTCGTCGACGACGTTCGCGGAGACGTAGCGGTACGTCGCCTCGGCGGCGGCGCGCCTGAGGAAGTCGAACCCGAAATCGAAATCGTGGTTACCCGGCGTGACAACGTCGTACTGCAACGCGTTCAACGCATCGACGATCGGTTGCGGCTGGCGCTTGTCGTAGCGACCGAAGTACGTGGCAAATGGATTGCCCTGGAGCAGATCGCCGGCGTCCACCAGCACCAGCTTGCCCGGATAGCGCGCGCGCAGCATCTCGACCGCCGTCGCCGCGCGCGACAAACCGCCTGCGGTGGCCGCATCGCGCACGTAATCCCAGCCGAGGACTCGGCCGTGAACGTCGGTCGTCGCGACGAGGACGACGTGTGCGGTGTCAGGAGGGGTTGTTGGGCCTTGCAGTGCGAACAGCAGGGTGCAGAGGAGCCGCATAGTGCGCAGAAAGCTACCGCGGCTCCTCTGCGTCGTGCTAGAGTGACGTCGCGGTTGTGTTTCAACTGGGCGTCACGCTACCTTCTCGCCTGCGATGCCGAACGACACCGCACCAGCGCACCGCATTCTCGTCGTGGACGACGAGCCCGACATCACGGCGCTCGTCGCCTATCATCTGGCGAAGGAGGGCTATCGCGTCACGACCGCCGGCACCGGAGCCGACGCGCTACGCTCCGCGCGTGAGGAGCGACCTGACATGGTCGTGCTGGATCTCATGTTGCCGGGCCATTCCGGGTTCGACGTGCTCGCCGAGCTGCGCCGCCGCGACGAGACGCGCGACGTCGGCGTGCTGCTCCTGACCGCCCGCAAGGACGAGCCCGACCGCATCAAGGGGCTGTCGCTGGGTGCCGACGATTACCTGGCCAAGCCGTTCTCACCGAAAGAGCTGGTGCTGCGCGTCGGCGCGATTCTACGTCGCCTCGCCGCGCCGCCCGTCGCCGCCGGCGGCCGCCTGGTCGGCGGACCGATCGTCCTCGACCGCACAGCGCACCGCGTGACGGCCGACGGCAAAGAGGTCGAGCTGACGGCGACCGAGTTCAAGCTGCTGGAGCGTCTGATCGAACGCCGCGATCGCGTGCAATCGCGCTCGCAGCTGCTCGAGTCGGTGTGGCAGGCCCAGCCGGACATCCAGACGCGCACGGTGGACATGCACGTCCAGCGGCTCCGCGCGAAGCTCGGCGCCGGCGGCAATTGGATCGAGACGGTGCGCGCCGTTGGTTATCGTTTCCGCGAACCTCCCGCACCACCGAAGCGGCGCCGCGCATGAAACTGGCCACGCGGCTCTTCGCGAGCATCGGGTTGCTCGTGGCCGCCGCGGTGCTTGGCTCCATCCTCGCCACCGACGTTCTGCTGCGACGCCATCTCGAGGCCGAAGTCGCCATCGAGCTCGAGCGGGAGGCGCGGCTCGTGGCCGCGCTGACGCCTGTGGATTCTTCGCGTTGGCCCGACTTCGCGATGCTCGCCGGCCAGCGATTGGGCGGGGGGCGTCGCGTCACGCTGATCGACTCGAGCGGCCGCGTGCGCGGCGATACGGAGTTCGACCGCGCAGCCCTGGCTCGATTACAGAATCATCGCGACCGTCCCGAAGTGCGCGCCGCGATGGATTCGGCTTCCGGCGTCGGCACCAATACACGACTCAGTGCATCCACCAACGAGCGACAGCTCTACGTCGCTGTGCGCGAGCCCCCCCCGCCCCCCCCCGCCCCCCCCGGCCTCGCGGTGACACGCGTGTCGGCCTCGTTGGCGAGCGTGGATGCCCAGGTTCATGCGGTTCAACAGGCGGTCGCCGCCGCGGGCCTGGTGCTCCTCCTCGCGGCGGGATTCGTCGCCTGGATAATGGCGCGGGCGCTTGCTCGGCCGCTGGTCCGAATCGCGGGCGCGGCGCACGACATTGCCATGGGTCGTGCCGCGGAGTTCCCGGACGTGCGCGTGCCGGAGCTGGCGAACCACGTGGACGCACTGCGCGCGATGCATCACGAGCTGGAACGACGCTTCGATGATCTGCGCCGCGAACGGGAAGAGTCGCGCACGTTGCTCGAAGCCCTCTCTGACGGCGTCATCGCCGCTGACCAGCGAGGCAATGTGATCTCCACCAATGCCGCCGCGCGCCGGCTGCTCGGCTACGGGACCCGTGGAACGCTGCCCCCGCTCTCCGAGCTGTTTCACGACCGCACGCATCGCGCGGTGATGCGGGAAGTGCTCGCCGGCGCGATCATCGAAAACCGCGAGCTGGACCTCGGCGAGCGGACAGTGATGGTGTCGGCACGCGCCATCGAGGGGGCCGGGACGCTCATCGTGCTGAGCGACGTGACGGAACTCCGCAGGCTCGAGACGGTGCGCCGCGATTTCGTCGCCAACGTCTCGCACGAGCTGAAGACACCGCTGACGGCAATCGCCGGATATGCGGAGACGCTCGCCGCGGAAGCGGCCTCCGATGCACAGGCGGCAAAATTCGCGCAGACAATCGTGGACAACGCGCGCCGTATGCAGCGCCTCGTGGACGACCTGCTCGACCTGTCGCGCATCGAGTCGGGGAGCTGGCATCCCGAGCCCCGCATGGTCGGCGTCGATGCCTCGGCCCGTGAGGCATGGCGCCCGTTCGCCGAACGCGCCGCCAGCCGCAATGTCGAGCTCGAAACCGTCAGCGATGCGACGGCCGTGAATAGCGATCCCGAGGCGCTCCGGCAGATCTTCACCAACCTGTTCGACAACGCACTGCGGCACACGCCACCCGGCGGTCGCATCCGCGTAGTGGCAGAGCGGACTGGGGGGGACACCGTCGTGAGCGTCAGCGACACGGGATCGGGGATCTCGGCCGATCACCTGCCCCGCATCTTCGAGCGCTTCTATCGCGTCGACCCCGGCCGCTCGCGCCAGGAGGGCGGCACGGGGCTCGGCTTGGCGATCGTGAAGCACCTCGTCGAAGCGCACGGCGGGCGCGTGGAAGCCGAAAGCCAGCTGGGGCGCGGCACCACAATCCGTTTGTATTTCCCGGCTTAAGTCCCGTTACACACCCGTAACGCAGTCGTCACCACCGGCTGATAGACGCGCGCATGTTGGCTCGTGCGAATCGCGTATGAGGTCGACTCATCCTCCTGTCCAGGTAGCGGAGGCTCGTTGTTACACACCCGTGACACTGGCAACGGAATGTGGTGATGCGGGTAAGCGAGTCTTCGTTACCTGGTTAGATCACCCTTAAGAGGAGCGAAAACCGTGCACGTACGACCACTTTGGAGTTTCGCTGCTGTGGCCGTCTTCAGCCTCACGCTGGCTTCCAGCCTTCGCGCGCAGCAGGGTCCACCAGCGCCGCAAGTTACCGTCGGCGGGGTCGTCTACACGCAATACCAGTACACCGACGCCGCCGTGCACAACAACACCTTCGACGTCACCCGCGCGTACGTGAACGTGATCGGTCGCTTCTCGGGTGGCATCAGCACCCGTGTCACTGCAGACATCATCCCGAGCGCCGTCACCAACCAGGTCCTCCGGCTCAAGTACGCCTTCGCGGCGTGGACGCCGACCGGCAGCAGCCTCACCTACAAACTGGGCATGATGCAGACGCCCTTCGTGGACTATGAAGAAACGCTGTGGGATTACCGCATGCAGGGTACGATCGCGGTCGATCGCAACGGCGCCATGACCTCGTCGGACATCGGCTTTGGCGTCGACGGCAAATGGAACAATGACCAGGTGAACAGCCAGGTCGCGATCGTCAACGGAGAGGGCTACTCGGGCGGCACCGGCGACTTCCACAAGGATGTCGAAGCGCGCGTCTCGGTGCGGGTCAAACCCACCAACGACGCCAGTCGCGTCGGCGCGCTCCGGCTCACGGGATACGCGGGGATCGGCAAGTACGGCCCCGCCTTCGCCGGCAATGACCGCCAGCGGTTCCTCGGCCAGGTGTCGTACCGGTCCCAGCAGTTGACGCTCGCGGGTGAGTACGTCGCCCGGAAGGACTCGACCCAGCAGGGCAGCATCATCAGCGCCTTCGGCGTCTATCACCTGACGAGCAGCAAAGTCGCGGTAATCGCGCGGGTCGACCTCGTCGATCCCGATAAGAACGTTGCCAACAACAAGAACACGCGAATCATCGGCGGCGTGTCGTACCAGCTGACCGCAAACGTGCGGCTCCTCGCGGATCTCGATCGCCTGTCGTTCGAGAGCGGCGCGACGGCCACGAATCAAGTGCTGGTGCAAGCCCAGTTTGTGTTCTGACTTTGACCCTGACCAGAGGAAGACTCCTGTGAAGCCGACTCGATTCCTCGCCCTCGCCGCACTGCTCGGCGCCGCCGTCCCGGCGGCCGCGCAGGTCCAGCTCAACGGCGCCGGGGCGACGTTCCCGAACATCATCTATTCAGACTGGATGCTGACGTACAATCAGGCGCATAGCGACGTGAAGTTGAACTACCAATCGATCGGCTCGGGCGGCGGCATCCGGCAGTTCTCCGAC
>Ga0066665_10000913_pt1 | contig 12950 bp, 9 predicted proteins | sample GraSoiAngelo_114_FD_75175 | JGI IMG/M metagenome (GOLD analysis project Ga0066665, IMG submission 75175) | Grasslands soil microbial communities from the Angelo Coastal Reserve, California, USA - 14_0903_13_40cm | ecosystem: Environmental > Terrestrial > Soil > Grasslands | place: USA...
GAGGGCATCGTGCTGCAGGGGGCGCAGCGAATTCTGCAGGGCCAAGTGCTCTACCGGGATTTCTTCTCTTTCTTTACTCCAGGCTCATATTACTTGCTTGCGCTACTTTTCAAAATCTTCGGCGACTCTTTTCTGGTGGCGCGAACCGGATTAGTGTTATTCGGCGGGGCCTATTCGGTTGTCACCTACCTTCTGGCTCGGCGGGTGTGTACCCGTGGGAGTGCGCTGTTAGTGGCCGCAATCGTAAGCCTTACCACACTGCCCTATCGCTTCCTTGTTCTCCACAACTGGGACAGCACACTCTGGGCTAGCCTGGCGCTTTACTGCGCGATTCGTTGGGTGGAGTCTCCGAGGTGGAAGTGGGCGCTTGCCACAGGATCGTTCGCCTCTCTCACTTTTCTGTTCGAGCAGTCCAAAGGAGCTGGGCTTTGGCTGGGGTTAGCAGTTGGTTTTCTGGCGAATGCTTGGACGGGATGGCGCCAGCAAGGACAACTTTCAGGCTGCCGCGCGAAACAACTTTTGGGATTCACACTCGGGTTTGTCTGGCCTCTGCTCATTACGTGCGCATATTTTGGAGTGCAGCACGGCTTGCGGGTGATGTTAGCGGATTGGTTCTGGCCGCTGCAGCACTATTCCATGGCCAATCGCGTCCCCTACGGGTATCAGAATTGGTCTGATAGTGCGCGGCATCTTCTATTCTGGACTGGGCCCTGGTGGGCTCGGGTGCTTACGGTTGTGATCCTCAGTCCGTGTCTTCTGATTCCTGCTCTGCCCGTTATTGCGATCGGCCTCCTCGTTTACTGGTTCGTGCTGGGTAGGCATCGGCGGGGACCGCGAGAAAAGTGCACTTATTACGTTTTGATCTGCGCTGCATTATCAGGGCTGCTGCTTTCCGTGGTAATCGTCAGGGCAGATATTGTGCACTTCATGTATTTGCAGCCTCTGTTTGGCCTGGTGCTCGCCTGGATTGTTGATGGACGTGACATTCGGTGGCCATGGTTCCGAGGCATGAAATCCACTGTCACAGCCTACGTAGCGGTCGCATTCTTGGGCCTCGCGATCCCATTGATAATGCGCGCCTTGAACGCCCCCGAAAAGTTAGTAACGCGTCGGGGTGTGATCGCGGTGCCAAAAAAAGATACGGTCATCGATTATGTCCAGGCCCACGTCTCTCCAAGCGAAACAATTCTGGTTTATCCGTATCTCCCCCTGTATTACTACTTGACCGGAACTTTTGCTCCGACCCGTTATGAATACTTGCAGCCAGGCATGAACACTCCACAGCAATCACTTGAGATGATCTCGGAGCTTGCGTCCGGACGCGTGCAAGTGGTCCTCTTCGAGAGTTCCTTTTGGGAAAAAATCCCTAACTCCTGGCCCGGAACTCCATTATCTGCGATCGCGCATGACCCGGTCGCTGATTACATCCTGTGGAGTTTCCGCACTTGCAAGCTGTTGCAATCGCCGAGCGATTGGCAATTCGAATTCATGGTCCGCAAAGATTCTGAGTGCCGTTAGAGTTTTCGACACTCAACAGATTATGCAATTGCATTCTGTGAATTGGATGAGAAGCGAATCAGGCGGGCTGCGCTAATGAATAAAATCCAGATCGGAATACACATCAGCGCGTAGACGCCGTGCAACAAAAGCAGACGATGCATAGGTGGTGTAAAAAGTAGGATCAGAGCCGCCGTCGTGATACCTGGAATTGAGAGCAATCGTCCACGCTGGGCCAGCTCGCCGCAGACGATCGCAATCGGCAGCAACAGCAGAGTGAGATCGTAATTGTACAGATGATAACTTGCCAACAACGTCGCGAAAAGCGAAGCGGAAAATGACAGGCTAAAGTGCCGGTCCTGCCAGTTCTTCGCGGCCAACCACAGGGCTGCTAACGAGAATATCGCAACCAAACCGCCAAAAAAAGCTACTGGTAGCCTTCCCTTTGTGGCCAAATACAACAGGCCTCGAATATTGGGCATGTATTCCGGTGCGAAGCCCGCGATCTGCTGATAGGTACGGTCAAGCAGGAGAAATCGAGGGTAACCTGTGATGACTTGGCCGCCTGAGATTTTTGTGGAAACCGCTACAAGCAGAGCTCCAACCGTTGCAACGCCGCTTACGGTTGACCATTTCTTCCGCAAGACAAGGATGAGAACGAACGGGACGATGAATTGAAACTTGAAAAGCCCACAGGCTAGCACGCATCCTGCCTGGAATTCGGCGCCTCGCTTGAGCAGAATGAAAGCCAGGGTGTAGATGGAAAGCATGAGCATGGAATCTTGACCGATCAGGAGACAGGTTGTCGCCGGCCCAAAAGTCAAAAATATGATGACAACCAATCCAAAATCGGCATGGACCCTTGCGTATTGTGCGACTGCCAGACTAACTTTGGTGTGAGATTCGATCAGCAGGGCCGTGCACACGAGCAGCGCTAGACCCGTGACAGTCCAAAGCGTGTACGCGGCGCGATAGTTGAAGTAAGTGAAAGGCAGGAAAAGCAGCGCCTCGAATGGTGGATGATTATAGAAAACATGGACAGATGCCACTTTTGATTGAAATTCCACCTGCGTTTTGAGGTCATACAGTTGCCTGCCAAGGCCTCGCCGCACTATTTGGGCAGCACAATAGAACTGGGAAAAATCACGAGTATCGTCGTTCTTTCGGGCAGGAAAGCTGAATAGTGCGATTCCGAGCATGAGGCTCATCACGGCTAGAACAGCCGTTAGCCGGACCACCCGCTCTGTACTGGATGTTATGCTGTCCTCCGTCCCGATCTGAATCCTCGTGCTGGGGCAGAACGTTACTACTCGAGTGGTCCCCAAAGAAGCGGAAGACAATCTCGCATATCATCGAGGATAATAACCGCGAAGCTGGACCTGGTCGCAAAGAGCATCCGCCGGGTCCCACCAAAAAACGAGTCAATGACACACCCGGGTAGCGGGCTCGCCGCTACGGCGCGATCAGTGGCGTCATTACGGTTTAGTGGGCGGGATCCGGTCTGCGTGCCCGTGACCTGAAAAACGCCTGGAAATACCAAGGTTGCTGGACTGTGGGGATTGTCTGTTTCGCGGGGTGTCAAGGGTTGCTCTTTGCTCCGATCGCTTGCAAGCCTAATTCTTTCGACCCAACCTCGACGGAAGCTTCAAGTGCGAGCGCGATCCAGGAAGCGAGGTAGAGCAAAGCCGCAATAGCCAGCAAGGATCGAATTCCTGTCCAGAGTGAGAGGGACTCCAGCATTCCTCCAATCATCGCTCCCAGCAGATTTGAGCCGAGGGCCTCGCCCCGAAAACCCTCCCTGGCAAAACTTCGGATGAACACAATACCCGCAAAGAATACAGGGAGGCAAAGTACCAGAGTAGCGGTGAATGCTCTTAGCCACAAAGATGTAAAGAAAAACTTGTCCAGCGGTATGCAGTAGCTGATTAACAGAGTCACAAACAGTCCGGTATAGGCGAGGTTAACCGGCATCCGAGGACTGAACTCCGCCACGATGTTTGCCGCCACGATCAGCGCGAGCAAGCCGGCTATGACGATCGAGTTGACGACCCAGGTAGTTCCAAATAACAGCGCCATTTTGCTGATGATTTGCGCCTCTAGCAAGAGAAAGCCCGCCCCCAAAAAAAAGAAATGCCAACGCAGCGATCGCATTGCAACGCCAGTATCGCGCAGGAGCGCCCAGCAGAGGAGTACCAGTGCTACAGAGATCACAATGACCGATATCGGTAATCCCGGCTCGTGCTGATAAAAATACGGCCAATCGTCGGTTGTCAGCCTGGCTGGCGACATGGTTAGCCCACCGTGATGGGCCAAGTAGCCAGCGAGCTGTGGGTCGGACGACGCCTGAGCTAGGCGCCGTTCGGAGCCGGTGATGAAAAACCTGCCTCCTGTTGTGTAGAAGTCATCCGAGGACTCGGATTGTATTTGTATGGGGGGCCGTCCGAAAACTGTTTGTAAGAGACCGTGGAGGCGTCCGGCAATCCAGGGTGTATCCACTTGGAATTTTACGACGAAGATTCCATCCGGTCGCAACAGGCGCTTAGTCGCTTGGATCGCCTCGAGCGTATACACGTAGTTATCAATCCGAATATTGGTGAAATGGGAGCTCGTCGTGTGGGAGTCAAGCAGAGAGAAAACGATAAGATCAAAACGATCATTGCTGTTCTGGACGTAGCTCCGCGCATCGTCGCGTACCTCTTGTACACGAGGCGAGCTGTAGGGCTTTTCAAAGTGGAGCCTTTCGCCCAATTGCAAGATCAGGGGGTCGATTTCCACTGCTGTAACGCGCCCGGCACCATTTCTGAGTGCGGCAGCCACATCGTTCCCCATTCCAGAACCCAAGACCAGCACGGAGGGCGGCTGCGAATAGAAGTGATACGGCAGGTTGTAAGCATTCCATTCAACAGGCATCTTCGCAAATAACTGCGGGTGGGAGGCCACGAATGCGGGCGAGAGATCGAGGATCTGTTGGTAAAAGATGTCGTTCGTGGTCAGCTCGTACAGGACGATCTTGCCGCCCGCTTCTCGTGGGGCCAACGTCAACTTCTGATACGGCGACCAATAGATAGTGCTGTGCCTGCCAGCGCCGAGACTCAGTAAGCCGAGGCAGACGACAAATGCGGCGCCTGTCGCCCAGCGTAACCACGGAAGGCTCCATATAGACGACACGAGCAGAAGGCCGGCCACCAAGAACCAGATTTGTGGTGGTTGATTGAGAAAGCAAAGCAGGGTATACAAAATGATTCCTGCCAAACTGGCAAGGATGTTAACGGAATAAGCGAGAACACCGTTGCTTGCATTTTGAAGATACCAGCCCACAAACTGACCGAGTGGGATGAACAAAAAGCAGATCAGGCTGAAGATGGGGATGATGATCGCAATGGCGGCAGCAAGCAGAGGAAAAGAGAACTCGGGATGAACGCCCCAGACATGCACCTCAGAACTGGCGCCCACGAAGGCGGGGATCGAGCTCATTAGAGCCCGCAAGCTCTCCCATGGAAGCTTGATCAACAAGGTGAGACTAGCTAGAGGGACAAGCAAAAGCAGCAGGTTAGCCTGGCGCCGTGAGAGGTAACATCCCAATCCGAAACCTAGGAAGCAGGCGATCAAGACGAAGTTCTTGAAATAGGCAAAAACGCGGATCTCAGAGGAGATCCAGCGAATCATCAGCAGCTCGAGGAATATCGCCAGCAAGCTCCACATCGCGAGTTGCCACCATGAAAAACCTCCGAGGCCGGGTGGGGACAATGCCCACTTCTTCGCCCAGCCACCTTGCGCCCCGGCAGAGTCATCACGAAGCGTCGCATGAACCAGCCCAACCAGATATGCGATCGTCAGGATGCCACCGAACACGACAGAGGCAAATGCTGCGTGTAAACTCCATTCTTTGGCTGCCACACTCGACGCGCCGTATGCAAACGCAGGACCGCCAAGAGCGACTACGGCTCCCACGAGAAGCATGAATTTACGCATGAACGATCGTTGACGATACAACATTTTCCTTTCTGCGAGCAATTGTGAGTCCATCGACCTACGTAGCGAAGCATCGCGCCATGTCTATATGATTTTCCTGACTATAGCCGGGGATTCCTAAAGGGCGTCGGAGATTTGTTCTAAGGTATCCGGGCCGGGATCTATTGCATGAGTCTCAATTTGCGCCGACAGCGTATCAACTTATCGTCTAGTAGACGAGGGCCAAGGACCACCTTCGCTCTGTTAACCACAGTTGACAGGCGTCTGAACCCAAAGATAACTGGACTCTCCTTCGAACCCCCAGCGTGGGAGTCGCCAGAATCGCCAGTCAGCCGCACGGGTTGTCACCACGCGAACCCGTAGCATCTACCCAAGGTCACTACGTGAGTATAGCTGCGTCCGGTTGCCGCTTTAACGCGGCACGGCGCCGGCTTCGGCCATAGGCGTACCAGCCGAACCAGACCAGACTGCTCCAAAAATAGATGCCCGTCGAGAATGGAATCTTGGCTGCCAATATCAAGAGGAGCAGTCCATTCAGGCACACAAAAATCGTCATTGCCAAACGCGTCTTTAGACTCAACTTTCGTTTTGCGCTGTAGACGAACACCGCAGCCTGGAGGATCGCTGGCAGTAGAACAACTTCATCGGTCATCCAGGCATACGGAGCGGTCAACACGGAGACAACCATGAGCGCTGGGCCGTGCGTGCGCCAATTCCATGTTGATCGTTTCACCCACAAAAACCATGCGCACCAAACAAAACCCAGGGTCATTGGAATAAATTGAACCCAGAAGAACCGGCGAAAGAAGATTAACCGCAAAACGCCACTGAGGGCAGGGATGAACATACTTTGCACCGGCGTTTGCGAAAGCATCGCGCGGTAATTGTGGAAAATCGTAAAATCGAACTTTAATGAGATAATGTTCGCTACCAGAAATGCTGTGAGGAACCCCGCCGCTACCGCATATTTCTTGCGCGCAAAAACCCAGACGAGCAGAGCCAACCAGAAAAATGATAATAGATGGGGCTTTGCGAACGGGAAGATCAGCGCGGCTCCAGCGAGAAACGGTCGAGATGTTTCAAGCTTCAGGAAGAGCACCACTCCCAAGAGCAGTAATAATCCCATCTGTGCGGCGACTAGGCAAGCCGGTACCGGGGCAAATGTGTACCCAACCAGCAAGAAGACAGTTCTGGGAATAGTCTGGTCGGCGTACATCGTCCAGCAAATGCGCATCGCCACTACAAGGCAGCCGAGTGAAGCAGAAATCCAGATCAGCCAAGCCGAAAATGCGTTGGTCAGTCCCATCGGCAGAACCATGAACAGTGACCACGGAGGAGTAAGCAGCACGAGTGGCTGCTTCTCGGAATAGCCCTGCGAACGCTCAAGATCGAAAATGCGAGCTGGATCGTAAGGGTTCTGATGGTGAATAAGAAGTTGTCCAACTGCCCAATATTCAATCGAATCGCGTTTCCCCAGATTGGCCTGCAAATGAGAAGATCGGACTACGTAAACCAGAATCGCGGCTAAACAAATACCTAGAATAACTCTCAGCGCCGGTTTTTCCACGCTGCTCTCCCTGAGAACTCGGAATCCATAAGCTATCACGGCTGTGTACACATTCCTTCCATCGCCCCTCCAAACGACAAGCGACTTTGTCTCAGTGATCGCAAAACATTGGTTTGGGCTGAGCAGAACGGAGTGGAAACGAATGTATTCACCAGCGAACAAGGCTGGTTTCTGAAGGTATTCACAAGGGAAAAGTTGTTCCCACACCTTCGAGCCATAGCGAGCCTTAATGCAACGCTTCGAATTGTCCTAATTTTGTGGCCAAGTAGCTTGTTTTCAATGGATTTCGTTCTCAGTTTACAAGGCACGCTTGTTTTGGTCTTCAGCATGCTTATAGGAGAGGCGTTCAGCAGTCTCCCCATCGCTACCCCCACTGCCATGGGAATCACCAGAAAAATAACAATTTAGGGAGATGACAAAAATGAAAAGTATGATTTTGAATTCCATGTATCGCCTTCACAAGGATGAGGCCGGCCAGGGTTTGGTGGAGTATGTCCTGATCGTAGCGTTGGTGGCTTTCGCTGCTACAGCCGGAATGACGACTCTGGCTAGCGGCCTGAACAGCGCATTCACCAGAATCGGCAGCGTACTGGGCACATACATAAAGTAGCCCTGGTAAAGAACGCAAGCTTCTGGTTGCAAGGCAATGCAAGAAAGCCGCGCAAAGCAGAGCTTCATGTTTTCCCGTCAGGAGGCACGTCCAATGATGCAGAAACTTAAGAATTCTCTGGTCGCACTTCGCACCGACGAGACCGGCCAGGGACTTGTGGAGTATGTGCTAATCGTCGCCCTTGTCGCTTTTGCGGCAACTGCGGGTATGACCACGTTGGCCAGTTCCCTTAACAGTGCTTTCACAAAAGTAGGAAGCATACTTGGGGTTTACATAAAGTAGTCCGGTAAGGAGCAGAAGGTTCTGGTTGCAAGTCAACGCAGGAAATCCGCGCAAGCAGAACCTCGTCTTTTCATCTTAGGAGGCACGTCAATGATGCAGAAACTTAAGAATTCTCTGGTCGCACTTCGCACCGACGAGACCGGCCAGGGACTTGTGGAGTATGTGCTAATCGTCGCCCTTGTCGCTTTTGCGGCAACTGCGGGCATGACCACGTTGGCCAGTTCCCTTAACAGCGCTTTCACAAAAATCGGAAGCATACTGGGACAGTACATTTCCTAGTCACTATGACTTGCGACAGTGGTGCGCTGCCTGAGTGATGCTTGCCGTCACAAACGATGGTGAAAGACCGCCCTTCCCCGCCATCTATCAAACCACAAACATGGTTTGCCACTTTGGTAATGATTGTGGATAAATACCTATTGTTCTGCGGCTTGCTTGTGGCTATCGTAGGAGCTGTAGAGGACGTTCGTTGCGCTCGCATTCCCAACTGGCTCACCTATTCTAGCCTAGCGGCCGCGATTGCTATACGGGGTGGGGCATTGGGGTGGGCTGCATTAAGAGATGGGATGTTTGGAACGGTGGTTCTGGGGGGAGGTATTTTTATTTTCTTTCTTCTCCGAGCCATGGGCGGGGGTGACCTCAAGCTGGCCGCTGCGATAGGAGCTTGGGTCGGCGGCGCTCATGCCCTTCCCTTGCTGCTTTCGGCTTTCATGGCAGGGGGAGTTCTGGCTGTCGCCTCCATAATTTTTCGCGGGCATGTGCTCAGGACGCTATTGAATACCGTGGAATTGATTGGGCATCATTTGTGCTGGGGGCTTGTACCTCATCCGGTCTTGAATATTGATGAGCCGCGTACAATGCGAATCCCATTTGGACTAGCAATTGCCGTTGGCGCATTGTATTGCGTGAGCTCTACGTTTTGGTGGAGGTGATTTACGGCACTGCGACGAATTGTAATAGCGTTGGCCATGGCGGCCATCTTGGCAGGTAGCATCACTTATTTCTTTAACAAACGGTTGCGACTCAGCCGTGCTCAGCACGCGCTGACGCAGGTCATGGCCGCTGCTACTGACCTGCCCGCGGGGATGACGCTTGCCGCCAAAGATGTCAGCACAATCGATTGGCCTAGTGACATACCGCTGCCCGGCTCGTTTTCTAAGCCGGAAGATGTCATCGGACATCCCCTCATCTTTTCTGTTGGGGCTAGGGAGCCGATTTTGAGACGTGATCTCGGCCTTGAGGGCTCGGGAATCGGCCTTTCCGGGAAAATTCCCCCGGGAATGCGAGCGACTGCGGTGCGATCGAACGAAATTGTTGGCGTTGCTGGTTTCCTCTATCCCGGCTCTCACGTTGACGTACTCGTCAGCTACTCTCCGCCGAGCGGCGTGGGTCCCGTTACCCAGACCGTGCTGCAGAATGTGGAGGTCCTGACAGCAGGGCAGACCATCGAACCTGACCCCCAAGGCAAACCGCAAGCGGTCAACGTTGTGACAGTCCTGCTGACACCAGAGGATTCGCAAAAGCTGCAGCTCGCAAGCGGCCAAGGGGCTATTCAGTTCGTGTTACGAAATGGCGTTGATCAGAAGAATGTGGAGCTTCGCCCTGCAAGGCTGGACCAATTGGCCGCCGTAGAAAAACCTGCACCTCCCAAAACTCCCCACAGGAGCATAGCGCCGACTAAAGCACCTGCGATATACGTTTTGGAAATAATTCAAGGAACTTCTCGAAAAATCGAAAAGTTCTAAACCAGGAATCCGTTGATTGCGTGAGGACGATAAATGAATAGATTGGCAGCGGCGATGGCGGGGTTCATCCTTCTTTTCACAAGCATTATCACCTGGGCGCAGACCCCGCCTGAACAGAATCATGCACAACAGCAGTCGGCGCAACAGCCGTCGACCCCGACCCAGCAACAGAACCCGGCTCCTCAGCCGCAGAACACTCCTCAACCGCAAGTGTCTTCATCGCAGAATGTTAGTTCTGAGGGTCAAGCTTTGCACATTCTGGTAGGCAAATCAGTGGTCGTCAATGTGCAGGCGCCCATAACGCGAGTGTTGTCGAGTAACCCGGCTGTGATTGAAACTCTGGCTACTTCTCCAACGGAAATTGTTGTCGAAGGGCGAGCACCCGGATCAAGCAGCCTGATTCTTTGGGATCAATCCGGACGTTCGCAAATGCTGGATGTTATCGTGGATGTGGATGTCGCAGGCCTGCGGAGCGCGATTGAACGCTCCTACCCTGACCAACACATCGACGTGCAAGCCGATGGCGGTCGGTTGGTTCTCACCGGCAAAGTCACAGATCCCAAGGTGATTGAGGACTTAACTAAGATGTCCATGGCGTACTCAAACCAGATCGTGAACTCGCTCACCCTGGCCATTTCTCACGATCGCCAGGTGCTGCTCGAGGTCAAGTTCGCCGAAGTGGATAGGACAAAGTTCTCGCAATTTGGAATAAACCTTTTGTCTACCGGCGCAGGCAATACCTTAGGTACGACGACAACCGGTCAATTTGGAGGTTTTGGGCCACAATCCCTCTCGGACGCTTTTAAAGTCCCGAATAAAACGGTAGATACGGGACTTCCTACCGCTGGGCCAGATCACGTGCCCTTTACCTCCACGCAGACGATCCAGAATGTCCTAAACATTTTTCTATTCAGGCCGGATATCCACTTCGGAGCCGTCATTCAGGATCTGCAGCAGCGGAGCATTCTGCAAATTCTGGCAGAGCCGAATTTGATGGCGATGAATGGCCAAAGGGCCACATTCCTTGCTGGGGGTGAGTTTCCCTTCCCGATCGTTCAACCCGGTAACGGCTTCACAGCCGTGACCATCTCTTTCAAACCTTTTGGGGTGAAATTAGATTTCACTGGCACGATATCGAGCGACGGAACGATTCGCCTTCACGTAGCCCCAGAAGTCAGCACGTTAGATTTCGCCAACGCACTCGCCATCTCCGGGTTTGCAGTTCCAGCCATCTCTACACGGCGTGCAGAAACCGAACTGGAGCTGCGAGATGGACAATCGTTCGGCATTGCAGGACTTCTCGATAACCGAGCACAAGCCCAGCTCAGCAAAGTGCCCGGAATCGGCGATATTCCAATTCTTGGACAGCTGTTCCGCTCGCGAAATATTAATAAGAGCAACAGCGAACTGCTGGTATTGGTGACGCCCCACATCGTCGATCCAGTACACACACCATCCACTCCCCCCGCTATTCCAAAGTCTGCAGTTCCCTTTATGGACAGGCCGAAGTTTGATGAGGGGATGCCGGGACACGAAAAGATTGGATCAGCGCCTTCGCCGACTCCGAGTTCCAAATGAGTGGCATGACTGCGAAAGATCGAATGAACCCATCGTTGCGGGAAAGTGTTGCTCCCACGGAGCCACTTTCTATTGTTAGTATCTGTCTAGATAAAGAGACCTGGGGGATCGTGAAGCTGTTTGCTGACTCATCTTCTATCGTCCAAATATCAAAGCATCTAGACGAGTATCGCGTCGACGATCACGATTCCGTTCTTGGATGGATCGGGAGTCCCCAACCGGACGTTTGTCTACTGGATTTCGATAAAGATCGCCGCAGCGCGGCCATGACTGCCGAACGAATTCATAGTGACGCTCCGGATACAGCAATTTTTGCGGTCTCCTCGCAATCGCAGCCCGAATTGATTATTCAAGCCATGCGAAGCGGCTGTAGCGAGTATCTACTAAAGTCACTCGATACCGAACAGTTGCTGAACGCTGTCGCTCGAGTGGGTGGACGTCGAAAGGAAAGGAAGAGTACAGCCAGGGCGCAGGTGCTTGCCTTCACCGGGGCAAAGGGAGGATGCGGGGTCACGAGCCTGGTCACACAACTCGGCTCTATGCTGGCTAACTTGTATTCCAGAAAGACACTGGTGCTTGACTTGCATCCTGATTTTGGAGATGCGGCTCTCTATCTGGGATTAACGAAATATCGCTACCACGTTTTCGAATTAGCGGAAAACACCGATCGCTTGGATGCTGAGTTGCTGCAGAGCTTTGTGCTCCATCACTCTAGCGGAGTAGATCTCATTCCGGCGCCGTCTGGCACAGAACCGGCACGGCACATCTCTCCAGGCGCACTATCCCAAACACTAGATTTCCTTCGATCACGGTACGAATTCATCTTGATTGACCTGCCGCCCGGGCTTAACGACCATAACATCGAGTTAATCCGCTCTTGCGATCAAGTTTGCGTCGTGACTGTGGCGGAAGTATCGGCCCTGCGCAACGTGGTCCGGCAAACCGACTATTTCACGCGTAAGGACATACCTTTAGACCGGGTTCGGATTATTCTGAACCGGCACCAGAAGCGTGCCCTGATTACAGAAGAACAGATCGAGAAAGTTATCCGGCAGAAGATCTTCTGGCGAGTACCAAATCAGTACGTTCATGTCGTGAAGGCTATTAGTGGCGGCGACCCGATTAGTCATCTTGCGGGTTCCGAAGTGGCGAAGAACCTGCAGGAGTGGGCTGGAGCTATCGGCAAAAAGGCAAACAGCGAAGAGGACAAGAAAGAGAACCGCGGTATTTTTGGTTTTTGGAACCGGTGAGAACACGCTTTTAGTGAGGGGGATTTATGGGTGACTTCAACTCGATAACTGCAACTCCAGCGAGCGGCATGAATCCCATGCCGCTCAATGATGACAAAAAGAGAGCTGGACTAAGCTTCAAGGTGTACCAGGAGCTGAAATCCAGCGTTCACCGTGACCTCTTGAACAAGGTGGACGTGGCGAAGATTGCAACCGTGCGGGACGAGCGCACCCGCAGCCAGGCTCTGGTGGTGATTCAGGAGTTGGTGGCAAATCTCCAGACTCCCATGAGCGGTCGTGAAAGGGAGCGCCTGTCGCTTGAGGTGTTGGATGAGGTGTTCGGTTTGGGTCCTCTTGAACCTCTTCTGCAAGATCCAACCATCAATGACATCTTGGTGAACGGGCACAAACAGGTGTATGTGGAACGTGCGGGAATTCTAGAGGAGACCAATATAAGGTTCAAAGATGAC
>Ga0066665_10000914_pt1 | contig 12937 bp, 10 predicted proteins | sample GraSoiAngelo_114_FD_75175 | JGI IMG/M metagenome (GOLD analysis project Ga0066665, IMG submission 75175) | Grasslands soil microbial communities from the Angelo Coastal Reserve, California, USA - 14_0903_13_40cm | ecosystem: Environmental > Terrestrial > Soil > Grasslands | place: USA...
ACCTTGCCCGGCCGGGAGACGATGACCTCGTCGACGAGGCCATACTCGACCGCCTGCTTGCCGGTCATGAAGAGATCGCGATCGGTGTCCTTCTCGATGCGCTTGAGGCTCTGCCCGGTGTGCCTGACCAGGATGTTGTTCATCTGCTCGCGCAGCCGGAGCATCTCGCGGGCCTGGATGTCGATGTCGCTCGCCTGCCCCTGCACGCCGCCGGCCGGCTGGTGGATCATGATCCGCGCGTGCGGCAACGCGAACCGTTTGCCCTTGGTCCCCGCCGCGAGCAGCCAGGCCGCCATGCTGGCCGCCTGCCCCACGCACAGCGTCGAGACCTCGGGCTTGATGTACTGCATGGTGTCGTAGATCGCGAGGCCGGCCGTCACGGAGCCGCCCGGAGAGTTGATGTAGATGTAGATGTCCTTCTCCGGGTCCTCGGACTCGAGGAAGAGGAGCTGCGCGACGATCAGGTTCGCCAGGTCGTCGCCGATGCCGGTGCCGAGGATGATGATCCGGTCCCGCAGGAGGCGCGAGTAGATGTCGTAGGCGCGCTCGCCGCGACCGGTCTGCTCGATGACGATGGGGACGAGATTCGCGTGCATGGCGACTGGCAAGTACCCGTCGAGGATTCTACCGGCTTTACTTTTCACGGGCAATGTCCACGTGCGCCAACGCCGGCACGCTTCTTGCGCCTGCGCGGTCCTCCCCCACCAGTCGCGCAAGCGCGCGGTCGCGAACGAGCTTCGCATGGAGCGCTGCATGCGCCTCGGGACGTCGGTAGAGCGCGCGTAGACGCTCGGCACCGTGGCTCTCCCGCGCCGCCAGCGTCTCGATCGCCGCTTCGATTTCGCTTTCGTCGACCGTGATGTCGAGACGCGAGGCCACCGCGTCGAGCAGGAGCTCGGCGCGGACCTGACGCTCCGCCCGCGGCCGAAGCTCGGCACGAAGCTCGTCGAGCGCGTGCTGGTGATCCGCCCCCTCCCGGACCCCGAGCGTCCCGAGCTGCGCCTCCACTCGACGCTCGACGAGCGTGGGCGGCACGTCGAACGGATGCCGCGCGAACAGCTGATCGAGAACCGCCTCATGCATGGTGTCCGTCGCCCGAGCTTCCGCCTCGCGCTCGAGGTCGCTGCGCACGCGGGTCCGCAGCTCGGCCAGCGACTGGCACCGGCCATGGTCGCGCGCGAAGTCGTCATCGAGCGCTGGAAGTTCCTTCGAGCGAAGCTCCCGGATCGCCACCTCGAACTCGGGCGTCTTTCCCGCGAGACCGGCGTTCGGATAGTCGCGGGGATACGGCACCTGCAGCGTGAGCTCCGCACCGCTGTGCTGCCCGACGAGCTGGCGCTCGAGCGCCAGCGGGAACGTGCCCGCGCCGGCCTCGACGAGCACGCCTTCGCGCCGCACCGGCTCGGCGCCCTCGAGGCGGCTCGTGAGGTCGACGGTCACCACGTCGCCCGCCTCGACGACCGCCCGGTCCGTGATGGGCCGGAGCTGTGCCGCGGCGTCGCGCATCTTCGCGAGCGCCGTCTCGACGGACTCGTCGGTCACGACCACAGCCGGACGGCGCACGTCGAGCCCGTCGAGGTTTCCGACCTCGATGACGGGTCGCACGTCGATGGTCGCGGCGTACCGCAGCGACTGCCCGGGCGTGAGCGGGTCGGCGTCGATGTCCGGCGTCCCCACCGGCTCGAGGTGATGGGCCTCGATCGCCTGGCGCAAGCTGGCCTCGACCAACTTGCCGAGCACCTCGCGCCGCACCTGCTCGCCGAAGGTCCGCTCGAGCACGGGCCGTGGCACGCGACCGGGGCGGAAGCCGCGCAGCCGCGCCTGGCGCCCGACCGTCGCGAAGGCGCGCTCCAGCTCCGCCTGCACGTCCGTCGCGGAGATCTCCACCTGGAGGCGCTTGCGGACCGGGGTCAGGTCCTCAAGCGTAACGTGCGGCGCCTCCATCACGTCAGCCCGCGCGTCGCCACGCCGCAGCATGCGAGAGGGGGGATTCGAACCCCCACGGTTGCCCGCGAGATCCTAAATCTCGTGCGTCTGCCAATTCCGCCACTCTCGCTTCTCGAAGGCGGTCATCCATAACAACGCCCTTCCAGTGTGACAAGGTCAATTGACGAACCGCAGACCGGCGGGCGTGCGCTCGATGTCCTTGTGCTGGAGCGGAAGGCGCAGCTCCTGGCGACGGCCGGTCGGGTCGGTCATCGTGTCGACGCGTTCGAAGTCCACGGCCGCCCGCTCGCCGTCGAGGCGAACGGCGCGGATGTGGACGTCGACCCGCAGGTTTTCGATCGTGCCGAAGTAGCGGGTCAACCGCTCGGCGTCGGCCTGCGACCGGACCTGTCCCATGCGCTGCAGTGCGCCGACATCGTGACTCGACCAGGCATGCGCATACTCCGCGAACCAGTGCTGCACCTCTTCCTCGCTGAGCGCCGTGGCGGAGCGGGTCACCCGCGACGCATCGATCGGCGGCGCGGCATGCTCGTCGATCCGCGCCGCGGTGGTCGGCGGGACGGGCGGCGGGAGAGTCGCCCGCGGCACCGTCGCGACGCGCGGCGGCTCGGCCGGCGGAACCCGCTCCTCCTGCCGTGCGGTCGACGGCTCCACACGCGGCGGCCGGCGCTCTCGCGCCGTCACCTCCCACGCATCGGCCGCCGCCACGGCGGTGGGACCATGCAGCACCACGCTGACGCGATGCCTCCCGGGCGTGTCGGGGGTGTATTCGAAGCTCGGACTCGCGCCGCGCTGCACGCGGCGGCCGTCGACCGACCACTCGTACATGCCATTGGCCGCGCCCGAGCCGATCCCCGTCGCGAGGTGCAGGCGCTCGCCGACGTCGCCGGCGATCCGCGAAGGGACGGGCGAGCGCGGCGGGAGTGGTCGCGGCGCGGGCACCGCGGCGTCGCGCGGCGTTGGCTGCGGTTCGGCGACGGGCGGCGCCGGTTCGGGTGTGGGCCGGGCAACGACGACCGGAGGCGCCGGCTCGGACACGGCGGGCATCCGAGCCGCGGCGATCTGGGTCGGCGGCTCGGGCGCCGCCGGGACGACATCGGGCGGGGGTTTCGGGATCGCGGGCTCCTCCGGTGCCGGTGCGGACGGGGCCGCGGCGACGTCGGGCGACGGCTCGGCGGGCGGCACCGATGCTGGCGGCGATGGCGGCACCGGCTGCTCCGCGACGGGCGGCGGCAGCTCGGGGGCATGCTGCGCTTCCGCCTCCGCCACCTGTGCCGGCCCCTCAGGGGCTGCCGGCATCTCGACCTCGGCGACATGTGCGGGTGCGCCGGGCGCCCTCGGCATCTCGGGCTCGACCTCTCGTGCGACACTCTCGGTCGCGGGCGTCTCTGGCTCTGCAAGCTGCTCGTGAGGCGGCGGCACCTCGGGCTCCGCGACCGGTGGCGGAGCGGCTTCCTGCGGCGGCGGCGCCGGCGAAGGCGGCGGTGTCGGTGCAGAACGCCCGATCGGCCGGGCATCGGCGATCTGCACGGGCAACTCCGGCTGTGGCGCGGGCCCTGCGCCGACGAGCTCCCACTCGGCCAGCGACGCGGACCGCTCGTTCTCGACCACCCGAACCGTCACGCGATGGGGGCCGCTCTCGGGCGCCGGCAGCAAGAACTCGGAGACCGCCTCGGCGGCCGACTGCTCCTGGCGTGACATCGTGCGCCCGTCGACGATCCACTCGAACCACACGCGGTCCGCTGGTCGCGCCGCCGGTACCCGCGCGCCGCAGTGGAATGTCGCGCGGCCACCCCTCCGGACGACGACGCGACCCGGCGGTGGCGAGACTTCCAGTGCCGGCGGCACGGGCGGGACGACCCCGACATCCCACCCGTGCATCAAGGTGCTGCCGGTTGCGCCGCGAACGACCACCGTCACCTGCTGCCACCCCGCGTCCTCGGGCAGCGCCACGTACGTCCACGTGGGAAGGTGCGAGACGGTGCTTCCCCACATGGACCACGTGAACTCGACCGCGCCCGGAGCGGCGGCGGAGAAATGCACCGCCTCGCCGACCTCGATCGAAAGGCGCCGCGCATCTGGCGCGGCGTGGAGGGGACCGAGGCGCGGCCGGCGGGCCCAGACCCAGAACGCCGCGCCTCCCGCGCCGAGGAGGAGTGCGAGCACTGTGGCGAGGGACGCGCGGCGCAACGTCACGGCGATGAGCGTAGCCGCGCGCTCCATGGCTCGCAATGCGAAAGCCGAACGTCGGTCGCGACCGCCTTTTGTTTACGTGCCCGGCCTGGCGCCGTCTTCGGCGACGCCAGCGGGCGGCGATCCCGTACGGCGCCGGAAGCCACGCGGCAGCAGGAGGTGGAGCGGCAGGACGCGCTCGCGCCGGCGCTCCGCCTCGAGGCCGCGGACCCGCGCCTCGAGCAGATCCGAGAGCGCGATCATGCCGAGCAGCCGTCGGCCCTCTCCGCGCTCGACGACGGGGAATCGCGTCCGCCCCGTCTCCGCCATGCGGTAGACGACCGCGCGCAGGGGCTCGTCGGGGTACGCCACGATGGGATCGGGTCTGACGAGCGCGCCCACTCGGACGTCGGAATCGCTCCCGGCGAACGTGAGCAGACCGTCGAGATCGCGACGGGTCACGACGCCCACGAGACGCCGATCGGTGTCGACGACCGGACAGAGGAGCTGCCGGCGGGGGCGCTCCGCGCGCAGCGCCGCGAGCTCCATGCTGGCCGGCAGGGCGACCACGTTCCGGCGCATGACCTCGCGCACGAAGAGAATCTCCAGCGGATCGACGGCGTACTCGCGACTCAGATGGTAGCCGCGCCGGCTGACCTTCTCGGTGAGGATCGACCGGCGGAGCGCCAGCACGGTGAACCCGTGCGCCAGGGTCACGGATACGAGAAGCGGCAGCAGCATGTTGACGTCGTGGGTGAGCTCGAGCGCGAAGACGATGCCCGTGAAGGGTGAGCGCATCGTCCCGCCGAGGATGGCGCCCATGCTGACGAGCGGCCAGAACCCCGTTCCCTCGTCCGGCAAGACAAGCGCTTCGACGCCGCCGAGCGCACCGCCCATCAAGAGGAGCGGGGCCAGCACGCCGCCCGAGGTTCCCGAGCCGAGCGATACGCTCCAGACGACGGACTTGACGAGCAGGAGGCCGATGATGACCCGCCCCGCGACCTGACCCTGGAGCAGCGCGCCGATCGTGTCGTAGCCGACGCCGAGCGCCTCGGGAAAAACCAGACCGCCCACGCCGACCACCAGGCCGCCGATCGCGGGCCACCACATCCAGTGAAGCGGCAGCCGCGCGAACACGTCCTCGGCCGCGTAGACTGCGCCCGTGAGGACGACCGAGAGGGCGCCGGCCGCCAGTCCCGCGAGCGCACACCCGACGAGGCCCGCCGGGCCGATGAAGAGCGGATGCGCTGGCGCGAGAAAGAGCGGACCGAGACCAATCACGTAGCGGCGTGCCGCGGCGGCGCTGGCACTGGCGAGCGCGACCGGAACCAGGCTCCGCGGCTTCCACTCGAAGAGCAGCAGCTCGACGGCGAGCGCCACCGCCGCGACGGGCGAGGCGAACGTCGCGGACATGCCGCCCGCCGCGCCGGCCACGAGGAGCGTCTTCCGTTCGGCGCTCGTCAGCTTCAGGAACTGCGCGATCATCGAGCCGAAGGCGCCGCCGGTCATGATGATCGGACCTTCGGCACCGAACGGGCCACCGCTCCCGATGGAGATGGCGGCCGAGAGCGGCTTCAAGAACGCGACCCGCGGCTCCACGCGGCTGCCGCGGATCAGGATGGACTCGATCGCTTCGGGGATCCCGTGGCCACGGATCCGCTCGGAGCCGTACCGCGCCATCAAGCCCACGACCAGCGCGCCGGCGGCGGGCACCAGCACGACGAGCCCGCCGAGGTGGTGGCCCGCCGGCGAGACCAGCGTGACACCCCAGCGCTGGAAGAAGAACAGGTTGGTGAAGAGCCCGATGAGGCGCAAGAGGGCCCACGCGACGCACGTGCTGAGGAGCCCGATCGCGACCGCGGCGACCGACATCGGGACGACCCGCCACGTGGTCGTGAAATCGCCGAGCTCGCTGGCGCGCGCGGAAGCGAGCTCCCTGACCGTACCGGACGCGCTCACCGCCCGCGCACCGCTCGACCCGGCCGATCGCCCGTCAGCGCCGCGAGTGAGCGCAGAAGAGCCGGTGCGACGGCCCGCAGCTCGGCGCGGTGGGCGAGCGAGAGCCGGGGCAGCACCCGCTCGCCACGTGGCGTCAGTCGCACGACGACCTGCCGCCGATCGGTCGTTCCCGGACGGCGCCGCACGAGGTTTCGCGCTGCCATCCGATCGATCAGCTCCACCATGGTGTGGTGCCGGAGCTGCAAGCGATCGGCGAGGACGCCGATCGTGGCGGCGGTGCCGTCGGGCATGCCCCTCAACGCGAGCAGCACCTGATGGTGCTGCGGTTCGAGACCCGCGCCGCGGGCCGCGTCCTCGCTGAAACGCAGGAGGCGGCGCAGCTGACAGCGGAACTCCGCCAGTGCGCGGTATTCGGCGACGGTCAGCCGCTCGTCCGCCACGTCGGCGATTATATCGCAGAGCGATATAAATGCCAGCCCCGCCTGGCGCGGTCAGGCCGGCTCGCGAAGCCGCGGGAGGAGGCCCTTCAGGAACGTTTCCGTCTTCTTCAAGTTCTCTCGAAAGCTCATGCTCTCGGTTCCCGCGATCTCCATGCGGAGGTCCGAGAGGTAGCTCTCGAGAACGTCGCGGAGCATGCGGGCTTCTTCCGGGGTGAGATCGACGCGAGCCATCGGGAGCCTCCTGCCCGGCGATGATAGCCCGGTCGGGAGGCACGGCAATCACGCCGCCGCGCTACCGCTCCATCTCGATGAACACCGACGCCCCGTTGCGCCGCACGAGCAGCAAGGCTCGGCGCGGGCTCGCGGCGAGCGCGCGCCCGAGATCGGCCGGCGATCGCACGGCGCGACGGTTGACCTCGACGACGACGTCACCCGGCTCGACCCCCGCCTCGTCGGCGGGGCTGCCCTCCGCGACGTCGGTGACGATCACCCCGCTGCCCGGCTTGACGCCCAGCCGGCGCGCGTCGTCGCGCCCGAGGGCCGACACCGCGAGTCCCCACGCCTCGAGGCTGCCGCCGTGCGACGGCGCGCGGCTCTCGCGACGCTCCTCGGCGGGCATGCGGTCGACGGTGACGTCGACGGTCCGCTCGCGCCCCTCGCGCACGACGGCGACCGGCACGCGCGTTCCTGGCGGCGTGAGCGCGACCATCAGCGGCAGCTCGCGCGAGTGCTGCACGCGACGGTCGCCCCAGCGGACGATGACGTCGCCGCGCGCGATGCCGGCCTTGGACGCCGGCCCGCCGGGTGTCACGTCCGCGACGAGCGCACCTTCCGCGCCGTGCAGCCCGAAGGAGCGGGCGAGGTCCGGGGTGACCGACTGGACCGCGACGCCCATCCAGCCGCGCACGACGCTGCCATGCTCGCGGATCTGGTCGACCACCCAGCGCACCAGCGCGATCGGGACGGCGAACCCGATGCCGACGTTGCCGCCAGCCGGGCTGACGATGGCCGCATTGATGCCGACGACCCGGCCGTCCTGGTCGACGAGCGGTCCGCCGGAGTTGCCGGGATTGATCGACGCGTCGGTCTGGATGAAGTCGTCGTACGGGCCGGCGCCGAGGAAGCGGCCCTTCGCGCTCACGATGCCCGCGGTGGCGGTCTGCGTGAGACCGAACGGATTGCCGATCGCCAGCACCCAGTCGCCCACCTTGAGACTCTCGGAGTCCCCGAGCGGCAGCGTGGGGAGCGGGTGCGGCGCCTTGATGTGGACGAGAGCGATGTCCGTCTTGTCGTCACTGCCGACGAGCTTCGCGTCGAACTCCTCCTCGGTCGCCATGCGCACGCGGATCTTGTCCGCCCCCTTGACGACGTGGTTGTTCGTCACGACGTCGCCGTCGGCGGAGATGACGAAGCCGGAGCCGAGGCTCCGGCTGACGGCCGGCGGCTCGCCCAAAAAGCGGTGGAGGAAGTCCTGCATCGACTCCGGCGGTCCCTGTCCCTCCTCGCCCGCGCGCCCGACCGTCGAGATGTTCACCACCGCAGGCTCGGCCCGCGCGAGGACGTCGGCGAACGAGGGGAGCCGGTCCCCCGCTGCAGCCGGCGTCACTCCGAGCAGGGCGCCGAGTGCGACGAGGCCGCCCCGGCCCGCCCCGGCAGTCGGCATCCGGTCAGCTCGCCGCGCCCGTCCCGGGCTTCAGCTCGACGACGTTGCCCTCGGGATCGCGGACGTAGACCGACGGGCCGATCCCGCGCGCGCCGTAGCGGACCGCGGGCTCGCCGATCATCTCGACGCCCGCGTCCTCCAGGTAGCGGACGAGCGCGGACATCTCGGTCGCCGCGATGCCGAGGCAGAAATGGTCGACATTGGCGCCGTCCGCGCTCCGCTCGGGCGACGGGACGAGATCGATCATGCCGCGCCCCGCCCGCAGCTGGATGAGCCCGATCGCCTCGATGCGACGCTCCTCGACGAGCCCGAGGATCCGCGTGTAGAAGTCGAGCGCGCGTTCCGGATCGCGGCAGCGGAGAACGACGTGGTCGAGCTCCTCGACGCGAATCGGCCGCTCGCCCACCGAGTCAGACCTTGGCCCCGGGCTCGAGCTGCTCGAGGAGCTTCGCGACCATCTCGCCTCCTTTCGTCTGCACAGAGAGCGCGAGTGGCGGCGCCGTGTCAATTGCCCCGCGGTGCCGCCGCCGCTCCCGTCTCGTGCGAAGAGGCGCGCCTCACGCCGCGACCCAGTTCCCGTGGAAGCCGTACGGCACGCGGTGTGGCAGCGTCACGCGCGCCACCGGTTCCCCCGCGACGTCCTGGGCGTCGAGGATCCAGAAGTCGCTGGTGTCGCGCGCGGCGTCGTAGACGAGCACCAGTACCCACCCGTCGTCCTCGCCGGCCGACGCCGTGCGCGGCACGAAAAGCGGCTCACCGACGCCGTTGCCGGCGCCGAACCGCCGCTCCGTCACGCCGCCGCGCTCGAGGTCGTACTTGCGGACGGCGGTCCACAGCGGCTGCGCGCCGTCGTTCAGCTCCGGCTCGCGCGCTGCCATGTACCCGAATCGATGACGACGGCCGAGCCGTCGCTCGTCGACCCGCGGGAACTCCGTGACGATGTCGTCGAGCGGGGTCGACGCGACGCCGCCGCGCGCGAGGTCGATCCGCCAACGGTGGAGGCGAGCCGCGTTGGCGTCACGGTACCCGGGCTCCTCGACCGCGGCGGCGCTCATGAAGTCGAGTCGCCCGTAGCGGGCGACGTCGAGGACGATGGCGTCACCGTCTTCGTACGCATTCATCGGGTGGAAAACGTACGACGGATCGGTGTCGAACCAGCGGACGTCCGCGTTGCCTCCGCGCCGTGGCATGATGCCGAGGCGCGTGCCACGCTCCGGCTCCCACGAGAACGCGCCGCCGCGCTCCGCGAGGCGCTCGAAGCTGAACACCAGCGGGCAGAGGATGAAGATCACGTGGTCCTTCGTGATCGCGAAGTCGTGCATCATCGACGGCCAGGCGACGTCGATGACCTCGCTCCGCACGAGCGCGCCGTCGGCGGCCGCGACGTGGTACGTGAGGTACGGCGGGAACGGCGAGTAGCCGAAGAAAAGCATCTCGCCGGTCTCGGGATCGAGCTTCGGATGCGCCGTCATGGGACCGGCGAGCCGCCCGTCGAAGTCGTACTCGCCGACGGTGTCGAGCGGGCCGGCCATCATCCGCGTGGGGAGGGCGGCCTCCACGAGCGCGAGCAGCTTACCCGCATGCCAGACGATGTTCGTGTTGCCGGTGTTCTTGAAACCCGGAATCTCCGTGGCCTGGAACTCGAGCAGGCCGCGGTAGAGCGCGCGGCCTGCCTCCTGCTCCTCGCGGAGCCCGCGGCTCAGGACGTAGCGGTTCCGGTAGCTCGCGCGCCCGTCGTCGAGCGTGACGGCGTGGATCATTCCGTCGCCGTCGAACCAGTGATAGCGGCCGAGCGGCGGGAATGCGGGATTCGGGCCGTTTCGGTAATAGGTGCCGTTCAGCTCGCGCGGGATCCGTCCGACGACCGGGAGGTCGCGCGCCGCGCCTTCGGTACCCCAGGGCGCGAAGTTGTTCTGGAGGAACATGTTCGGACTCGATTCAGCGGACATGGACGGCCTCCTTTCGGGTCAGCTGGGCGATCATCGCGTCGCACACGAGCGCGACGGCGGGAGCCCCGGGTTTCCAGAAACCGGCGATCAGCAGCGACGTGACGCCGTGGACGGCGGACCAGAACGCGGCGGTGGCGTCTTCGACCGCTGCCGTGAGACGTCCCGCCGCGTCGATTGCGGCGACGCGCCGCCGCAGCCGATCGTACGAGGCGAGCGCGGCAGCGGTGGGCCGTCGCGCCGTGGAGCGCTGGAACATCAGGCGGTAGTGCGCCGGATGCGCGAGCCCGTACTCGACGTAGCGCGCGAAGCCCCAGCGCAGCGCCTCGACGGGATCCGCCGGCGGCCGCCGGCGCGTGAAGGTCCGGTCGAATTCCGCAAAGCACTCGTCGACGAGCCGGTCGACGAGTGCGCCCTTGTCGCCGAAGTGATGGTAGACGGTCGGCGGCGTCACGCCGGCGCGAGCACAGAGCTCGCGGATCGAGAGCCCCGCCTCTCCGCCGCGCGCCAGCAGCGTCTCCGCCGCTGCGAGGATCGCGCGCCGCGTGGCGGCCGGGCCCCGATCGCGGGCGCGCAGCGTCGCCGTGGCCGGCATGGATCGTCGTATAGCGCCGTTATAACGGCGGCGTCAACGCCCCCCATCCCGGCCACGATTGCACTTCCGATCCACCCTGTTACGTGTGGGGCGCCATGCGCCGGTCGGCCGCGCTCGTCGCCCTGCTCGCGGCGCTCGCGCCGCTGTGCGCGTCGGCCGTGCAGCTCGAGGCACTCGACCTCGCCCGGACGTGGCGCCTGAGGACGCTGCGCTTCCGCGGCGTGTCCGCGGTCCGACGCGGCGACCTCCGCCGCGCGATGAGCACCAAGCCCCGGCCGTGGTTCGCGGTGTGGCGGGCCCGGCCCCTCTTCGACCCCGTCGTGTTCCGCACGGATCTCGATCGGCTGCGTCAGTTCTACCGGACGCGCGGGTACTACCATGCGCGCGTCGCGTATGACCTCGAGCTGCCGGAGAGCGGCGACGCGCTCGTGGCGGTCGTCTTCATCGAGGAAGGCCCACCGGTCAAGGTCGTCTCGGTCGACGTGACGCTCGGCGGCGCCGAGCCGTCGCTCGCCGAGCGGCGCCTCCTGCTGGATCACCTGCCCGTTGCTCCCGGTCGGGTGTTCACCGAGGAGGCGTACGGCCGGGCCGACACGTATCTGCGCGCGTACTACCGCGAGCATGGATACGCGCGCGTCGACGTGGCGAAGGAAGCGAAGGTCGACGTCACGCACGACCAGGTGCGCGTCGCCTACCGGCTCGAGAGCGGCCCGCCGTGCGTGTTCGGCGAGACCGTGATTACGGGCACGAAGGACGTCGACCCCGCGGTGCCGCGCCGTGAGATCGCCTACGCGCCCGGGCAGCCGTTCAAGCAGAGTCTCCTCGACCGGACGCGGCGAGACCTCGTCGGCTTGAACCTCTTCCGCGCCGTGCGCATCGAGGAGGACAAGGGGAGTGACCCCGAGGTGACGGTGTTCATCCAGGTCACGGAAGCGCCGCCGCGCGAGGTGCGGCTCGGGGTCGGCTACGATACCGAGGAGCAGATCCGCGGACTCGCCAGCTGGCGGCACTACGACTTCCTCGGCGGGGCGCGTCAGCTCGGCTTCACGGGGCGAGCCTCCTTCATCCACCGGACGATCGCCGCGGACTTCCTGCAGCCCCACTTCCCCGGCCACGCGAACCGCACCCGCGTGCTGCTCGCGGAGCAGGAGGAGGACGAGGACACCTTCACGCTCGACCGCTCCCGGGTGTCGCCGCGTCTCGAGTGGCAGGCGACGGAGCGGATCAACGGCTACGCGTTCTACCGCATCGAGTACGACCTGCTCTCCGGCGTGGATGCGCCCGTTCGGCGTGCGGTCGAGCAGTGCACCGTGCGGCCAGGGAACGCCAACGTCGTCTGCAGCCGACCGGGTGCCGCCCGGGACACCGGTATTCTCTCGGGGCTCGGGTTCGGTGCGGACTGGAACGCCACCGACGACTTGGTCGACCCGAGCCGCGGCTGGGTGCTCGGCGCAACCGTCGAGCCGGTCGGCGGCTTTCTCGGCGGCGACTTCAACTTCGTGAAGCTTGTGGGCGACGGCCGGTTCTACCAGCCGCTCGTCGCGGGGTTCGTGAGCGCCACTCGACTGCGCCTCGGCACGGCCGAGCCGTTCGGCAAGCACGACGAGGTGCCGCTCTTCGAGCGCTTCTACGCCGGCGGCATCGACTCGGTGCGGGGCTACGGCCGGCGGCGGATCGGCCCGCTCGTCGACGACAAGCCCATCGGCGGCAGGACGGTCGTCGAGGGATCCGCCGAGCTCCGCCATCCCATCACGGAGAAGGTCGGCGCCGCCGTCTTCATCGACGGCGGCCAGCTGAGCGGCCGGAGCTTCGACTTCCCGTTCGGCCGCCTCCGTTACGGCGCCGGCCTCGGCCTGAGTTACCGATCGCCCGTCGGTCCGCTGCGCGTCGACCTCGGCATCCCCTTCCAGCCGCCGGACGGCGATCAGCACTGGCAGGTGCACGTGAGCCTCGGCTCGAAGTTCTGATCATGCGAATCGTGCGCCGCGTGCTCGCCGTCGTCGCGGCGCTGTTCGCCCTCCCGATCGTCACGCTCTGGACGGCGAGCCGTTTCGGCGTCGTGCAGGAGATGGTGCGGACGCGGCTGCTCGACATCCTGCGCACGAGCCTCGACGCACAGATCGACCTCGGCGGCGTCGGCGGCACCCTCGGCCGCTCGCTCGTGCTGCGCGACTTCCGGATCGCCGTGGCGGGCCACAACGTCGTGCGGGCCCCG
>Ga0066665_10000918_pt1 | contig 12924 bp, 8 predicted proteins | sample GraSoiAngelo_114_FD_75175 | JGI IMG/M metagenome (GOLD analysis project Ga0066665, IMG submission 75175) | Grasslands soil microbial communities from the Angelo Coastal Reserve, California, USA - 14_0903_13_40cm | ecosystem: Environmental > Terrestrial > Soil > Grasslands | place: USA...
ACAGCAAACGCCATCCGTTGCGGTAATAGGCTTTGGTCTTCGGTTCAAGATCAGCCGTTCCCACCCACGCAAGAAACCGTACTGCAAGTTCCCGCAGGAGCGGCGTCCGCCCGGTTAGCCGCACGTTCGGCTGATGGCGAACTTTCGCCATCGCCTCAGCCTGTATCCGCTCCGCTTTCGTTCGCTGCATTTGTTTTGTCGATCCGCGGTAACGCCGGTCACCCCAGTAAAAGCTGTAGTGCCAGACGTTTCCGATCCTATAGAGAGACATCTTCAACCTCCATGGTGCGCACGGAGGGGTCTCGACGGCCTCTGGCGATAAATTCTACAAGATCATCCACCGAATAGAGCGTCCGGCGGCCAAGTTTCACCCACGCCGGCCCACGTCCGATGCAGCGCCAATAGCGGAGTGTGCCTTCAGGAATTCCGAGCACGTGAGCAGCTTGCTTGCTGCTCACGAGCTGCGGCAGGTGGTCTGGCGATTCAGTCATTACTTACTCCCACACCCGTAAAGACGACGCAGTCGCTTCGGTTCCGGTTTGCGTTACCTATATGAGCGGCAAGTGTTTTTTACCCCTCCTAATAGGGGATGGGTCGTAACGGATAAGCCAATGAAAACAAACAGGACGGATGTAGAGAACTGCTCTTAACGAAGAGAACTACCAAAAGAGCATCACGAAATGGACTCACGCAGCTCCGCTAATAGCGTTGTCCGTTCGCTCGTGGCGCGAATAAGGGACCGTTAAGTAGTTTCTGGACATTCTAAGTCTCCGTTCTGGGTCCACTTGCGAAACTCCGCTTTCTTTGTGTGGAAAAGCAATCTTTTTGGTCGGGCCGGACTGGCTGAAAGCGCGGTATGTCGTGTTGACTTGCCGCGGCCCGAGTCTCTGCTGGAACACGGGTGGGGGTTTACGTCCTCGCCTTGCTGGGTTCAGGCGGGGTCCCTGCGGTTCCTGCCATCGACGACAAGGCCCAGAGCTCGTAACCACTGGATCAAGGTGTATCCACGTTTCCGCATCCTTGAAGAATGCAGGTCCCTGTGGCCGATTGTTCTATTATTTCAATTTTTCCTGTCCTCCACAATTGTGATATAGCGATCGATGGGCAAGTCCGTGAAGCGGTCAACCTGGCCGCTGGGCTGTGGCCACTTTATTTCCAGCCAGTCAATCTTTGTCCTTTTGCCGATGCCGAGTACGATCCGCGGATCATGAGACGACAAATAACTTCCGCCGCCTACTTTCATGCGGCTGCGTTTGAGATCGCTTGCCTGGTATGTAATTCGCGCGCCAACAGCATCAGGGTTTGCTTTTTTTCCAACCAGATTTATGCCAAGCCAATGATTGTCGCGTCCGATATTGTTTTGCAGAAGTAATGGAGGTTCGTTGTTGTTCGAGATTAAAATATCGACCGCCCCATCATTGTTGAAATCTCCAATCGCAAGGCCGCGGGCAGCAATCGGACTAGAAAAAACTGGACCGCTTTCCGTGCTGACGTTTTGCAACCCAGTCTCGGAATTTCGAAATAGCAGCAGTGGCTCGCGGTAAGCGACATTCGGCTTGACTTTATCGATGAGATCATCGGGATGGCCATTCGCAATCAGCAAGTCCAGATTTCCATCATTGTCATAGTCGAAAAATTTTACCCCCCATCCGCTCATTAATTGTGTGGCCTTGGCAATGCCGGTGGGGACCGCTTTATCCTCGAATGTCTCGTCGTGCTTGTTTTGATAAACCGCGTAGAGCTCATGATCCAGATTGGTGACGAACAAATCCATCGAGCCGTCCTGGTTGAAGTCGGCTGAATCGACGCCCATGCCAGATCGCGCCTTGCCACCTTCGCCATAAGCTACGCCAGAGGTGAAGCCGATTTCCTCAAAGCGGCGGCCATTGCGATTTACAAAGAGAAAATTCGCTTCGGTGTCGTTCGCGACAAACAGGTCCATCCAGCCGTCATTGTTAATATCCGTAGCCACCACTCCCCAAGCTTTACCCGGATTTTCCGCAATGCCCATTTTCTGGCTGACGTCAGTGAAAGTGCCATCGCCGCTGTTGTGAAATAACCAACTCGGCATAGGCGAATACACTTTGGGATAGCAGTATTCGTTCTGTCCGGCGAGCGCAGGCACGTTCGCTCCGCAGTTGTGATGCTTCGATTTGTCGAAATCTACGAAACGGCAGACAAAAAGATCGAGGCGGCCATCGTTGTCATAATCAAACCACACCGCACTGGATGCCCAGCCTGGAGCGGCCACGCCGGCTTTTTCGGTCACGTCGGTAAAAGTTCCGTCGCCGTTGTTGCGATACAGAATGCTGCGGCCGTATTGCGTCACATAAAGGTCGGGGAAGCCATCTGCGTTGTAATCTCCTACGGCAACGCCCATGCCGTAGCCTCCGCCGGGTACTCCGGCTTTTTCAGTCACGTCGGTAAAAGTTCCGTCCCGATTATTCCGGTAGAGCGCGTTGCGCAGCGGGCGTGTGGGAGTAAAAATGTCGCAGGGCCCGCTATTCACGAGATAGATGTCCATCCAGCCATCGTTGTCGTAATCAAGGAACGCGCAACCAGCGCCGGTAGATTCGGGAAGATATTTCTGAGGCGAGTGGGGAGCGACATGAGTCCAAGTGATACCACTCAGCTCGGCGGGAACTGCTGAGAACGGATATTGCGATTGAGGCAGCGCGCGGGCCAGGTTAGAGAGCAGGGGAAGCCCGGCGGTTCCGACCAGCAGGCGCAGGAAATCCCGGCGGAGCATGGCGGAAAATGCTGGCGGATGTTTCTGTTTTGGATAGCGATACGCCAAGCGGCTATTTTGGCTCCGGCGGCTGCGCTCCCTGGTCCGGAGCTTGCTGCTTTAGGAGAGCGTCGGCGGCTCTGCGCTTCACTTGCTCCAGGTTTTCTGCGGACTGCCGTTGCAGAGCCGCTTCACGGTTCGCATCATCTTTTCTCCCCACCCCGGCGTACGCGAGCGCTAGTTGAAAGTGACCCGTAGGGCTATCGGGTGCTAGCTTTTCATAAGTTTCGAGCGGCGCAACCGCTTCTGAAAAGCGTTTGGCTGATATGAGCGCAGCGCCGAGGCCTAGAAATGCTTCGGCAAAAGTGGTATCCAGTTTTGTAGCGCGCGAAAAATGGCGGATAGCGGCAGGGGAATCGTTATCATCCTTGGCTAGCTCCCCCAGGACATACTCCGCGCTGGCGTTCTTGGGATCGATCTCGAGTTCTTCCTCGAAATTCTTCTTCGCCTGTTGCACCGCATCGGGAGGAGGCTGAGGCTTCGAGATCAATGCGCGGCCCAGTCGGGCGTGAATTCCCGGCAGAAATGGATTGATTTCGAGAATGCGGCGATACTCGGCCGCCGCCTCATCCCATTTGCCCTGCAGCTCCAGCGCCTCCGCGTTGAGAAGATGAACCTGGTAAGAGAAAGGCGCCTCTCGCGCCAAGTCTTCCGAGGCACGCAGTGAAAGATCGGAATAGGCATGGGTCGCGGCATAGAGAACTTCAGGATCACGCGGGAACTCGCGGGTGAGCACCAAAAGAAAATCGAGCGAGTCATAAGGCTGATTGTGCGTCATGGCACAATGCACTCCGTCCAGCCCCAGCCGCTTCTTCAGGTCTTTGTCTGTGACCTGGCGGATGGATTTCTTTAGAAGAGGAAGAGCCTCTGAGCAGCGACCGTTCTCAGCGAGATCTGCCGCGCGCTGCGCCACACTCTGGCTTCCAGCAGTTGAACTCTGCTTGGCGGTCTGAGCGGATGAAACCAGGGAGCCGACAGCAAGAAGGGCAACAGCAAGCACCCCATCCATTCGAAGCATATCCGATTATAAACCGAAGCGCTGCCGGGGAACGGATCTACGAGCGGCCAAAAAAGAAGATTATATTGATGTTTTACTGGGAATCAGAATGCCTCATAATGCACGAGATCCCGCAAATGAAGCCAGTTTCCGCCAAAGCTGCACGCAATATCCCGGCAAGTGGCAGGCATCCGCTTTTGCTTGGCGCGTGCGCGATATGCATAGTGCTCGCGCTGTTCGCCGAGAATCTTTACGCGCAGGCTGCCCATCCTCCGGGGATTCAATTTACTGATGTGACCGCCCAGTCCGGGATCAAATTCGTTCATTACCGGGGCAACAATGGAATTGCGATCATCCGCGAAGTATTTGGTCCCGGCCTTTGCGTTGCCGATTTTGACGGCGATGGCTGGCAGGATATTTATTTTGTCAACGGCCGTGACCTTTACGATCGGGGCGTAACTGTTCGCAATGCTCTTTATCACAACAATGGCGACGGAACATTCACAGACGTTACTGACAAAGCCGGCGTTCCCGGTACCGGCTACGGGCTTGGCTGCGTTTGGGGAGACTATGATAACGACGGTTTTCCCGACCTGTACGTCACCCAATACGGCCGCAACGTGCTGTATCACAACAACGGCGATGGCACGTTCACTGATGTGACCGACAAGGCGAAAGTGGCCGGCATGGAAGCCGGCACTTTTCACGGTGGCGCTACTTTTTTCGACTACGATCGCGACGGGCGCCTGGATCTCTACGTTGGGGGATACGTGACGCTGGGCCCTGACAGTCCTCGCTACTGCGACTTCATTGACGTGCGCACGAATTGTCCTCCCAGCGTATACAAGGGCAGCCCTGCCGTGCTGTATCACAACAATGGTGACGGAACTTTTACCGACGTAACTTCGACCGCTGGCATTTATCAGCCGGAAGGTAAGAATCTTTCAGTTGGAGCCGCAGATTACGATAATGACGGCTGGCCGGATCTCTTCGTAGCCAACGACGGGCTCAACGCCTATCTTTATCACAACGATCACAAAGGAACATTCAGCGAAGTAGGACTGCTGTCGGGTATGGCCCTAACCGGCCGTGGCAAGACCATGGCAGCCATGTGCATTTCGCTGGGAGATTATGACAACGACGGTTTACTTGATCTCTATATTTCCGATTTCCAAAAAGCCTCAGATCATCTTTGGCACAACGAGGGCAAAGGATCGTTTGAAGAGGTGAGCGATCAAGCAGGCATCACCATACCTACGCGCGATGTGCTTAGCTTTGGTGGCGGTTTCTTCGATTATGACAACGATGGCTGGCTTGATCTTTTCATTGCCAACGGCCACGTATATCCCGAAGTGGAGCAGTCTGCGGATAAAGTGCACTTCAAGCAGATCAACTCGTTGTTCCATAACGAGGGTACCGGCAAGTTTGTGGAGACAACGAAGCAGGCAGGGCCGGGCTTCACAACCCCTTACGTTGGCCGGGGTGTCGCCTTTGCCGATTTCGACAACGATGGTTTCGTGGAGATGGTAGTCGGCAATAATGGTGACCCGCCACTGCTGCTGCATAACAGCGGCGGCAATGGAAATCACTTCATTAATTTCAGGCTGGTCGGGACGAAGAGCAACCGGGATGCGATGGGGGCGCGTATTCATGTTGTAGCCGGAGGGCTTTCACAAATTCGCGAAGTCGCTGGCGGAGGCAGCTATCTCTCGCAAAGCGATCTCCGCGCCAATTTCGGGCTGGGTAAGACGACGCGGGCCGAGACGGTCGAGATCACCTGGCCTAGCGGCATGCGACAGGTTTTTCACAATGTCGAAGCTGACAAGTTTTACGAGATAGAAGAGGGAAAGGATGAACTAAGCCAGCAGCGGTTTGCGCACTCCACGCCAACGATCCCTTCCTCCAAAAAGTGATCAATTGGGGTACGGTTTTCCTAGGCGGATGATCCGAATCCAATGATCTGTAAATGCGGAATGCAGATTCGGAGGTTCAATCTTCGGCATGTGGCAGCTAACACAATCGCTCGTGCGAACCGGGCACGCCCTTTGATGGATGGCGATCTTTTTGCTGCCGCCTTGTTCTGCCCCATGGCATTGCAGGCAACGTGAGTCGTACGACGCGGAGTCGTGCACCAAAGGCTGATGGGGATTGTGGCATGCAACACAAGTAAGAAGATTGGAGCGCGTCTTCTGCCAGCATTTGCTATTTTCCAGGCGATAGGGTGCAAATCGCACATTGAAGACGCCTACCCCCGTAAGTCCGCTTCCGACGACATCCTGCCAGGTTCGGTGGCACGCGCCACAAAAATCCACTGAATCAACCGGCGCTAGTTGGTTGGGATTGAAGATGGCTCCGGTGCCTTGCCCGGATTTAACGGCGGCAACGTGATCCGATCCCGGGCCGTGACATGCTTCGCAAGTCACTCCGGTAAACGCGTGAGCCGGGTTGAATTCATTCTTGGTGATCGAGGCAGTAGTATGACAACTGAAGCAACGTTTGATTTCTGTGTCTGGCTGGCGGAAGCCGAGGGCGTCATCGAATCCTTTCGGTATAGTGCGTTCATGACCCGGTGTGATGTCGAGTCCCTGCAGCGCGGAATAGAAACTTAAATGGGCCTCATAGAAGTCTCCATTCTGCTCATACAAATAGGTCTGTCCCATATGGCTGAATCCAAAGGCCCAAAGTAAGTCGTGGGAACGAACATCTTTCTCTTTCCTGACGAACAGCGTGCTCTTGCTCGCGTTTGACTCGAGTTCATAATTGTAGGGACCAAGACTGAAGGTCAGAGTCGGATGCTTGCGAAGGCTCTCGGAGTCCACGGCTGACATGGAGGCATGAGCCATGGCTGTGGTTACTTGCGCGGCTGCTTTAGAAACGTGACATTTTGCACATGTTGCTGTGCCGACGTACGCTTCGCGTGGTGCCTCCGCTTTCCGCGGCCACCAATCGGCTCCCTGGAGGCGGAGTTCGGTCGGTAGGGAGATGCTGCTCCCCGCTCCGATTTGCGCCGGTGCACCGTCGGAAACCAGGTAGAAGCTGAAGAGCAGAACTGCTGGCCAAGTGCTGAACCTAAGCAGAAGGAAAAATGGAGATCGGGCCATTTACATCGCCATATTCGGCCTTGATTATTTCTGCCGCCCTTCTAATTGCGACAAATACCGCTTCACCATGGCCGAATCGTCGGGGTTAGCAAATTTGAGATACTCGCGAAGCTGCTCTGCCTCGCCGGTACGATCTCCTTTGGCTTCGTAGATCTGCGCGAGGAGAAAATAAATGCGTGGATCGGTGTGCTTCTTATCAATGTCAATCGCTTTCAGCGCGCTTCTTTCAGCTTCCGGCAATTTGTGGAGATTCAAATTCGCGGCTGCATTCAGGCCATAGGCAACGCAATCGTTGGTGGGATCGAGTTCGATGGCGCGGCTGCTGAGCTTGAGCATCTCATCCCAATTCTGCTCCCGCCCGGAAATGTCCGCCAGACAAAGATACGCGTGCAAATAATTCGCATCGCCGGTGAGCGCTTGAGCGCAAGCATCGCGAGCCTCTCCAGTTTTCTGCTGCGCCGCGAGTAGCTGGCCGAGGGTGACCCACGCCGCTGGATATTTCGAGTCTTCTTTTACCGCCTTGCGAAGGTGACCTTCGGCGGCTTCGTACTTCTTATCGGTAAGCGCAGAGCAGGCTCCGGCGTATTCTTTCTTAGCCTTAGCCGCAATTTGCAGATTCGCGACTGTCACCGTTGGGCTGTGAATCGCGGTGAGGGGAGGGAGAAAGCAAGTGCCCTCGTCCGCTGCCCGGCGGACTGGCTTTGGACTGTTGCTCTCCAATTTGATACGCGTCTGGTCAAAGGTTGAGTCCTGAGGGCGGGGAAGAGGTTGAGGAGGAGGATTAGGAATCGGAGTTGGACGGGAAGTCCCGCCGCTTTGGGACCAGCCGCTCGTCACCAACGAACTGAAGGCAAGAGCGCCGAACAGAACCTGAGTTCCAATCCGCATGAAAACCTTGTCTCCGGGAAATGATAGTCCGGTTTTGCGAATAGGTAAAAGCGGTTTCAGCCCTAAAAGTGAATGGCAGGCGTTTAAGGCCTGCCATGAGCATCAAGCGATGCCAACTAGAAAATAAACTTAAGACCAAACTGAAGACTTCGTGCGCTTTGGGAGCCTGTGATATTGCCGAAGTTGGGATTGCTCGAATTCGCTGAGCTCCCGTTCAGGCTTGTTGGGCACGGTCCCGCAGCTGTACCGTATCCGCATGGATTTTGCGGGTCTGGTACGAAGCTCCCAGTGTCGAACGAACCACCCGACGGACCTCCTGAGAACGTCCAAACGGGATGATTGAAAGCGTTCAGAGCCTCGAACCGGAACTGCAGCGTCTTCCCCTCAGTGATCCGAAAATCTTTATGGAGACTCAAATCCACATCCGCATAGTTCGGACCGCGGATGTTGCCTACTGAGCAGGTTCCGAACGTATCAGGCGCGGCATTGAGAACATCTCCAGGATTAAACCACTGGATATAAGCCGTGCTGGTCGGCGTTGCATTTACGCGCTTCTTCACGACGTGAACTCGGCCTGGACAGCTAGGTCTCTCCGACAGAAAACCCGCCCCAATGCCGCGAGTATTCGATGGATCCCCGTTGCCATTACTCCATCCGCCGAACTGATTCAGAGTCAGAGCGTTTCCGGTATGGGCGGAGATGATACCGCCGATCTCCCAGTTGCCGATAACGGCCCCCAGCGCCGGATTGAGGTCGCGCCCAAACTGCCTTCCGCGACCAACTGGGAGCTGATATGTAACGTAGCTGGTGAAGACGTGTGTTTGATCGTAGAAGCATGGACCCCAATCGGCACGTGGATTGTAGATATTTTGCCAGCCGGGCTGGCCACCAGAGCTCGTCGCGTTCGTGCTGCCCCACCCCGTCCCAAAGTAGCCGGGCGAATTGCTCAGACACTTTGAATACGTGTAAGCAACCTGCCCCTGCAGTCCGTTGCCCATCCGCTTCTGCAATACGGCTTGCAGCGCGTCATAACGTTGGTCAGCGTTCGACATGTTTGCACCCAAAATGCCGCCTGCCTCGTACAGGGTAGTAGGAGGATTAGTGCTAGGATTGCCGCCCCCGATGAATGGTCCTGGGACTCTATTGACAATCAACTCTCCCGGCTTAGCCACCTTGCCAGCGGCGTTCAGGCCAATCAACTGTTGCAAATCCTGGAAATTCAGCAGGTGTGAGCCTTTTTGCCCCACATAACCGACCTGAGCGGTGACCGTGTTTCCAAGCTGACGCTGAATGGTGAAGTTCCACTGGCGCGTCAGTGCTGGCCGGAGGTTTTGATCGATGATTCTGATTCTTTTTCCCTGGTAACAGGTAAAATCGATTGTTGTACAAGTTGCGGGCGCACTGTAACCTGCAGCAAGACCACCAGTATTGCCTCCAACTCCCCCAGCGCTAGTTTGTTGAATGATGCCAAATGGAGGGTTGATAGAGAGTTGCTCGTTCGCACCGCCGCCTTCGAAGAAGGCGGAGATTGCGTATCCACCACGGATCACTGTCTTGCCACCCAGGGCGGCAGGCGACCAGGCAAAACCAAACCGCGGCTCCCAATCGCCGACGCCCAGATAGTTGTTGTAGAGAGCCCGGTTGCCGAACCTTGCCGTGCCATCTCTGCCGTCCGGTGTGTAGATCGTCCCGGAGAACAGCCCAAAGTTGACGACCCGATCGTGGACCTCCCAAAGTGGAGTATGATCCTCGAACCGCACTCCGAGATTCAGCGTCAGCGTGTCTGTCACGCGCCAATCATCCTGAACGTAGGCGGCGTAGATATTGCCACGATCCCCAAAGACCGTAGGCGTGATATCTGTATCCCTCAGTCCGCCAGCACTTGCGCGCCCAAGATAGAAATCCGCCAACCCCGAGCCTGAATCGGTGGTGACGGTCAGGCTCCCTAAAGCACCATTGTTTCCGTTGTATTCCCAGTCTTGACGCAAGCGTACAAACTGGAATCCTGTCTTTATCGAGTGGCGCCCGTGGGTCATGATCAGATTATCGATAAATTGGCCCTGTGTACTGTGAAAGATTTGGACCAGGTTCAACTGTCCGAGCGAAGCCTCTGCGCCTTGGCCATTACCTGCAATCTGGATGTTGAGAAGCCCCGGTGCCTCGAAGTTTGCGTTGGTTATCCCGAGTTGCTCGCCGATGTTTCCAAGCGGAGAGGTCTGCACGAGATTCTGATCGAATCGAACCGCATTGAATCCTATGCGTGCCTCGTTGAGGAGATGAGGATTAAAGGTATGCGTCCAGTCAACAACGGCGTTTCTGATTGGTTGATCAGCACCTTGTGCAGACCCAGCCGCACACAGAAGGCAGCCACTGAAGGCAGGATTCCGCAGATGCATTTGAGACCAGCGACCGAATACATGGTCTTTGTTAGAGGCGTTATAGTCAATCTTCAAGTCTCCCTGATCCGTGAATATCTGACTTCCGGAGTTGAAGAAGAAATTGTTTCCGTTAGCTGTGTCGATCTGAGGAACAGGATAGAGCTTCGGAAACTGGGTAATTAAGTTATTAACAACTGGGCTGATCCTCGTACTTGGAATTAGGTTGCTTAGAAATGGTTGATTGCCATTTTCCGGATCAACAAGCTGGTTGATTACCTTTCCTGTCGAGTCCCGGTCATTGCAAATGCCAGCCGTAAAACCCGTTTGACAAAGCTGGCCGAAGTCCCCGGTACGCATGCGCTGCGTCAGTAGTTGGGCGCCGGTTGCACCGGCATTCACATCGCGCAGACCCTGATAATCCACGAAGAAGAACACCTTGTTCTTGACGATTGGCCCACCGAAGGTGGCGCCAAACTCGTTGTACCTGAATTCCGGCTTAACGATAGTTCCGTCAGCGGCGTGGCCCGGCACGATCTGCCCAGGAATATTCTCTTGTCCCAAAACACCGCGAGACCACCCATTAGAGGGTTTATTCGCATCCAGTGCGTCATTCCGCAAGAACTCGAAGAGACTGCCATGAAAATTGTTAGTCCCCGACTTAATTGAAACGCTGACCACGCCGCCTTCATAATTGCCGAACTCAGCCGACGCGTTCTGGGTAATGACGTTGAATTCCTGCACGGCATCTACGCTTGGCGTGTATGCAGTTTCATTGTTCTTATCTTCGCTATTTAGTTGTCCGTCTAAGAAGTACTGGTTAGCCTGCTCGCGGTTTCCATTAATAAATGGTCGGCTGGAGTTATCGAGATTTTGCGGGTTCCTGATCCCCTCTGGGTTGTTATTGGTCGTTCCTGGTGCCAGCAGGGCTAATTGAAGGTAGTTCCGACCCGCCAGGGGTACGGAAGTGACCGTGTTGGAATCAATCAGTGTGCTGACCTGCGTGCTTTCCGTTTGCAGCGCGGGCGTGTCGCCGGTCACCTCCACGCTCTCCGACACCTGGCCCATCTTCATCGCGACATCCACACGTGCCGTCTGGTTCAGCACCAGAGTGAACGCCGGGTGAACTGCGGTTTGAAATCCGGGGGCCACTACTTTGACGGTGTAGTTGCCCACCGGAACGCGGAGAATATTGTAGGTCCCGGAGTCATTGGTTTTGACGGTCCAGACGGTTCCGCGCTCGCTGTCGGTAGCGGTGACCGTGGCGTCTTTGATCGGCGCGCCGCTGGGATCGACTACTGTGCCCACGATTCCGGCTGTGACTTCCTGTGCCCACGCGGGTGTGAGGGCTGCGAACAGACCGGCCAGTAGCAAAAGGATGAGCCCGAATCTCATCGACTGTGGCATACAAACCTCCTGGAAGACGCTTTGCCTGAGAGCCATGCCCCACGAAAGGCAGGGTCACACAACAAGTGGGACCATGCTATATAGCAGATCGACGATGACCGTCAAGAAAAAAATGCAGGAAAATGTAAAAATTTTTTAGCGTATTGGTGGAGGAGTCACATATAGCAGCTTTGATCAGCGACTACGCTTCCAGCGGGGACTGGGTTTTTGTTGGCTACTCTTGCATTTTGCGGCCCTGAGGCTTTACAAAATAGGCGAATGCGGATAATTTAGGGTCGTTAGTTTTAAACTGGCGTAGCTATATAGCAGATCAGCCAACAAGAACAGCGGTTTCGGTTGCTTTAGAAGCTACGCGTAAGCCTTTGACTAAACAGACCGCTATAGTTTACTCGTCTTCGGATGTCAGTGTCCGGTCACGGTATAGGAGCCTACATGCGGCAAGGTTTCAACGGGACGCCCGCTTATAAGAGGATCCAGAGCACGATTCTGCAACGCATTGAGACCGGCCAGTTGAGGCCGGGTGATGCGGTGAACTCGGAGCGGGAGTTGGCCAAGATTCATCGGGTGAGCCTAATGACGGCGCGCCACGCCTTGGCTATGCTGGAGCGTGAGGGCATGGTGGAGCGCCGCCGAGGAGCAGGCACCTTTGTTGCACCGCCTAAGATTCACTTCAACAAGCTGGTGAGCTTCAGCGAGCAGATGGCCTCGCGCAGCATGAACGCCCGCTCCAAGGTCCTGTCCTGCTCTGTCATCGATGATCAGGAGATTGCGGCGCGGCTGGCGTTGCCTTCCGGAAGCCGCCTGATCAAGCTGGAGCGCGTGCGGCAGGGAGCCGAGGAGCCGTTTTGCCTGGAGACATGCTATTTATCCGCCACAGAGTTTGCTGGTCTGACGCAGGGGCCGCTGGAGCGTGGGTCGCTTTTCTCCACGCTCGAGCATAACTATGGACTCGAGATCGCGCACGCCGATGAAGAGGTCGATGCTACCGCGGCCGATTTGCGCACTGCCCAACTCCTGGGAATAACAAGGCAAGACCCACTGCTGAGGATTCGGCAAGTGATCTACTCCACCAAAGGGAAGCCCACCATCTACGTGCTGGGTCTTTACCGGTCAGACCGGCACACGCTACTCATCCGCCGATTCCGTTGAGTGGATAGCTGGTGGCTCGCTAATCAAACAGAGTCGCAAAGATTGCTTTTCCGCACGACTGCGCCGGAAGGGGGGTGTTCTCGCATCAAGAATTTTCTTGTTTTCAAGGGGACCCATGCAGTCTGTTACGAAACTGGCGGCCTTAAACGAGCGATGTTCGGGATTTCCGGACATCGCTTTTTGCGTTTCTGGTTCTGGTACGAACGAATGCGGTGGTTA
>Ga0066665_10000922_pt1 | contig 12912 bp, 11 predicted proteins | sample GraSoiAngelo_114_FD_75175 | JGI IMG/M metagenome (GOLD analysis project Ga0066665, IMG submission 75175) | Grasslands soil microbial communities from the Angelo Coastal Reserve, California, USA - 14_0903_13_40cm | ecosystem: Environmental > Terrestrial > Soil > Grasslands | place: USA...
GATGGCGCTCACGAGGGTCCGGGCGTCGGCCTGGGCCTTGGCGATCCGGGCGCGCGCCTGGATGTTGGCGTAGAGCGGGATCGCGATGGCCGCGAGGATGCCGATGATCGCCACCACGATCATCAGCTCGATCAACGTGAAGCCCCGCTGGTTGCCCAGCGTCATGCGTCTGTTTCTCCAGAACGTTATCATTGAAGTCTCCTTCGGCCGAGCCTGGACCTTGGAGGGAGCAAGCTCGATGCCACCCCGGCGGCGACCAGCCGACGACCGAAAGCATCTAGATTCTCGGAAGTTTCTCCAATCGCTCGGCAGGGCGCGCCGGCGGGGCCCGACGGTGGAAGGCTACTCGACTGACGAGAAGTGTCACGCGGCCCGGCGCGGGACGACAGTCATGATCGACCGCCGAAGCCGGCGTGACCGCGAGCCGGCCGGGGCGGCGGCACTCTGCTCGCCGTCCGATCCGGGGTCGGGCGCCGCAGCACCATGACGGCGCCTTGGCTCAGGGTACAACCTCGCCCTCGGACAGCATCACGCCAGGTCGACCCTCAACTACCTCATGTCGCGGGGCGTGCAGACGACCCGCATGACGACCGTCAGCTACGGCAAGGAGCCGCCGCTCTGCACCGAGCACACGGAGGAGTGCTGGGCCCGGAACCGGCGCGTCCACTTCCAGGCACAGGGCCAGTAGGTTTCGACCTGAAACGGGCCGGTAAGTCGCCGACAGGCGGGACGGCGGGGACGCGGGCGTGGTCTCCGCTCGCGGTGAGTCATCGTCAGCCCGGCGACCTGGCCTCGAGAGGACGACGCGCCGGGTCACGCGAGAGGGTCACCGGATCCGTCACCCGCGGGCCGGGCTGGGTGATGGCTCGCCTCTGGCCGGCAGGGGGGCGAAGTGCAACCGGTTGCGCGAGGGGCGGTCCTCGGGGATTGGCCGGGGCCCCCGTGTCGCGGGGCGTTCAATCCCTACGAGCGGTGCCGCGAGCCACCCGCGGCGCTGGAAGGAGCGAGCCGGACGGGACGGCAGGGCCCCCGCGGAATCCGCGGCCTCCCGTCAGCGCCCGGTGTCGCGCGGGCCGGCAGCGGCCGACTGGAGCCAGTCTTGCCCCCCTCCGCCCATCGTCTGGAACAGCAGGACCGTATCAAGATACCGTTGCCCCTTGGACTTTTCGTAGCCGAGCGCCGCCTGCCCATAGAGGCGTTCCGCGTCGAGGACCTGGATCAAGCTCCCGCGCCCCGCCGCGTAGGCGTCCTGAGCGAGCTTCAAGGACGCCTCCGAGGTCGTCAGCGCCGCGATTTCGGTGCGGAGGAGTTCGGCGTCGTTCTGGAGCGCGCGGAGCGTGTCCGCCACCTGGCCGAACGCCAGCAGCACGACTTGGCGGTAGGTGGCGAGTTGCGCCGCGAACGCGGCGACGGCCGCCCGCCGTTGGGCCTCGAGGGCGCCGCCATGGAAGAGGGGCGCGATCAGGCCGCCCGCCAGGTCCGTAATGAAGCTGGTCGTGTCGAGCAGCCTCGCGCCTTGCCGCACGGTCCGCTCGACCGTCCAGGCCGCCGAGAGGGTGACGTTCGGATAGAGCAGAGCGGTGGCGACCCCGACCGCGGCGTTCGCGGCGTGCAGCTGCGCCTCGGCGGCCAGGATGTCGGGGCGCTGGTGGACCAATTCCGAAGGCAGGATGACGGGAAGATCGGCTGGCAGCGCCAACGCCTCCAGGTCGAAGTCGGGGGGTGACCATTGAGCGGGCGTCTCGCCCACCAGCACCGAGAGCGCATGACGGGCCACATCGAGTTGTTGCCGGAGCGGCGGCAACAGGGTTCGGTCCCTGGCAAGCTGGCTTTGCGCAAGCAAGACGTCGGTCATGGCGACGGCACCGGCCTCAAACTCGATCCGAACCAGCTCGAGGGTGTGTTCGTCGGTCGCGATGACCTGCTCGGCCGCCTTGATCTGGGCGCGCGTCGACGCGATGGTGACCGCCTGGGTGACCGCCCCCGCGGCGAGCGACAGGTAGGCCGCGGCCAGCTGATAGCCCTGGTTCTCGGCCAGCGCCGCCTGCTGCTCGACGAACCGGCGATTGTGACCGAAGAGGTCGGGGTCATAGGTGAGGAGCGGGCCGAAGCTGAACACATTGATGGTGCTGCCCGTGGTGGTGCTCGCCCTGCGCGCGGAGGCGTCGGTCGTATCCCGCGCGGACGAGCTCTTCGCGGCCCCCGCGACATCGACCTGCGGATAGTAGACCCCCCGGGCCTGGGCCACCACCGCCTCGGCTTGCGCGAGGATCGCCCGGGCGCTCGCGAGCGTCGGGCTGCCCGTGAGGGCGAGGGCGATCGTCTCGTTGAGCTGCGGTGAGCGGAAGAGCTCCCACCATTGGCGGGCGACCGCGGTCTCGATCACGAACCGTTGCTCGATGTCCGTCCCGCCCGGTGGCGGAAGAGGCACCGGCTCCTGGGTGTAGCCGGTGGCCGCCGGCGCCGGCGGCCGCGTAAAGTTGGGCCCGACGGCGCAGCCCGTGAGCAGCAGCCCAGCGACGGCGCCCCAGGCCGCGCGGCGGCCCCGCCCGCGCGGGCGGAGTGGTCGCTCGCGCGGCGGCGGGTCTGACGGACATGCTCGCGGCGTCACGCGTCCCTCCTTTGCCCGGCTACTCATACCGGAGCGCCTCGATCGGATCGAGGTGCGCCGCCATGCGCGCCGGATAGTAGCCGAAGGAGACCCCGACGGCGGCCGAGAACACGAACCCGCCGACAATGGCCGTCGGGGACAGCAGGGTTGGCCACCCGGCGACTGCGGAGATGATCTGGGAGACGGCGACCCCGGCGAGAATGCCCGCTGTCCCGCCCGTCGCGCTCAAGAGCACCGCCTCGGCCAGGAACTGCAGCAGCACCTGCCCGCGCCGGGCCCCGATCGCCCTGCGGATGCCGATCTCGCGCGTGCGCTCGGTGACGGACACGAGCAGAATGTTCATGATGCCAATCCCGCCGACGAGGAGCGAGATCGAGGCGACGGCGGCGAGCAACAGGGCCATGATGCGGCTGCTGCTCTCGCGCGTCTCGGAGAGCTGTCGCAGGTTGCGGACGTCAAAGTCGTTGAGGGCGCCCGGCCGAATGTGGTGGCGCGCGTGCAGCGTCTCGGTCACCTGCTGAACGGCCGCCGGGACGAGCTCGGCGGTGCGCGCTTGCACGAAGATCGCGTTGACCTTGCCGGTGAGCCGCGGTTGCATCCCAAAGGGGTTCACCGGCGCGGTGAAGAGGGGGTTGCTCGCCGTCTGGACCTGGCTGGGGGCGGCCACTCCCAGGACCTTGTTCTCGGCGGTCCTGAACGGAATCATCGCGACGTCGTCCTGGTCGTGGCCCCCGAGGCTTTGCCCCTTGGCCGCGAGCACGCCGACCACGCGCAGCGCGAACCCCTTGACGAGGATGGTGGCACCAACGGGGTCTTCGGAGGCGCCGAAGAGTTGCTGGGCCACGGTGTAGCCGAGCACCACGACCAGGGCCGCGCTCTGCTCGTCAGCCTCCGTGAGCAGGCGGCCGTCCGCGACCTGCCAGTTGGTCACCGTCAGAAACGCGGGCGTGACGCCCTGGATGTTGGTGGTCCAGTTCTGGCTCCCGTACTGCACCTGCCCGGCCTGTTTCACCATGTAACTCACCTGCTCCACGGCCGGCGCGTCGCGCGGGATCGCCGCGGCATCGTCCACGGTGAGGGCCGACGCGCTGCCCGATCCCCCGCGCACTCCGTTCGCCGTGATCGCGCCCGGCACGACGACGAGCAGGTTTGTGCCGAGATTTTCGATCTGCTTCTCGACCGCGGCGTTCGCGCCCTGGCCGACTGCCACCATGGCGATGAGCGCGGCCACGCCGATGAAGATGCCCAGCACGGTGAGCACGGACCGGAGCGTGTTCCGCGTGATCGCCTGCGCGGCCGCCGAGAGAATCATCAGCCCAAACGCCCAGGAGGCGCCGAGCCGCCCGGGGGCGGACCCGGCCAGGGCGCTGGCGACCGCCGCGGCCCCCGGCCGGGTGGTCCGCGCGACGTTGCCGGCGACCGGCTCGTCCGAGACGATCCGTCCATCCCGCATGGTCACGATGCGATCGGTGGCGGCGGCAATAGCCGGGTTATGCGTCACGACGACGATCGTGACCCCCTGCTCGCGATTGAGGGACCGGAGCACGTCCATGATCTCGTCCGACGTGCGCGAATCGAGATTACCGGTCGGCTCGTCGGCGAGGATCACGCTCGGACCGTTGATGAGCGCACGGGCAATCGCAACCCGCTGTTGCTGTCCCCCCGAGAGTTGAGTGGGCGTGTTGCGCGCCCGGTCGCCGAGCCCCAACGAGCCGAGCATCTCGGCCGCGCGCGCCCGGCGCCGAGACCGGCCGCCGGGGCCGCCCTCCGCGTAGAAGAGCGGCAGGGCAACGTTCTCGAGGGCGCTCGCGCGCGCGAGCAGGTTGAAGCTCTGGAAGACGAACCCGATCCGCGTGCTGCGAATCCGCGCGAGGTCGGGCTCCGAGAGTTCCGCCACGTCGACCCCTTCGAAAGAGTACTGGCCCCCCGACGGACGATCCAGGCAGCCCAGGATGTTCATCAGGGTCGTTTTGCCCGATCCGGAGGCGCCCATGATGGCCAGGAATTCGCCCGCCTCGACGGTGAGGGTGAGACCGGCGAGCGCTCGCACCGAGACATCGCCCACGTGGTAGACCCTCGTGAGCTCCCTCACGTCGATGATGGTCCGGGCCATCTAGCGACCTCCGAACTGGAAGAACTGAAGCGGCGTCGGCCGCTTGCCGCCGGCGCCTGCCTCGGACCTCGCCTCGGACACGATGACACGGTCCCCCGCCTGCAGGCCCCCCTCAAGCACCTCGGCGGAGGTGCCGTCCGTCAGCCCGACCGTCACCGGCACCGCCGTCGGCGTGCCCCCGCGCAGCACCCACACCCGCCCGCGCTGGGCAGCCTCGCCCCCGGTCGCGGCCAGCGCGACCCCGCCGCGCGCCGGCTTGACCTTGACCCCCGCCAGCCCGGCCGGGACGAACCGCAGCGCCTGCTCCGGCACCGTCAGGACCTGCGCCCGCTCGGATTTGAGAATCCGCGTGGTCGCCGTCATCCCGGGTCGCAGCACGCCGTCGATATTGCTCACGCTCACCACGACGTCATAGGTCACCACGTTCTGCACCGTGACCGGCGCCTGGCGCACCTGCCTCACCGTCCCCTGGAACAGGCGGTGGGGAAAGGCCTGCACCGTGAACGTCGCCCGCGCCCCCACCGCGACGCCGCCGATGTCGGCCTCGCTCACGTTGGTGTCGACCTGCATCTTGGTCGGGTCGGTCCCGATCAGAAAGAGGATCGGCGTCTGGAAGCTCGCGGCCACCGTCTGGCCGATCTCGACCGAGCGGGAGATCACCGTCCCGCTCACCGGCGAGATGATGTCCGTGAAGCCGAGATTGACCTCGGCCGCGTGCAGCTCGGCCTGGCGCTCTTGGATGGTCGACTCGTCCAGGGCGATCTGGGCTTGGGCCTGCTCGTAGGCGCTCCGATCGTTGTCGACGGTCGCCTGGGCGACGACCCCGCGCTGCTGAAGGCCGCGGTCACGCTCGAAGATCGTCTTCGCGTACGCAAGGTTCGCCCGGTCCTTGACGAGCTGGGACTTCGCGATCATGAGGGTGGCCCGGCTCTGCTCCACGGTCATCTGATAGGGACGAGGGTCGATCTTGGCGCAGATCTGCCCGGCTTTCACCGACGTGTTGTAGTCGCAGTACAGGTGCTCGATGCGGCCGGAGACGTAGGTGCCGACCATGACCACCGTCACCGGGTTCACGGTGCCGGTCGCCGTCACCGCCACCGCCACCGCGCCGCGCGTCACCGGAGCCGTGACGTACCGGGCGGTCACTTCCTTCCCCCTCCCCCAATAGGCGGCGCCGACCAGCGCCAGGAGGATGACCACGCCGACCCAGCGGCGCCACCGTCGGCGGTGCCGGCGGCCGCGCGGGGATGCTGCCGGTCCCCCGGGACCGTTGACGTCGGTGGGCGCCCCGGCCTCGATCCGGGTGGGCAGGGACACGTGGGTTATCTGCTCGAAATCCATCTCACCCTCCTTGAGCTCTCACCGTCTTGCGGAGGCCGAAGTGACGCACCCCGAGCGAGTCGAGCCCGCTGCCTCGAACGCAGCGAACAGCCCGGCCTCCTATTCACGGTCACGACGGCGCAGGCCACCCCGAAGCCCTGAGCCGCGCGATCGAAGGCAACGGCTCTGGAGTCCGCCACGCGCGCAGGCACTCGCGATGGCGTTTTTGAAGGAACCTGGTTCAGGACCGCCGCCGCGGCGTTGCCGACATCGGCCGCCTTCCGGGCCAGCGGCTCCCCGACGCTCGCTACCTGGTCGGCCCACCGCCGGCACCGGGGGTCGACCGCCGTGGCGACCCGTGGCGCCGGGCCGTGGAATCGCCCGAGCCAACGCCCACACCGCTCGGCGGCCGCGAGGCGCTCGGGCGGGCGGCCCTTCAGCAGGATCTCTTTTGCCGACGGCCCCTCGATTTCCTCTTCCAAACGGACGCCCAGCGAGGGTAGACAGGCCAGCGGCTCGGGGATCGAGAACTCCGCCTCCGGGCCGAAGCCGGTTTGGCTCGGGGCTGCCATGGTCGCGAACACGTCCGCGCGGTCGGTCGTGCACCCTTTGCCGACCACGCTCCGCCAGCCACGCTCGGTTCTTACCACGATCTCGAACGTACAGCGGAGGCGGTGGCGCTTGAGCGCGCGGACGCGGGCCTCCGGCGGAGTCCCCCACCGGGCGCGGCACAGCCGATCCAGCTCTCTCCGAAACTCGTCCCGATCGAGCACGGCCGCAAAGGGGGCAACGCGCTCGTCCGCACTGGCGTGCGCGAGGTCGAGCTTCATCGGCCGCCCTCTGTCACTGCCGTCAACCGGCGACGAGCTGGTCATCCAAGACGCTCCCCAGCTCCTTCATGAAGCTCGCAAAGTGGCCCGACCGGCTTCGATGGTGCCCCCACCAGGCGAGCCACTCCAGCGACTGGTACAGGGCTACCGCGGCGAGCTCCTGCTGGAACCTCGCCTCGTCGATTCGCTCCTCGGTCTCGGCCTGGTACTGCTCAAGGTAGGCGGTCTGCATCGCCCGGCGCTGGTCCTTGGTCCACTTGCCGAAGGTGAGACTGACGAGATCAAAGGTCCCCGGCCCCAGCGCCGCCGTTTCCCAATCGATCACGGCGACCGCGGGAGTGCTTCGGCCTTTGGGAAGCAGGATGTTCTTGCCGAAGAACTGCCCGTGGATCACGCATCGCGGCAGCGAGCAGAGCCAGTCGATCTGCCTGACGTAGCAGGCGAGTCCTCGGCCAACCAGTTCGCGTTCCTGAGGCGGGAGGGCGGGTAGCAGCAGGCGGATGCGATCGGCGCAGTTCTGGTAGTACGGGTGGTCGCGCTGGGGCAGGAAGTCGGTCTGCGCAGGCGGCAACAGGCGGGTCGCGGCATGAAAGCGCGCGGCCCAGCGGGCGGCTGCCGTCCAGAGCCGCATCTCCAGGAATTCGAGCAACAGCGCGTCGCCGCCGTCTTCGAGGAAGAGCCAATAGATGCCACGTTCGGGCTCCCAGCGCGATGCGTATAGGTGCAGCGTCCCGAACCGCTGGGGGGACAGGACCGCCTGATACATTTGCAACTCTCGGCGGCTCGGCGCGAGGTCCGACCCTCGCAGCACCCGCGCCTTCTCAATCAGATGCTCCGGATTCAGATCTTTCAGGAAGACGCGGAGCGTCTGACCCCCACCCAGGAAGAGGTGCAGGCGCTCAGTGCGGAAGCTCGAAGATGTTTGCAAGACCTGCCGCCGCATCCTCCGGATCCGAATCGGTCGCTCCTGAAGGCGCGAGAGGCCGTCCTCGAGCGTGTCTGCCATCAAGCGCGCGATCCGGTCGGCGCCCGCTGCCGTTTCCCGCGTGTCCGGCGTGTGATGCTCCACGGTAGTGCGCTCAGGCATGGAGGCCGCTCCCCTGCAGCCGGGTCCTGATTCCGTGGACCGACGCTAGCACGGATCACCTACCTCGACGGCGAGGATTCACCGCATGTCCTCGCGGTGGCAGTGAAAGACAGGCCCGCGAGGGTTCCGGTCGAGACCCGGCCCCGGCCATCCAGCCAGTTCATCGACCTGCCCGAAGGGACACGCGTTCCCCAAGCGCCTGCTCCAGGACACGCCCTATGACGCGGCCGGCGTCGAAATATTCTTCAACCAGCGCACGCGCCTGGCGACAGTGCCGGTCGTAATCGCGTTCCGCAGCCTCAAGGGCGCGCACCGCTTCATCCAGATTCCGGAACCGGAAGAGGCCGTCGGCGGCGGGCAAGAAGGTGCTCGGGCCGGTATCCTGGACGATGGCGGGTTTCCCGCTCGCCAGGTAACAGACGGTCCGATCGCTGATCCAGCCGGCCTCGAGCGTCACGTAGGCCTGCTTGGCACAACTGAACTCTCCCCGGGATTGCTGAATGTACGCGCGATATTCATCGCACGTCGCGCTCACGTCCCAGGCTTCGCGAATCGTCCAGCCCAGCGGCGCCATCCGGCTGCGCCACTCCTCGTAGTGGCGTCCGAGACAGACTGCCAGCTCAAGGTTGGCTGACGTCATTTGCGGTAGGGCCGCGTACTCTAAGAAGGCGGCGCGCTTTTCGTTGCTGAAGGTGACTCCACGAAAGTCGAACGAGCCTCCCCACCAGTGCGTGAGCGTGGTGTACGCCGCGCCCGGCTCCGCTCGCGTCACCGGCCACTCCGGGAGGTACACCGGTGGCGGCGTGTAGAACCATCGCAGCCCGCAGTCCGGAAAGGAAGCACCCGGCGTGCCCACGGTCTCCCCGATGGTGAAGTAGCAGTGGTGGGGCGCCACCGCGATGTCGCCGGTCGCCATCCAGATCTGGAGGAGTCCCGGATCGGTATCTACAAAGGCCGATCGCCGAAAGCGACGGACGACCGGGGCGGGCAACGAGTGCCACAGGTTGACTAACAGGTCGGCGGTGGTCGCCGCGTCCAGATCCAGCGCCATGGCCGCGACGTCTGGCGGCAACGGATCGCCGGTGAGGGAAAATAACGCCAGCGATTCCGCCAACCCGAACGGCTGCAAGCGGGCCCGCAGCATCGGGACCAGCTTCCGCGGATCGCCTGCCCGCAGATGCCGCGGCTTCGGCGCCTGGACCGTGCCCGGAGCACTCGGGTCGACGCCTTCAAGCCAAATGACCCGGCAGCCCAGGGCCTGCAGCGCTAGCGCCCACTGTAGATAGACCCAGAGATGACCGCTCCCCTCCGGGTAGTCGATCGTCTTCGCGGGAGCGAGGCAGACCGTAAGACTCACGGCACACTCGCCGATGTCGTCGGGCGCCTCGCTGTGCCGCTGCTGAGCGCAGCGTTCGGCATGCTCACCCGGACTCGCGTTGAGTCGAAGGGCGTCTCGACGAGATCGCGGGCGGTGCGGCAGCGGCGCTGGATGTAGGCGCGGTAGGCCTTGAGGGTCCCGCCCCTCACCCACCAGGCACGCACCCGCTGGTCCTCCATGTGGGCCCAGAAGTAGCCGCTGCCGTCCGAGAAGGCGGCACCGATGGTCATCTCCCGGCCCTCGGCCCGGACGGGCGGAGTGCGAGCGCGGGCAGGTTCCGGAAGCTGATAAGGCGGATCGCCATATCCTTGACCGCCTGGCGCACCCGGTGGTCGCACAGCGTCTGTAGCTCTACCTCGCGCTCCGCCGTGTAACTCGAGGCGAGCCCCGGCTCCACGTAGCCGGGATGGCAGGTCAGTTCGGTCACGCCGTTGCGGACCTCCGCATCCAACAGTCGAAGGAGTCCCGGGACGCTGATCTGCTCCAGATGAGTTTCGCCGCCCCATTGGCCGTAGAACTTCGACAAATGATGAACGCTCGAATACCCCCGCACCGGGACTTCGGTGCGCCGGGTCCACGCAAGCAGGTGAGGCAGGACTCGCGGGTCGTGGTGTACATCGTGATGCGAGTCGACGTGGGTGGGAGGGGCGCCGACGAGCTCATTGAACCGCGCGACCTGGCGCGCCAGCGAAGCTGGAACGCCCTCGGGATCATCCAGATCGAGTTCCACATGGAGCCCGAGGCTCAGGGTCGGACAGGTGCGCCCGAGAGCGGCCGCCTCCTCGCTCGCCGGCCGGCACACGAGCAAACTCGCGCTCGTGAGGATTCCGTCACGGTGGGCTCGGACGACCCCCCGGTTGATGCCTGGGTGTAGGCCGAAATCGTCCCCTGTGACAATGAGCCACTTCATAGCTTCACCTGAGTGACGCGGCCGATGCCCTCTGCGCGGGTGGGCCGAGGCCGCCAACGTTCAACGCCTGCTCCAGGATCCGGGCGACGATGCGGCGGGCATCGAAGCGCTCCTCGGCGAGCTGGCGCGCGAGCCGGGAGTGACGCTCGTAGTCCGACTCTACGGCAGCAAACGCCTGCACCGCCTCGTCCAGGTTTCTGAAGCGGAAGAGGCCCCCGGCGTCCGGAAGGACGCGGCTATCGCCCGTGTGCTGGACGATAGCCGGCTTGCCGCTGGCCAGGTAACAGAGGGTCCGGTCGCTGACCCACGCATTGGCGAGCGTCATGCACGATGGCTTCGCGCAGCTGAACTCCCCCCTCGATTGCTGGATGTAGGCACGGTATTGCTCGGGTGTCGAACCCACGTCCCAGGCCTGCCGGACTTTCCACCCAAGGGGCTCTAAACGAGCCTGCCAGTCTTCGTAGTGTTCGCCCAGACAGATCGCCAGCTCGAGCGTTACAGGGACCCGGGACGGGAGTTCCTTGTATTCGAGGAACGAAGCGTACTTCTCTTCGTTAATGATCTCTCCCCGGAATTCGAATCGGCTCCCCCACCAGTGGGTGACCGTCGTATAGGGCGCGGTCGAGTCCCCGGAGGTCAGCGGCCACGCGGGCAGGAAGACGGGGGGCGGTGTGTAGTGCCAGTGGAGCCCGCAGTCGGGGAATCGGGCCACAGGGGTCCCGACGGTTTCCCCGATCGTGAAATAGATGTCGTGCGGCGCTAGCCGCACGTCGCCCCGGGTCATCCAGACCTGCAACAGTCCCGGGTCGGTGTCGATGAAAGCGGAACGGCGGAAACGTCTCACCACAGACGAGGGAAGGGAATGCCACAGGTTGAGCAGCAGGTCGGCCTCGGACGCCGCGTCGAGATCCATGGCGTATTGAGCCACGTCAGGCGGTAGGGGCTCGTCGGTCAACGAGAACAGCGCGATGGAATCTGCGAGACCGAAGGGCTTCAAGCGTGCGACGAGGCCGGCGACCAGTTCCCGGCCATCGTGCCCGGGATCGCCTGGGGTGATGCCTTCGAGCCAGATCACCCGCCACCCCAGCGTACGCAGCCCCAGTGCCCACTGGAGGTACACCCACAAGTGGCCGCCGCCCTGGGGATACCTGAGGGTCCTCGCCGCCGCCAGACAGACCGTCGCGCTCATGACTCTGGGAGCGGTGGTCGGAGTGCTTCGAACCATCGTTCGTAATCCATCAGCCCCTCAAACCCCCATTCGGCGTTGTCGTTCAGGGCGGCGATCGCGTCAAAGAGGACGTCATGAGCATAGCGAGCGGCTTCCGCGGTGTGGAACAGCAAGTTCAGCTCCGCGTCTGTGGGTAGACGCCAGCCCGCACGCTCCACCACCTCGCGATAGCGTCGCAGGATCCACGGGCGTTCCTCAGGGGAGGACCGATACAGGAATGTGGAGACGTCGTAGCTGAACGGGCCCGCGCCGACGTGGTCCCAATCGATGAGCCGGGCGCACGGTCTGTCGTGGGCCCCGGTCACGAAGACGTTCTTCGGCCAGAGGTCGCCGTGCAGCAGGGTATCGGGTCCTCCGTGTTCCTCCATGATCCGGACGCGTCGCGGTGCATCTGCGAGGAGCCCGTGCAGCCGCTCTAGCAAACGCGCGCGCGCGGCCGCGAACCCGGATGGCCCGTTTCGGCTCATGTCTGCCAGGGCCTCCAGCGCGGCGGTGGCGTCCCGGAGGTTCGCCATGAAAAAGTGCGCTCCGTGGTCGCGGGCCCGCCAGCGGATCTCGGGGATGAGCGGATGTCCCGCGGCACGGGCGTGGAGCTCGGCGATAAGATCCACCGCCGCAGCCAGGCGCCACGACAGGCGCTGTTGGGCGAGATTGTCGTGGCCCAGATCCTCGTAGACGTGCCACACCCGGCGCCCCTCTCGGTCCGCCGCGGCCGCCAGGAGTTGCGGACAGCGATCGCCGAAGCCAAGTGCCGGCAGCCACCGCTCCGCGACGAGGCGGTCGGTCTGTGCGATAGCCGGCGTATGGCACTTGAGCACGAGCGAGCGGCCGGTTCCGTCGTCGATCCGCAACCTGTAGACGCTTGGCTTGAGCTGCTCGAGGTGGGCTATCCGGTCGGAGCTCACCGCATCGCCGAGGATCTCCCGCAAGCGCTCGCACACCTCTGCCGCGCCCGGCTCCCGCCACTCCTCGAGCGAATGCACGATTCGCTCGCGCGGATCGACGTCTGCACTCATCTGCCTGGCCATACCGCACCTGGTGTGAGCATTGTGCTCAGCGCACTGCCATGGTTGGCGCGGCCCCGCGGCTCGCGCGCGGCGTGCTTTGCCGCCTCGTACAGGTACGACGCCAGATGCGATGGTGCGTCAGGGACGCCCTTGAACCCTGGCATCGTGGACATGTCGACGACGTACGGCTTCCCATCGCTCTCGATGATGTCGACGCCGTAGAGGTCGATGCCAAACGCTTGGCCACAGCGCCGGGCGATTTCGCACAGCTCCGGCGTTGGGGTGAACGGCTCTCCGTGTTTCTCCTCCTCGGTCCTGGCCGGGAAGATCTTCTTGACACCGAAGAGCCGGTCCCCGATCGAGTAGATCTTCCGGTCGCGGCCCTGGGGCGGATGGTAGCGCTGGGCAAACAGGGGTTCCTTGCCCGC
>Ga0066665_10000928_pt1 | contig 12844 bp, 14 predicted proteins | sample GraSoiAngelo_114_FD_75175 | JGI IMG/M metagenome (GOLD analysis project Ga0066665, IMG submission 75175) | Grasslands soil microbial communities from the Angelo Coastal Reserve, California, USA - 14_0903_13_40cm | ecosystem: Environmental > Terrestrial > Soil > Grasslands | place: USA...
GGCACGACGGATAGCCCGCTGACACGCGCGTAGTCCAGCGCCTCCTTAGCGAGCCTTCCGGCGATTCCGTGTCCCTCGAGTACCAGCGGGACGACAGTATGCGTATAGATGATCGTCCCGCCACCCAGGTGGTATTCCAGCGTCGCAAGCTCGTCACCGTAGTGAATTTCGAATCGGCGTGCTCCGCGGTTGTGCTGCACGTCCAGGTCGTCTATGGCTATGTCCATCGGGCGTTCCCCTTAGATCCGCCCCCGCCAGATTCCCACCGGCTCGAACTTCATTGGCACATCCACGAGAACAAACTCGCTCTGCTGGCGCGCGCGAATCTTCAGCTCGCGTTGGTCGATCACCTTGGCCGCGTCACCCGTCGCAACGTCCTCCGCGTCGAAGGTGCCCGCACCTTCGATTAAGTAAGCGTACACGCCCCGGCCCTCGCCGATCTCATGCTTAACCTCGGTCCCTGGTTCGAGACACGCGACGTACAGAGAGGCGTCCTGGTGAACCTTCACGATGCCGTTGCCGTCGGGACCCATGACGTGGAGAAGGCGGTTGGTGCGGTCCTCTTTGGTGAAAACTCCCTGCTCGATCTGAGGCTTGAGGTTGGCCGTGTCCGGCAGTATCCAGACCTGGATGAAACGCATCGGCTCGTCCTTCGAGGCGTTTTGCTCCGAGTGCAGGGCACCGGAGCCGAGAGTCATGCGTTGCACGGAGCCCGCCGGCAGCGGCCCGTACGCACCGCCGACGTTGTCCTGGTGTCCAAAGGTTCCTTCGACGACATACGTGAGCCCCTCGATATCCTGGTGGCGATGTAGCGGCCAGATGGCGCCCGGGATCAGGCGGTCGTCGTTGAAGACTCGCATCGCGCCAAAGCTGTCGTTCTCCGGGTCGCGGTACTCGTCAAACGAGAAATGCCAGCGAGCTCGGAACCAGCCGCCCTCGATGTCATAGATTTCGTCGTCTCGTCGCATCTTAATCATTGGAGTCACCCTTCCTGCCACGGCGCGCTTGTCGAAGTGCTACTGCTCAGACGACTCGTATAGGATTCTTTACTGCTCGTACCGCTCAACAGTGGTGGCGTCGCGGGTGTGTGCGCCTTCCGGGTTTTCGCCAAACTCTCGCAAAGCTCGGCGCTGGCGAAGCAAGTCCCAACACTGGTCAAGGGCGATCTCGAGTGATTCCAGGCGAGCGCGTTTTTCGTCAGCCAACTCGCTCTTCGCTTGGTCGCGGAGCTCTCGCTCTTCATCAACGAGCTGTTCGATCTGCTGTAGGATCTGTTCGTCATCCATAGCCAGGCTCCTGCATGCGGCTACTTGCTGGCGACTCGAGCGAGGCGGTCCGCAGCCGCTGCGCAGGCGGCAGCGGGATCGGCCTCCTCTTTCTGAGCGATGCGCCGGGTCACGCGCACGACCTCTCCCCCTAACGTCTTCAGCGGCTCTTCGATCTGAGGGTTAGCCGGACGGCCGCTGTCCTCAAATGCCTGCCATGATTGGGGAATCGGGACGACCAGCGGCACCGCCCAGGCTCTCAGCGCTCGGACGATGAACTCCATCGTGTTCACCGCCTGAAGTCCCTGCGTCCCGCCGGCCACGCTTATCAGACCGATCACTTTGTCGGTTAAATGCGGCGGCTCACGGTCGCCCAGCAGGATAAGCCAGTCAATGGCGTTCTTGAACGAGCCGCTGATGCTTCCCTGGTAGAGCGGACTGCTCCAGATCATCCCATCAGCCGTGTAGACCGTATCGACGAAGCGGCTCACGGCCTCTGGCACCTCATTCGAGCTGGGATCGTACATCGGGAGGTTGAGCTGACGCAGGTCGAGTAGGTCAACCTTCGCGCCAGCGTCTTTCGCACCATCAAGCGCCACCTTCAGAGCCTCACGACTGCTTGAGGTCGGCCGCAAGGAGCCACCGAGGCCCACGATGCTTACAGTATTCGCCGCGTCTCGTGTGCCACTGCCATTCATGAGCCGTCCTTGAAGCGTACAGTGACGTGCGAACCATCGCAGAAGGGCTTGTTGTTAGAGGCGCCGCATCGACAGAGGGTAACTCGATTTCGGATCTCGTAGGCCCGGCCGTCCGCTGATTCGATGGTGATCCCACCCCTCACCCAGATCGGGCCGCTTACGCCGGCGACCGGGTCCTGGACGAGGCCAATCGAAGGCTCGAAGACGGGCTCGTACGGCCGCCTGGTGGCCTTGTCCCAGACGACAAGCCGCCCGGACGGGCAATGACCGCTCTGGTGCTTCACGTTCTGTCGGGCGTCGGGATCGTCGGTCTGCTCGATCAGATTCCAGATGCTGCCGTCAGGATCGCAGAACCGGCCGCTCGCACATAGCGGCTGGGCGTCGGTCAGGTCCATCGTGGGACCCTCAAAGACCTCCGCTTGATCGAGATACGGAGCCCTCGAGGCCGTTTCGGTTCCGTCGAATCCTACTTTCAGGTGGGTCTTGTCGCAGAAGGGCTTGTTCGACGACTGCCCGCAGCGACAGAGGTGATATTCTTCGGCGACTTCGAACGGCGGCCCCTCAAGCCACTCCCTGGAGCCACCTTCGGAGTCGCTCTGTATCGTCTGATTGGCAAGCGGGATCGCACCCTCGACGATGTAGGGACCGTTGAGCGTTACGGTAACCTTGATCGCGGCCGTTCCTCCGCTCGCGTTCTCTGCTGGTTTCTCGATGCCCATCATTTCCTCCTTCACAATCGGGTCATCTCTCTCTCACCGTAACAGGTTCGTCAAGCCGGGCTGGGTAGAGGACTCACGCGCTGGAGCGGCGTAGCGCTTGCCGTACTCAGTTCCGTGGATCGAGCGCTCATTGGAGCGCTCAGTCTCTGCTATTTGTCGCCGACTAGAGGGACATCGACGAGATGGGAGGAGATAAACCAGACTTGAAGCTCGTTGCGGCGCAACACGTCACTCATGAGCAGGTCGTTCGACCCCCAATCAGCGTTCTTGTCCGTCCGGTCGATAGCGCGACGGACCTTGCTGATAACGGTCTCGTGGGCGTCCAGCAGGCGGTGGATCATTGACGGCACCTCCTCGGCACCGTTGGGTGGCCGGTCGATGGTAGTCAGTTCTGCGGCATGGCGCGGGTCACCAACGGCGACTGCGCCCAGCGTCTGTACTCGCTCGGCCAGGAGGTCGATCAGCTCCTGCTGCTCTTCGGCGTGCTTGTCGAAAAGCAGGTGTAGCTGGTAGAAGGTTGGGCCGGCGACCAGCCAGTGATGCTTCTTGTACATAGCGTAGAGGATCATCGAGTCGGCGAGGATAATGTTTAGAAGCTGGGCGCTTTCGCCGCGAGCCTCTGCCGAGAGCGCGATCGGCGCCAGGCGAAGCGCACCAAAGCGCTGGACTTCCACACCAAGCTTGCCGGGGTGTATCTCCGGCGAGCGCCGACGGTCACCGTTTCTCTGCGCAGTCTTTGCTGTGGTTCGTTTTGTGGGCTTGGGCATCTCAATCTCTCTCTTCCTTCCGCTGAATTGTCGCGTGGTCGCCACCATCAGAGGCGCTCTTAACCCACCCTCAGGAAGTTCAGCTGCTCCTCGAATCGCTGAATGATTATACGCTCCGGTTGCCCGATCTACGGTTTGAAGTGCCCCTCGTCAAAGTGATCACGAGCTGATCCAAGCGGCGGGCAGAAGTTACGCCCTCCCGCTCCATGTCGGCTGCACAACGGCCCGAGATCTCGACAAAATCGAGTTCGAGTTCGCGAAGCTGCTCATCAAGCGGAAGGAGCGGGATGAGGCACGAAGACCACTCGAGACGGCGATTGCCTTCCTTCGGCCCCTGGGAGACAGCGTAGGAATGCGAAACGCGGAGGCGTTGCTGGCGACGCTGGACGCCAGATGGGCCTGATGCTCAGAGCCCGAGTGATGTGACGGGCCGCGCCTGCACTATCCAGAACGTCCCGTCCGCCCACGCCCACTCTATGTCCTGCGTGCAGCCGAAGTGAGCTTCGATGCGTCGGCCAGTCGCAGCCAGTTCGCCCGCTTCTTCGTCCGATAGCTTCGGGCGGAACCGGCGGTCGAAGGGGACGGGCACCCAGTGGCATTGTTCCTCGCCACGCGCAGCGTCCGGCCGCCTGACCAGCTCCTGCTCCTGCCCGACCACCCGCCGCTCGAGGATAGCGCCCGATGCCTTGTCCACGACATACATGTCGGGCGTCACCAGCCCTGAGACGATGGCCTCGCCCAGGCCAAAGACTGCCTCGATCACCGTGCTTGAGGCATCGTTCGTCACGGGGTTGATCGTAAACATCACCCCGGACCGCTCGGCCTGCACCATCCGCTGGACCACCACGCCCATGCCCACGTCGCTATGATCGAAACCGGCGCGAGCGCGGTAGAAGATAGCCTGCGGTTCAAAAAGCGAGGCCCAGCAGTTCTGCACCGCCCGGACGACCTCCGCACTGCCTTCGACGTTCAGGTACGTGCTCTGCTGTCCCGCGAACGATGCCTCTGCCAGGTCTTCAGCCGTCGCGGAGCTGCGAACAGCCACCGTTCCACCACCCATATTGTCGTAGGCAGAGCTGATCGGCGAAACCAGCCACGCGGGCATCGGCACTCCCGTGATGAGCTGCCTCAACCCCAGCGCCATACCCTCCAGTTGCGCCCTGTCGTTGGCGTCGAACCCGCGGAGCAGATGCTCAATTTGCGGGCGAAGTCCGGCACCGTCAAGGAACCGAAAGTATGCGTCGGCGGCGACGACAAGGCCGGGCGGGACCTGAACGCCGGCGCGCGTTAGCTCGCCCAAGTTTGCGCCCTTGCCACCAGCCAGCGGGATGTCGTCCTTTCCGACGGCGTCGAAAGGGAGGATCAGGCCATCTGGGAAATCGCTTTGTAACACGTCGTTTACAATACAACTTCGAGCACGCGTCCGCAGGTTATCGAAACGGCGTGCTAGCGAAAAGAGACACTCATACGTCACGTATCCCAGGACGGGCGAACGATAACGGTCGAAGGTAATGAGGGCACAGTTACGCTCAAATAGAGTTTGGTGGCCCGGGCGCCGTGACCGCGCGGGCGAAGAACGGGCGTCGGAGCAGGGGTCCCGCTACACCCTGCTCATCCTTACGGTCTCGCTGGGCGGCATATTGGCGCCGCTCAACTCCACCATGCTGGCCGTGGCGCTGCCGGACCTGCGGCGCGATTTTGGAATCGGCCACGCGGAGATCGCGTGGCTCGTCTCGGCGTACCTGATCGCGATGGCCGTGGCCCAACCGCTCGGCGGCCGTCTCGGCGACCAGCTAGGCAGAGCTCGCGTCTTTCGCGCCGGACTCGTTCTTTTCCTCGGCCTATCGCTTGCTGCGGCCGCCGCGCCCGGCTTCGCCTGGTTGATTGCCTTCCGCACCGGCCAAGCATTGGTCGGAGCAGCCGTTATACCGAACGGCTTAGCCATGCTTCGGGAGTCGGTCCCGCTGAACCGTCTGGGCCGCTCAGGGGGGACCACAGGTGCTGCCATGTCCACCGCCGCTGCTGTCGGCCCTTTGTTGGGCGCCGGACTGCTTGCGCTCGGCTCGTGGCGGCTCCTCTTCCTGATGAACGTTCCGCTTGTCGCCTTCGCTTTGCTCGCGCTGTATCGCCTGGCGCCCTCGTTCAATCGTGGGCGTGAACGCGTATCGTTGGACTGGGTGGGCGCGGGCGCGTTTGCAGGCTTGCTCATACTCGTCACGGTGCTGCTGAACGCCCTGCAAGGGGACGCGGGCGTTGTCATCCTGATTGCGGCTGCGATCGCCTTCCCTCTTCTTCTGCTGGGCTTCTTGCGACAGCAGGTGTCCACGAGGACGCCGATCGCCGAGTGGCGGTTGTTTCGGATCCGGTCCTATGCGGGGGCGACCGCGTACATTCTGCTGAGCAACCTCGTGATGTACACGATAATCCTGGCAATCCCGTTCTTCGTTCGCGAAGTGCAAGGGAAAGGGAGCTTCACCACGGGCACTCTCCTGGGCGCGGTCTCAATCCCGGTGGCCTTGATCGCGCCGATCGGGGGACGGATTTCTGACGAGGCCGGCCGGAGGCCACCCATCGTCGGCGGAAGCGTCCTCGTGGTCGCAGGCGTAACGGCGCTGCTTCTCGGGATTAGCCGCGATGTCCCCTACCTTTTCCTCGCGTCGGTGCTGTTCGTCATCGGCGTGGGATTGGGCTTTAGCGTCGGCCCTGCGAGCGCCGCCGCGATCGAATCAACTCCGGCTGAGCTTGCCGGCACCGCCGCCGGCACGAACTCGATGATGCGCTACGTGGGCAGCATCATCGGCGCCGGAGTCCTCGGCTCCGTTCTGAACACGAACGATGCGGCACCCGGCGTGGACCTGTTCCGGCTCATCCTCGCCGTGCTGGTTATCGTGGCCGTGCTCGGTGCGCTCTCGTCCCTGCTCGTGCATCGCTTCCCCAGGGCGGAGGAAGAGGCGCCGGAGGTTGCGGCAGCACCGACCCTTGCCCCTGCCGACTGGTGACTGGGCCTTATACGCGAGGTGAGCGCGGGCCCGCGTTCGCCTGGAGCCGCAACACGAAAAGTGCGATGAGAAGGGCGAGGATGCCTACGACTGCCACCCAAACAAGCGGCGCGGCGGAGCCGTCATCTCTTAGCAGGGACGTATCGGGAAGTTCGAGGCCCGCCGCGACGCGGGACGGATCGTGCGCGCGGGTCGTGTCGATGGCCAGGTCATACTGAAGATCCGCCGCAGAGCTGTTCACCTCGAGCTTGGTGAGCCACGCCGACTGCGGTACCCAGTCGCCACTGGCATCCGAGCGGAGGTCGGCTAGCAGCGAATCCGTTGCCTTTTCGCTGTGCGCCAGCGTAAGACCTACGCGAGGGCCCGGAAGTAAGGCAGGCTTCGAATCGGTGAGCAGGAATACATCGGCGTCCACGCGGTCATCGGGCTGTTTGCCGAGGCCGAGGATGCGCAGGGGGACCCAGGGGTTCGAGGTTGGGATCGTGATGTGCACGGGCGTTCCGTCGCCGATCTGCTGCCCACGCGCTGCGGCGGCTTCGCCATCAAAGACCGCGGCGAGGAAGATCGGGCTGCGCTTGGCGTAGAAGTCGAGCACCTCTGGGGCGTCCGGCGACAGGCGGAAGCCGTGCTGCGTCGCCCAGGTCGCCACGTCCGGGCCGCCGCCTTTGAGAACGGTGATGTCGAGCGCATCGATCCGCACTTGCTGGAGGACCTCCGCGCTCGGTGCGGCGGCGAGGGCCTCGCCGAATTCAGCAAACTTCAGTACCTGCGTCTCGCGCACGAGCCGCTGGAGCGTCCAGTCGCCTCCTCGCTCCACTTTGGACGGAACGCCGGGAAGAGGAATCAGGGTGCCGAACTCGCCACCCCCGCCCTGGAACTCGAACGCCGTCACGTAATGCTCGACCCCTTCGTGGTAGCCGGACAGCGTTGTCGTGCGACCCAGGTTCACGGCGCCATTCGAACCGATCAGGCCTGCGCAGGCGGAGGCCGTCCTCGGGCTCGCGACCACCAAGGCCGCCATTACTAGCACGCATACAGCCGACGTTATCGCGAGCACTGTTCGCATGAATGTCCTCCTTAGCAATATCGCTGATATCACTAGGACGGAAGAGGACGCGAATTGGTTCCCCTAAAGCAGGTGTCGGACGAGGCCGCTACGCGACAGTGGCTATTACGCCGCCGTTGATACGGGCGTCTGATGCTCGTCGAGGAAGGCGAGCACGGTCGCGTTCACGTCCTCGGCCCTCTCGACCAGGAATCCATGCCCGGCGCCCTCGAACTCCACCAATCGCGCGCCGGCAATACCCTCAGCCAGCAATCGCGAGTTCTGGGCGGGAATCACCCTGTCAGACGTTCCGGTTAGCACGAGCGAGGGCGATCTGATTTCCCCGAGGCGCGCGAAGGTATTGAAGCCGACGAGCGCCATGAACTGTCGCTGTATCGCGTACATGGGGGCCATCAGATGAGCGTTGAGAAGCGCCCGGCGGACTAGCTCTCCTTTGTTCTTGGCGATGTATTCCTCACTGTAGAGCAGGGCTAGCCCGGCCTCCAGCGCTTGAACCAGCGGCATGCCGGCCAATGACATGAATTGCTGTACGACTTCCGGCCCCGCGAACATCGCCGTTGGTCCACCGGCCATCGTACCGCCGAGACTGAGCGTTCTGACGCTGCCCGGGTGTCGCAAGACTAGCTCCTGGGCGACCATCCCGCCCAACGACATGCCGAATACGTGAGCCGGCCCGACACCGAGTTCGTGGAGCAGCGCGTGCGCGTCATCGGCCATCTGGCCGATGGAGTACGGCTCGTTCGGCTTATCGCTCCGCCCGGTGCCCCTGTTGTCGAACGCGATCACCCGATACTCGCGACTGAAAGAGGGGAGTTGAGCCCACCATCCCGTTGCGTTAGCCCCCAGCCCCATGATCAGCAGGAGCGGTTCGCCCTTGCCGTGCACCTCGTAATAGAGGTTGATCCCGTTTACTCTCGTGAATGCCATACCGCCGGTTCCTTCCGCTCTGGTTCACCAATTATTTGAACAAACTGCGGCGGCTGGGCGTTACGGTCAAGTTAAGGAGTGCTTGGTGAAGAATTGGAGTCAAATCTTGGATTTGCTTGGATTTATTTTATTCCCACCAACTCCACGTCGAAGATCAGAGCCGCATTCGCCGGAATCTTAGGTGGCTGCCCCGCGTCGCCATAAGCGAGGGCGGGCGGAATGATGAGGCGTCGTGTGCCGCCCACCTGCATCGTGGCGAACCCCTCGTCCCAACCCTTGATGACACGCCCCTGACCCAAAGGAAACTCGAATGGAGTTCGGCCCTCGTTAAAGGAACTGTCGAACAGGCTGCCGTCCGACTGCAGCCAACCGGTGTATTCAGCGACGATTGTCTGGCCGGGCTCCGGCGTCGGCCCGGTGCCCGGCGCAATTTCGAGATACTGGAGGCCGCTTGCGGTAACCACGGGCTCGCCGACAACCGGGGGCGGAGTGGCTGCGGGCGCCGGGCGCGGAGTTTGACCAGGGGCAAGCGTGGGAGTCGGCGCCGACGGGGTTAAAGAAGGTTGGCTGACCGCGCTCTCCTTCCCGCCACCAGCTCCGAGCACAGAGGCAAGCGTCAGCCCGACGACCGCGATGACGACAAGACCAATCGCGGCGGCCGTAAGCGTATACGGACTGCCGAGGAACGCCGGCAACCTGATCTCTGGACCGACCAGCGCGCCGCTCTGCCGCGCCAGCTTTCGGTCGTACTCAGCACGACGCCGGGGATCGCTGAGCACATCGTACGCGTCCTTGATCTGCGCCCAGCGCGCCGCTGCCCGTGGCTTCCGGCTAACGGCCGGGTCATAAAGCCGGGCGAGCCTAAGATATGAGGCCTCGATCTCGTCTTCGTCGGCGAGCCGGTTGACCTGCAATATCGAGTAGTGGTCTCGTTCCTTGGCCATGCTTCTACCAGCTGTTACGCTTGAGTGAGAACAATTGTAGCGGAACGCTGTTTAATGCGGGCAGTGCAGCCAGATTGTCATCGCCCGGTCGAACCATGCCCGCCCGTGTCCCGGGAGGTGGCACTCAACTCCTCCGCGAGCTCAACAGAGACCTCATCGGCGCGGTTAACCACCATTTGCGCGATTCGGTCGCCGTCTTGCACTACGTGTGACCTTCGATGAGGGAGCGTGTACATTGTTACGAGCACCTCGCCTCTGTAATCGCTGTCCACGGTCCCGAGGACGACGACCACGCCTTGCGAGGAGAGCCCCGAGCGGGGCCTGATCTGCACATCGAGACCAGAGGCGAACTCCATCGCGAAGCCCGTCGGGACGCGCACCGGCTCGGGTCCGACCTCTAGCGGCTCCTCGAGGCAGGCGTAAAGGTCGTAGCCGGTCGAGCCCGCGGTCGCGCGTTCGGGAAGACGCGCGTTGGCGTGAAGCCGCTTGATTCGGATGGAGTGCCGGCTCACGCGGGCCTTCCGCGCGACATCTCCCAACAGTGCGCTCGCCGGATCAGGGCTCATCCCACGCGATATGAGGAATCATCGTACGATCGAACTCCCGCAGGCGTCCCGGGCCGAGCTCCAGGACGCGATCGAGGCACGGCCGGACATCGCTCAAGAGCCGTTCAACCTCGACGGCAAGCGTCACCGGCCTGTACGGCTCAAGGAGTCGGAAGGCGTCCGAGAGCAGGTTCACGGCGCCCTTCTGATTACCGCGCAGAACATGATGAAAGCCCGCGGCGATCTTGATGATTCCCTGGTAGAAGTCAGCCAGCGTACCCTCTTCGCCCTTGCTTCCCACTTCTCGCCAGACATCTTCGAGAGTCTCGTGGCAATCGTAAAAGCGCCAATTGTTGAACTCCGCAATACCCTTCGCGAGCGCCCCTCGCGTCCCGGGGTCGAGATCGGCCAGCGTGAGGCGAGCGGCCATCGCCACCAGTATAAAGCGCGGCCAAGTAGGAGGATACGATGAGGAGGGCCTTCACGTTATGATTGCCAGGAGAGCGGCCCAATGACTACGAATGAAGCGCCCGACAGCCCTGAACTGCCTCCTCCGGCGCTCGAGGAGGTCAGTGAGGGCGTATTTGCGTATATCCAACTTGACGGCAGCTGGGGCCTGAACAACACGGGGTTCATCGTCGGCCGGGAAAGCCTCATCACCATCGATACCTGCTTCACGGAACGGCGGTCCCGCGCGTTTCGCGACGCGATCCGGTCGGTGAGCGGGTTGCCCGTGAGAACGCTCGTGAACACACATCACCACGGGGACCACACTCACGGTAACTTTGTCTTCCGGGACGAGGCCCTGATCGTCGCCCATGAACTGTGCCGAAAAGAATTGATCGAAGCAGGTGTTGGCACCAAAGCGCTGTTCCCGGGTGTCGACTGGGGAGAAATTGAGCTCGCGCCCCCGACCATGACGTTCGAGAACTGGATGGCGTTATACTCCGACGAGCGCCGCGTCGAGTTGATTTACGTTGGGCCCGCGCACACCACCAACGATATTCTGGTGTGGCTTCCGCAGCGACGTGTCGTCTTCACGGGCGACATCATCTTCAACCGCGGCACTCCGTTTGCGCTTATGGGGTCGGTCGCCGGCTGGCTGGAGGCGCTCGAACGCCTGCGATCACTGGGGGCCGAACGCATCGTGCCGGGCCACGGGGCGGTCTGCGGCTCAGAGGTAATCGATGACGTCGCCGCGTATCTCAGGTTCGTGAGGGATGTAGCCTCCGAGGGGTACGAATGTGGGCTCTCGCCGCTGGACGCCGCCCGAAAGACAGACCTCGGGCCGTTCGCCGAGCTCCTCGACCCCGAGCGGCTCGTCGGAAACCTGCACCGCGCCTACAGTGAGCTCAGGGGAGAGCCGCGCGGGGCAACGCTGCCTCTGCCCCAGGCCGTCGCCGATATGGTCGCCTACAACGACGGCCAGATGCCACGCTGCCTGGCGTAGGTCACAAGGCGCTTTGTCTTAGCCGGTAGGTCTCCATCGTCTCCAGAATAGGTGTTCGCTCGGAAAGGTGAGCGCGGACGAGGCGCACTTCGTTGACCGAGAACGAAGGGCCCGGGCTTTCCTCGCGCAATCGCCCAACCGTCTCTTTGATCTGAGAAATTCCGTCCTTCGACGTAAAGCGCGCGATACTGATGTGGGGCAAGAAATGCGGCCCGTCGAACGGGTAGCGCACGAGACTCGGGATAGCTTCGAGCACACGTTCGTTCAAGGCACGCACCGGCAGAGCGTCCCAAACCTCGGCAAACACGACCTCCGGGAAGGCGGCGGCGAGTCCAATTTGCGCTTCGAACGGCGGCTGCCGAGCGAAAACCGCGCCGCCGGCCTCAGCCACCAACCGCACAGACGACGTCAAGACATTGTCCGGGCTCGCGGCGTTCTCGTTCTCGAAACCGATTCCCTTTATCGTGATGTGCCAGTAGTCTTCCGGATAAGGCTCAACGCCGGGAGTGTCCTCCACTGCACGAACGAGCTTTCGAAGGTGCGCGGAAACAGAAGCATCCACGATCGGGACCAGGAAAGCGAGGTACGTGTCGCGGCCACGCGACCATTCGGCCTCGAGCGTCTCAGCGACGAGGCGCAGATCATCGAGGGTCTGAAAGTCGGCCCAGGCAGTGTCGAACTCGCCCTTAAGCGCATCCATTCAGCAAAGAGTGCCGGATGGCGGATGGTGGGTCAAGGGAGGGTTCGACTGCCCTTCAGGAATGGCGGCTCGCCCCAACCCGCGCCACCCGGGGTCTCGATCGTAAGCCGGTCCCGGACTTGAAGCTCAAGCCTGGCTTTCGACGGGATCTCGTGGGACGATGACGGGCCATTCCCCGCCACATCGTTCGCTCGTAGAAGCACATCGTGCGCCGGCAACCCCGGCCGTCCGCCCGCCAGGGGCCACGGAGCGCGGCGGCGACGCTCGGCCAGCAGCGTGACCGTCGCCGGCGCGAGCATCTCGTAGGAACGCACGATGCCGTTGCCGCGTCGGTGCCGCCCTGTGCCGCCGGACCCGGCCCGCACGGCGTACTCCAGCAGGTGGAAGGGGTAGGCCATCTCCAGAGCCTCCGCCGGCGTATTCATCGTATTCGTCATGTGGGTGTGCACGGCGTCGAGTCCGGTGCGCAGCGGCGACGCTCCGGCACCACCACCGATCGTCTCGTAGTAGGCAAACTCCCTGTCCCGCTGCGCGTCGTAGCCGCCGATCGTGACATTGTTCATCGTGCCAGCGCTCGCTGCCGGAATAAGGTCCGGCAGGGCTTGGGCAAGCGCTCCGAGCACCACATCGACGATCCGCTGGGAAGTCTCGACGTTGCCCGCGGAGACGGCCCTCGGAGGACCGGCGTTGACGACCGAACGCTCCGGCAACTTGAACGTCACCGGCCGAAAACAGCCGTCATTTGCGGGAACGGTTTCTCCGCC
>Ga0066665_10000935_pt1 | contig 12814 bp, 10 predicted proteins | sample GraSoiAngelo_114_FD_75175 | JGI IMG/M metagenome (GOLD analysis project Ga0066665, IMG submission 75175) | Grasslands soil microbial communities from the Angelo Coastal Reserve, California, USA - 14_0903_13_40cm | ecosystem: Environmental > Terrestrial > Soil > Grasslands | place: USA...
ATAGACGCACCGCGAGAGCATGTATTTGCGCTCGCCACTGATGTCAGCAGACAGCCCGACTGGACGACGTTTGTGAAGGAGGGGCTGATAACGTCGGGCGACGGAAAGAGCGCGGGGACTAGGGACCGGACGGTCTTCAAGGTCGGGCCAAGATCAACGAAGGCCGAGAACCTCTGGACTGCTTACAACCCCGGCGAGATATTCGCCCGGCGCAGCGTGAGCGGAATGTCGCAGGAAGAGACGATGCAATTCGCGCCCGCAGGCAACGGCACCCTCGTGGAGTGGAATGTGAACTACCGGCCGCCTCTGGGCCCGCTCGGGAGGTTCATGGATGTCTTCATGATGAACCGCGTCTATCAGAACGAGATCGAGGCGTCGCTCGAAAGGTTGAAAGCCGCTCTCGAGTCCTGAACTCAGCCGCGCGGCAGTCCGAGCCCCCGCAGGGCGATGATCTCTCGCTGCACCTCTGATGTCCCGGCGCCGATCGTATCCTGGACAGCGGAGAGGAAGTTATGGGACATTGCTCCTGCAAACGGCGCGAGCGAAGAGTCCTCCCGCACGAGTCCGTAGGGGCCCATCAGGGCCACCGCCGCCTCGTAGAGATGCTGGGCGAACTCGGTATTGAAAAGCTTGACCATTGCCGCCTGCGCGCGGTAGTCCACGGCTTGCTCGTGCAGCTGTATCGCGCTCCAGAGGAGGAGTTCGGCCACCTCGTACTCCGTCCGCAGCTGGCCGATCCGGTTTCGCCAGACCGCGTCGTCCCAGGCGCTTCCCCAATCTCCGTGAATCTTCGCCCAGCGGACCATCCCGACGATCGTGCGCCAGTGGACGTACGCTCGGTAGACAGTGATGCGCTCCAGGCCAAGCGCGGAGGTCAGGACGCGCCAGCCCTCGTTCTCGCCGCCGATCCGGTCTGAGGCCGAAACCCGCACGTCCTCGAACACGACTTCATTGAACCAGGCCTTGTCGAGCAGGTTGACAATCGGGCGGACTTCGACACCGGGCGCGTCCATTGGCACCATGAAGACGCTGATTCCGGCATGCTTCGTGCCTTCGCCATCTGTGCGCGCGGCCAGCCAGCAGTACTCGCTCGATTCGGCGCCGCTTGTCCAAATCTTGCTTCCGTTGATGATGTAATCGTCGCCGTCCCGAACCCCGCGGGTATGGAGCGAGGCGAAATCGGATCCGGCGCCGGGCTCTGAGTAGCCGAGGCACGCAGTGATAGAACCGCGGGCCATGCCCGGCAAGTAACGCCGTTTCTGGTCTTCATTCGCAGCCGCAATGATCATCGGCGCGATGATGCAGCGGGTGAGCGCGTCGCTGGCGTTTCCGCCGTGGAGGGCGATCTCCTTGTCTACGATAAACTGCTCGCGGATCGGGCGCCCGCTCCCGCCGTACTCCGGCGGCCAGCTAATGCCGAGCCAGCCCTTCTCGCCGACCTTCAACTCGAAGTCCCGCGCTGGCATATAGCCGGGAGGCATAGGCGCGGGGTCCGAGTCGTGGCCGCTCCCGAGTTCTGCCCGTAGGAACGCGCAGACTTCGAGGCGAAGAGCTTCTTCGTGCGGCGAGAGACGGAAATTCATGCTCAGGACAATTATAGATTGCGGGGGCGATTTCTTAATGCAGGTGTCACGGCGACGGACTGCCCGCGCGTTGACGCCTTCTCGAAGCGCGGGGATAATGTTTAATAGGCGATGCTTATTTCTGTAATTGAAAGGACTAGTATCGCCCTTGGCGACTAGCGCAAGGCAGGTAGTGGACGAGTTCGATCTCGTAGTCGTAGGGGGTGGGAACGGCGGCTATACTGCCGCGATACGCGCGACGCAGCTAGGCCTAACGGCGGCACTCATCGAGCGGGACAAAGTAGGCGGCACTTGCCTGCACCGCGGCTGCATTCCGACCAAAGCCTGGCTCGAAAGCTCCGGATTTCTTGAGCGCGTGCGTAGGGCGTCGGCGCTGGGTGTTCGCGTCGACAACATCTCTCTCGACTATCCAACCGTGATCGCCCGCCAGAAGCAGGTCGTCGAGACGCTGCACAAAGGCCTCCGCTCCACGATTTTGAAACACAAGATCGAGATCATCGAGGGCGAAGCAAAGCTCCTATCTCCCGCGCAGGTCGCGGTCAACGGCCGCACGCTCACCGCGAAGAATGTGATCATCGCGACTGGCTCGCGTCCGAAAGACATCCCCGGGATGGAGGTGGACGGCGAGCGCATTCTCAACAGCGATCACCTCCTTCAGCTCGAAAGGATTCCGAAGTCGATCCTGGTCGTTGGGGCGGGTGCCGTGGGCTCAGAGTTCGCTTCCTTCTACACGGACGTTGGCAGCGAAGTAACACTTATCGAGATGATGCCAACCATTGTTCCGCTCGAGGACGCGGCACTAGGGCAGACACTCGCTAAGTCTCTCGCCGCCCGCGGTGTCAACGTGCTGACCTCCGCACGCGTCTTACCTGATAAGACACGAAGCTATGACGGCATGGTGGAGCTAACCGTGGAGCACGAGAACAAGTCGAAGACTCTCAATACCGAGGTCGTCCTTTCGGCCGTCGGACGCGAAGCTGTCATCGACAACCTTGGCCTCGACAAGACCGCCGTCAAGGTGGAGCGCGGCTGGGTGCAAGTGGACGACCGTTATCGGACGGCGGACGCGTCCGTCTATGCAGTCGGCGACGCCATCGGCGGTCTGCTTCTCGCGCACGTCGCATCCGCGGAAGGTTTTCTCGCCGCCGAAGCCATCGCCGGGAAGGAAGCCGAAAAGCTGGACTACAACCGGGTCCCGCGCGTCACGTACAGCCATCCGCAAGTGGCCTCGGTGGGCATGACTGAGCAGCGGGCGAAGGCAGCGGGACTCAACGCGAAGTCACAGCGCTACTCGTTTCGGAACAACGCGATGGCGCTAATAGAAGACGAGCCAGACGGCTTCGCAAAAGTCGTGTACGACGCTGACTCGGGAGACTTCCTGGGAGCGCACATCATCGGAAACCACGCGGGCGAGTTGATTTCGGAAGCCGCGCTCGCTCGCTTCATCGAAGCTTCGGCGTGGGAGATAGGATCGAGCATCCACCCACATCCAAGTCTGAGCGAAGCGCTGGGAGAAGCGGCGCAGCTTTCGGCGGGAATCAGCATCTACTGGTAGAGGGAGGCGATTAAAGTGGTCTCCGTAAAGGAGATACAGGGGGCAGCGGGGTTAAGCGGCGATCAGTTGCTCGATATCTATTACAAGATGCTGCTGGCGCGTACAGTGGGCCAGCGCGAGCGAATGCTTAACCGCATGGGCAAAGGGCCGTTCGCTGTCACCGGCGAAGGTCACGAGGCAACTCAGGTCGGCACGGCGTTCCCACTGAAGCCAGGATACGACTGGGTAGTCCCGTACTACAGAGATATTGGCGTCGCGTTGACGATCGGCCAATCACCGCGGGACCTCTTGCTCGCGCACCTCTCGCGCGCCGACGATATCAGCAGCAGTGGGCGGAACATGCCCTCGCACTTCAGTGACCCGCATCTACGGATTGTGTCCGGTTCCGCGCCCGTGGCGACCCATCTCCCGCATGGCGCCGGCATCGCGCTCGCGTCGAAGCTCCGCGGCCTCGACGAGGTCACCATCGTGTATACGGGCGACGGCGGGACGAGCACGGGAGACTGCCACGAGGCGATGAACTTCGCGGGCGTGCACAAGCTCGCGGTAATCTTTGTGATCGAGAACAACCAGTATGCCATCTCCGTCCCAACTCGGAAACAGTTCGCGGTCGAGGACGTTTCCACTCGCGCCGAGGGCTATGGCTTTCCCGGAGTGACAGTGGATGGGAACGATGTGCTCGCTGTTTACGCCGCCGCCAAGGACGCCATCGAGCGCGCGCGACGAGGAGACGGCGCGACGCTGATCGAAGCGAAGACGTATCGCCTCGTGCCGCACACCAGCGATGACGACGACCGGCGCTACCGCTCGAGGGAAGAAGTCCAGCAGTGGACCGCCCGGGATCCGCTCGTCCGCTACCGCGGCTGGCTCAAGGAATACAACGTGGCGGATGAGCGAAAGCTCGACGGGCTCCACGAGCAGGCCGCGCGGGAGGTTGACGAGGCGACCGAAGAGGCTGAGAACGCGCCGACGCCTAAGCCGGAATCGGCCCTAACGCATGTATTCGTGGAAGACTAATTCAACGAAGCGAACGGGAAGAGGCGCATCAACGAGATGACCGCGATCAAAGAGGCCATTAAAACACACGGCCTGACGGAAAAGCAGCTTCTCCAGATGCTCGAGAAGATGCTGCTCGCTCGAGCGCTTAGCGTCCGCCAGCGCATCCTCCAGCGCATGGGCAAGGGGCCGATGACGTTCAGCGGCGAGGGCCACGAGGCCGCCCAGGTCGGCTCCGCGTTCGCGCTGCGGCCCGGCGTCGACTGGGTGTTCCCGTACTACCGTGACGTGGCTGTCGCCGTAACGATCGGGATGACGCCGGTCGACATCCTGCGGGGCTTCTTTGCGCGGCGCGATGATATCAACAGCGGGGGCAGGAACATGCCGTCCCACTTCAGCCACCTCGGCCTGCGCATCGTCAGCGGGAGTGCTCCTATCGCCACTCAGCTTCCACATGCCGTGGGCGCAGCGCTCGCCGCTAAACTGCGGAAATTGGACGAGATAGCCGTCGGGTACTCGGGCGACGGCTCCACCAGCACAGGCGACTGGCACGAGTCGATGAACTTCGCCGGCGTCCAGCGGTTGCCGGTGATCTTCGTTTGCGAGCACAACAACTACGCGATCTCCGTCCCGTGGCGGAAACAGGCCGCTATCGAAAACGTCTCGATCAGGGCGCAGGGCTACGGCTTTCCGGGCGTTAGTGTGGACGGAAATGATGTCCTTGCCGTCTACGGGGCGATGTCCGAGGCCGTCAAGCGGGTGCGCGCCGGCGAAGGTCCGACGCTAATAGAGGCGAAAACCTACCGCTTGATGCCGCACTCCAGCGATGACGATGACCGTCGCTATCGAACTCGCGAAGAGGTAGAGGCGTGGTCCGCCAAAGACTCGGTCGCGGCGTTCCCGCATCAACTCAAGGAGCTGGGCGTTCTCGACGATAACGCCGAGAAGGAGATCAACGATCGCGTGAACCACGAAGTGGACGCGGCTACCGATCAGGTCGAGCAGGAGCCACAGCCCGAAGCGCCGACGGCTCTGCGACATGTCTTCGTGGAAAAAGAGAGGTCCTAAGATGCATCTTTGCGTTCGTGCTGAGCTTGGTCGAAGCATGGTCGAAAGCGATCGCGCCTGCCCCTTCAGCAGCACCGATTTGGAGGATTGACTCATGCCTGAGAAAACGATGGTGGAAGCCATCCGCGACGCGATGTTCGAAGAGATGAAGCGCGACGACCGCGTAATCGTGATGGGCGAAGATGTCGGCGAAGGCGGCGTCTTCCGCGCGACTGAAGGCTTCGTTGCTGAATTCGGTGAGGACCGCTGCATGGACACGCCGCTGGCCGAGTCGTGCATTGTTGGCGCAGCGATCGGCGCGTCGCTGAATGGGATCATCCCGATCGCGGAGATACAGTTCGCCGATTTCAGCCATCCGGCCTTCGACCAGATCGTGAGCGAGGCCGCCCGCCTGCATTATCGTTCGAACGGCACCTGGAGCTGCCCTATTGTCGTCCGCACCCCGTATGGCTCAGGCATCCACGGCGGGCCATACCATTCGCAGAGCATTGAGGCGTTCTACGCACACGTGCCGGGCTTGAAGGTTATCTGCGTGGCCTCGCCCTATGACGCCAAAGGACTCCTCAAGTCGGCGATCCGCGACCCGAACCCAGTTATTTTTCTCGAGCACAAGAAGGCCTATCGAGCTTTTCGCCAGGATATACCGGACGAAGACTACACGATCCCGATTGGCCAGGCAGAAACTAAACGCGAGGGCACCGACATTTCGCTAATCACCTATGGAATGATGACTCACCACTCGCTGAAAGCCGCCGAGACCGTCGAGCAAGAGAACGGCGCGAGCGTGGAAGTCATCGACCTGCGGACGGTGTCACCGTGGGACAAGGAGCGCGTTCTCGAGTCAGTCAGAAAGACCGGCAAGGCGCTCATCGTATACGAAGACAACATCACCGGGGGGTTCGGGGCCGAAGTTGCGGCCACGATCGCCCAGGACGCGTTCGAATACCTGGATGGGCCGGTGACGAGAGTTGCTTCGCCGGACGTGCCGATCTCGCCGTATTCAGGCATACTCGAGGAGTACATCCTGCCGAACCCGGAGAAGATCGCGGAAGCCATTCGCAAGCTCGCCGCCTACTAAACAAGGGAGGCCCCCCATGTCGTTCACCCTGACGATGCCGGAGGTCGGCGAAACGGTAACCGAGGGCACGATCGAGCGCTGGCTCAAGAAGCCCGGCGACACAGTCGAGAAGTACGAACCGATCGTCGAGATCAATACCGACAAAGTCAATGTCGAACTGCCCTGCCCTGTTTCCGGCACGCTGACGGAGATTCTCGCCCAGGAAGGCGCCACGATCCCTGTGGGTGCCGAGCTCGCGCGGCTGGAGACAGCAGCGGGTGAGGTGCCTGCTGACATTTCTCCCGTGCCAACGGACGAAGAAGCCTCCGCGGCTCCGGCAGCCCAGAAGGCTGCAGCGGCCGCGCCAGCGGCTGAGCGGCAGCAGGCGCCTGCGCGCGAGCCCTCGAGTGGAGACGGCCGCGACGGGCCTGGAGACCGACCTCGGGCGACGCCGCGAGTTAGGAAGTTGGCCGAAGACCTGGGCGTGAACCTCGCACAACTGACCGGGACCGGCCCGAACGGGCGGATTGTCGAGGAGGACGTGCGCGCAGCCGCATCCGGTGCTCCCGCCGCGGCGCCGGCGCCCGCCGTGGCGACCGCGGAACGGCCCGCGCCTGCTACGCCCGCCAAACCAGGCGCCGACGAAGAGACCGTGCCGGTTACGGGCATCCGTCGCACGATCGCACAGCGCATGACGGCGTCCGCGTTCAGTGCCCCAGCTGCTTGGCTGGTGGTAGAAGCGGATGTGACCGGGCTCGTAGCGCTCCGCAACGCACAGAAAGAAGCGTTCCACCAGCGCCACGGCGTCGATCTCACTTACCTGCCGTTTATGGCCCACGCTGTCGCCCAGTCGCTGCTCGAGCACCCGTACCTGAACGCCTCCTGGGCCGAGGACAAGATCATCCTTCGCAAGCGCGTCAACCTCGGCATCGCCGTTGCGACTGAGCGCGGACTGCTCGTCCCGGTCGTGCGAGACGCCGACCGGCTGAGCGTGACCGGCCTCGCGCAAGCGATGAGCGATCTGGGCGAGCGCACACGGGACAACAAACTCCAGCTCGAGGACGTCCAGGGCGGCACCTTCACGCTCGACAACACCGGCGCCTTGGGGACCGTCATCTCCATGCCGATCATCAACCAGGGACAATCTGCAATCATCACGATGGAGTCGATTACCAAACGGCCGATCGTAGTCGCCGACAACGCAATCGCCGTCCGCTCCATCGTCGCCACGTGCCTTTCGTTCGATCATCGCGTCCTCGATGGTCACCAGGCGGGTGCGTTCCTGCAGGCGGTCAAGAAACGGCTCGAAGCCATCAGCCCCGAGACCGGCATCGACTGATGCCTACGGCCCGTCATTCTGAGCGCCGGCGCCAGCTGATCGTGGAAGACGACCCCTCCGCGAAGGAATCTGGGATGGGGCAAACACCGGCGCGTTCCTCAGTCGCCCTCATCTGCGAAGTCCATCAGCTTGGCCTAGTCGACTACGAGAAAGCCTGGGCGCTCCAGCGCGAGCTTGCCGGTCGCCGTGCTGCCGGCGAAATATCAGACACGCTCCTTCTGCTCCAGCACCCGCCCGTCTATACGACCGGCAAGCGCAACGCCGATTCGAACCTTCGCTTCCCGGCCGAAATGCTCGGCGCGCCGCTCGTAGTCTCCGACAGGGGAGGCGACATAACGTTCCACGGCCTTGGCCAGCTCGTCGCCTACCCGATCATCGATCTAAGGGCGGCGCGCCTTGGGGTCGTCGATTACGTCCGCAATCTCGAGGAAGTAATTCTTCGTACTTTGCGAGACTTCCGCATCGAGAGTGGATTGGAGTGCGGCCTGACCGGCGTCTGGGTGGGGAGCGACAAGATTGCGGCGATAGGCGTTCGCGTCAGCCGCCCCGTCGGCGCGAGCGGCGCCTGGGTGACGACGCACGGTCTCGCGCTCAATGTCGACGTAGACCTCGCTTGGTTCGAGCGTATCGTGCCCTGCGGCATAGTGGACCGCGGCGTCACCTCGATGAAGGAGGTGCTCGAGCAAGCACCTCCGCTTACCGAAGTGACCGACCATCTGGTCACCCACTTCGGATTGGTTTTGGGACGCGAAATGCGCTCCGCAGATGGAATGAGTCTGCCTACGCCGCGCTCAATCGCCGTCTGAGAGCGTCTCGCCCAAGTCGATTGCTAATCGCGCTAACCGCTGCACGAGCGGAGTCACTTCTTCCGCCTTACCATCATCGCCAGCCATCGAATCGAACATTGCGAAGCTAGTGAGGCCGTAAAGCAAGTCCACGCTCTGATCGAACGTCTCATCAGACGGCTTGCCGTACTTTTGCGCTACTCGCGCCAGGACCGTGCGGAGGAGAAGCCTTCGGCGTTCGTCGCGGCCTCGCAGGCTCTCCTCGAAATCGGAATCGAGCGCAGCCATACCGCGTATCCTCCGAGTCACTAGCCGCTCGGATGACCAGAACGTGAGAAAGACTTGTATGAGGTCCGCCAGCGCCTCGAGTGGCTCGTCCTGTGACATGACCCGCGGCAACTCGGTCTGAAAGTGTCGGCCGCCAAGTTGGTCGAAAAGCGCTTCGAGAAGGCCGGCTTTAGACGCGAACTGGTAGTACACGGTCATGCGCGCCACGCCGGCCTGCGCTGCCACGGCATCGATGCTGGGCGGCACAGAGCTCGCCATTATCAACTCGCGAGCGGCTTCCAGGACACGTGCCCTGGTCTGCGCCGCGGCGGCACGCCGTTTTGCGAGGTTGTATGGTCGAGGGCTCATCGTCTTGACATCACTTTAATTAGATGATATATACAAATAAATCACGGAGTCAACGCCCCACTGGAAGGAGGTTTCAAGATGAAGCGGAATTTGGGGCAGTGAAATCGTTCTCATAGACGACAGCGTATTTCCCTCTGTGACTCCGGTCACAGTCGGCCCAAGAACATCGGTACTAATCTCGCTGTTGAAGCCGTTATTCGGAGGGAGCCGCCATGACTATCGCCGGCCCAAACGCTGCTGCTATCGTGGACGCCGTGCGTCCGACCAGCCCTGAGGCCATCATCGAAGCCGTCGATGTCGTCAAGACTTACGATACCGGCCGCGTCCAGGTCCAGGCTCTGCGGGGGGTGAAGCTTACGATCAACCGCGGCGAGATGGTCGCCATCATGGGGCCATCCGGCTGTGGCAAGACCACACTCTTGAACTGTCTCTCCGGACTGGACGTGATCGACACCGGCCGCATCTCAGTCGAAGGCGTGGACTTGAGCACGATGTCAGACGACAAGAAGACCGAGCACCGCGCCCGCAGGATGGGCTTCGTCTTTCAGTTCTATAACCTTCTCCCGGTACTCTCCGCTGTCGAGAATGTGGAGCTTCCCCTGCTTGTCTCAGGCATCTCCTCCAAAGAGGCCCGGCGCAAGGCGATGGATGCCCTCGACATCGTCCATCTAGTCCCATGGGCAACGCACAAGCCCGCCGAACTGTCGGGCGGCCAGCGCCAACGCGTGACGATAGCCCGTGCGCTTGTAAATGAGCCGGCAATCGTGTGGGGCGACGAACCGACGGGAGATCTCGACAGCACCAACGCGACGGAGATCATGGACCTGCTGGTCGACCTGAACGAGGAGCATGCACAGACATTCGTACTGGTCACGCATGACCAGGGCATCGCGCAGAGAACGCGGCGCATCATTCGCATGCAGGACGGCCAGATCATCAGTGACCAGAAGATCGTCGACGCGAAGGCCGCAATCTGGTCGCCGGTCGCGCAGGCCGAGACCGAAGCGGTCTAGGGAGGGACTCTCGTGAACGAGTTCTTCGGACTATCTATGACGACGATCATGGTCGTACTCCTGACAGTCCTTGCGGTCTGCCTGGCGGCTGTGGCCTACGTTGTTCTGCGCAACCGGATTCTTTTCTTCATGGGACTGCGTAACATGCCCCGCCGGATGGCGCAAACCGTTCTGATCGTGATCGGACTTATGCTAAGCACGCTGATAATCTCGGCGGCGCTCTCGACTGGCGACACGGTGGACTACAGCATCAGCAAGCTGGCATACGAAACGCTCGGGCATGTTGATGAGACGATCCAGCCGGGCAATCTCCAAAAAGATGCCTCTTCTCTCGGCGATAGCGGGCTCGACGTTGAGGCCGACCAGTACCGTGACTTCCAACAAGCGACCAAGACCGCAAATAACTCGAACATCGACGGCTCGATGGGCGTACTCTTCGAGCCAGCGCCGGTCCTCAACCCGACCAGCCGTTTGAGCGAACCACATGTCGAGCTGACCGGTCTGGACACCAGCGCGCTCGACGGTTTCCCGGACGTCATATCGGCAGAGGATGGCCGCGTCCTCGATGTCGCTTCCCTCGCGCCAAACGAAGCGTACATGAACGAAAGGGCCACCGATAAACTGGGGACCAAGCTCGGCGACACCGTGCGGTTCTGGGTGAACAACGAACCGCACGAGTTCAAGATCCTAGACATCGTGAAGGACCGCGTATTGACTGGGGTTGCGAACGACGAACACAAGGAGGGGATCGTCACCCGGCTGGACACCCTGCAGAAGCTGTTCGGCCATGAGCGCGTCAGCTTTATCGCGATCTCGAACCGCGGCGGTGTTCGTGACAGCGTTGCGCTCACGGACTCTGTCGAGAGCGACCTTCGCGGCATAATTCAGAACAATAACCTGCGCCTGGGCCTTGGAGACTCCAAAGACGACGGGATCCGCACGGCAGAACAAGTCGGAAATTTCATGGCCACATTCTTCATGATCCTCGGCCTGTTCTCGATCGGCGCCGGCGTGCTTCTGATCATCATGATCTTCGTAATGCTCGCCGCCGAGCGAAAGTCGGAGATGGGGATGGCGCGCGCGGTCGGGATGAAGCGCGGGCACTTGGTCCAGATGTTCCTTTCGGAAGGGACGGCGTACAACATCCTCTCGGCGATGGTCGGCGCGGGCCTGGGCATCCTTGTCTCTTTCGGAATGGCTTACATAATGAGCTCAATCTTCGCCTCCAGCGAGTTCGGTGTTACGATCGAACCGCACGTCACCGCCAGGTCTCTTCTCATCGCATACAGCCTCGGCGTCGTGCTGACCTTTGTCACCGTCACCTTCGCGTCGTTCCGTATCTCGAACCTCAATATCGTGGCCGCCATTCGCGGGACCGCCGAGGATAAGCGGCCGGAACACCGGCGCCGCATCCGCTGGTGGTGGGTCGTCATCGCGATCCCGGCGATGATCTTTCCGCCGCTTGGACTGTGGTTCCTGCTTCGCAACGGCCTCGGTCTGCCCTCCGCCTGGATACTTTCCGGCTTTGGTCTGCTGTTCGGTACGCTGTTCTTTTTGTTGGGCCTCTCATCCGACAAGGCATTCCCGTTTGCGCTTGGCTTCTCGCTTATAGGGGCGGGCCTGGCGCGGCTGTTGACTCTGCTCAAGTTTCCGGACCGGCCCGTGTACACGGCCGTCGGCGTATTCCTCATCATCCTTTGGGGACTGACCGCGGGCGGGCGCCTCGACTTCGTCTTCGGGACGCTCAATGGCGACATCGAGATGTTCTTCTTGAGCGGCGTCGCGATGGTGACGGCCGCCACTTACGTCCTGATCTACAACTCGGACGTCATTCTCGCGCTTGTCACGCGCATCGGCGGCGCCTTCGGGACGATTCTTCCAGCAGTCAAGACGGCCGTCGCTTATCCGCTTGAGAATCGCTTCCGCACCGGCATGACTCTCGCAATGATTTCGCTTGTCGTCTTCTCGCTGACGATGATGTCGACCATGAACTTCAACTTCGACCGCCTCTTCCTTTCCGCCGAATCGCGCGGCGGGTGGGACGTGAAAATCGAGGAGAATGCCAACAACCAGATCGCTGACCTGGACGGCGCTCTGCGCGGCGCCGGTTCCTCCGCTCCAGACCAATTCCGTACGGAGGGCCGCGTCAGCCTGGGCGGAGGCGCGTCCTCGACCGAGGTCCGCCAGGATCCGAACGCCAAATTCGAAGACTACCCTGTGGTCGGCGCCGACAAGGGCTTTCTCGAAAACAGCTCGATCCCGCTCGATCACCGCGCGCGCGGTTACGAGACTGATCAGGCCGTGTGGCAGGATCTTCTTGCCGGCAAGGATGTCGCCGTCATCGACTCGTTCGCGGTCCGCCGGGGCGGGTTCGGCGACTCGCCGTACGATTTCAAGGTTACCGGTATCGACGAAAACGACAAGACGTTCGCCCCGATCACCCTCCAGGTCCGCGATCCGCTGTCACGCAGGAGCAAGCAAGTCCAGGTCATCGGCGTCACCAGCCTCGGCGCCAGCACAACATTTGCCGGACTCTACGTCCCGGATTCCGCCTTTCGGGAGGTCTTTGGCGAGCGCCCACTGATGTGGAACGTTCCGCCGCGATCGGTCGCGCTGCGCGGCCATCTCGCTGCGAAATCCTTCCTCGTCCACCTCCATCCCGCGCTGCGATGCAAGCTCTCGCGTTAGCTCGAGCGGAAAGCCAAACGTGTCGTGGAGACGAAACGCGTCGGCGCCAGAGATGGACTTCGCGCCGGGCGACGCAACTTTCTCGAACTGCTCC
>Ga0066665_10000939_pt1 | contig 12782 bp, 9 predicted proteins | sample GraSoiAngelo_114_FD_75175 | JGI IMG/M metagenome (GOLD analysis project Ga0066665, IMG submission 75175) | Grasslands soil microbial communities from the Angelo Coastal Reserve, California, USA - 14_0903_13_40cm | ecosystem: Environmental > Terrestrial > Soil > Grasslands | place: USA...
CGCGCGTCGCTCTGGGTCTGGAAGAAGTTCCCCAGCGCGCCCACCAGGACGAGGTTTGGGTCGCGCGGGTGAACCAGGATGGACGTGATCTGCTGTGTGCCCTCGAGGCCGATCCGACGCCACGTGCGTCCGGCATCGGTGGACTTGTACATCCCGTCGCCCAGCCCCTCCAAGAAGGAATTGAGGTCACCCGTCCCCACGTAGATCACGTTGGCGTCCGATGGTGCCACCTCGACGGCGCCGATGGACGAGACGGTCCGAATAGAATCAAAGACGGGAAACCACGTTTCTCCTCCGCTGGTCGTTTTCCAGACGCCGCCTGCCGGGGTGCCGATATAGAACACGCCAGGCTGCCCGATGGCGCCCGACACCGCGGAGACCCGTCCCGCGCGGAATGGGCCGACGTTGCGCCAAACGAGGCCGGCAAAGAGACGAGGATCGAGGGACTGGGCTCTGAGCGGAGTTGCCACGAGCGTGGCGGCGCAGAGCACCAGCACGGATGGTGCGCGCATTGCGGAATCCGATGAGGGAGACCGGTCCTACGCTACAGCGTCTTGAGGAACGCCACCAGCGTCCTTGTTAGACGCCGCGCTCGGCCGCATGGCCACAAGATACGGTGACCAGCCTCACAGTTCGCCATGGTTGGTGACATGATAGTGGAAAATGCGGTCCAAACTCGCGCTTATTCTCGCTGCGCTGGTCCTACCGCTCCGGGGTGAAGGCCAGGAGCGTCAGGGCGGGGCCTGGCAACTCACCACGTCACGCTCGGCCGCACCCGATCAGCCGTCCGTAACGCTGGAACTGGATGCTCTCAACGTCGTTCGCGCCGCCGTCGTCACCTTCCGCCCGGCCCTCTACCTGCGGTGTCTCAATGACAAACTCGAGGCGTTCGTCGCCACGGGTGCAACTGGGACTCGGAATTCCGACTACCGGATGATCGTGCACCTACGCTGGGGTGACCGCCCACCGGCAGAGGAGACCTGGTCGCGCTCGACTGACTATTCCGTCGTCTTCGCGCCGGACCCCGCAGCGTTCGTCCGCCAGCTGCTCGCTACGCCGGAGATGACATTCGAGGTCCGCCCGGACAACGCGGACCCGTTCGTGGCGCGATTCAACGGCGAAGGTCTGCGCGCGCATCTCGCAACGCTCCAAACCAGATGTCCTTCCGCGCCGGCGCGAGGCGCGGGATTCGACAGCGTCTATACTGAGACGCAAGTGGACGAGAAGGCGGAGCTCATCTCGATGCCCGACCCCGAATATGCCCCCTTGCTGCGCCGAGCCGGGATTCGAGGCTCAGTGATCGTGCAGGCCGTCATCGATACGCTGGGCCGTGTCGTCCCCGGTTCACTGCGCGTGACCTCGAGCGCGAATGGCGCCTTGGATGAACCAGCGTTGAAGGCCGTCGCGCACGCGGTGTTCCGGCCGGCGCGTGTGCAGGGGCATGCGGTACGCACGCGGCTGCGGGTGCCGGTCAAATTCACTGACGGTTCGCATTGACGGGATCTGGACCTAGCTACTCGGTCGACGGGTGCCGAATCACTCCCATGAACAGGATCGTCCCCGACAAATTCTCTCGCAGCGCAAACAGGAACGGGCGGTCAATGTTGATGCGCTGCGGCCCGCAAGCGCAGGTTAGTCCACCCCCCACCTCGGTCACTGCTGCTGCCTCAGTACCCTCTTCGTTCACGTCCACGTAGGTCTTGTGCTTCACCTCCGTGATACAGAGCTCCGAGGGCTCGTGGATGCCGGAAAAGTCCGCGGTCAGAGGCTCACAACCGAAAGCGATACCCATGCCGAGCGAGCCAAGCGTCGGAATCAGGCCGAGATCGTTCGTCAGCTTGAACTTCGGCAGCTGCAGCTCCGCCTTGGCGTCGTGCAGATTCCCTGTCCAATCGTCCCACTGCTCCGCGGTCAGGGCCATGACGAGATGATCCACGCTGCTGCTGTCATCGGGGACGACGATCGTCATGGAGAACGCTTGGCCACCGTACGGCAAATCGACGACCGTGGCGTTGGGGCGCAACGCCGTACGCAGTTCCGCCTCGCCACGGGCCATCGTCGGCACGTTTACGAATGAGCCGTCTTCGAGACGGAAGGGCCGGGGCTGTGTGAGATTGGCATCGAATTGTGCTGTCCAGTCGCCCTTGAAGTAGATCGCATCGATGAGATACAGGCGCATGTAGTCGGGGATATTCTCGACGATCCTGTCGATGAGGCCGTGTGTCTGCTGGCTCACCCACGCATTGATGGTCGCGGGCGCGGACGGTGAGAGGAAGTCGAGCGCGGTGACTTGCGCGTCGTAGTAGTCGCGGTTGACGTCGAGGAACGACTGCTTGACGGCGTAATCCTGCCGATACCACACCGAGTTTGCGATCTGAAAGTGAACGTGGGGGTCCAGGTTTCGTAACAACTTAATGAGGCTACGATAGGCTTCGTTGACCTCGGGCACGGTCATGCCATCGAGCTCGAGCGTCGATCGCATCGCGTCGGCCGTCGTGGTGGCCGCGCCGTTGTAGGCCATCGCCAGCGCCATCGCCACCGATAGCGGTGAGATGAACAGGTTCGGCAGGGTGTCGCGCGTGTCCGCGTTCACCTGCTGGAGCAGCTTGATCGCAAGGCGGTTGTCTGCCTGGATCAGGCTTTGCTCGTGGGGGGTGAGCGCGCGCGGCAACGCGGTGATACGAGGCGGGGGGCCAACGGGATCGGATGAACAACCTCCTGCGAAAACGCCGAGGGCGATCGCGGCGAGACAAAAACGCTTCATGACGGCCTCCTTGTGCACACGATACCCCCGGGATTGTCCCGGTCGTCACTGTCGCACGTGCACCACAGGCGCTGCATGTTGTATGTTGTCGGCGCTCGCGCCCCCTCTACCTTGACTCGGAGGCTCCCGCATGCGTGCCCTCGTTGCCGCCCTCGTCCTCCTGACCCTCCCAACCGCCGATTGGGAATTGCTGGGCACCCGCCGCGTGAGCTTCACGCTCGACCACGACGCCATCATCGTGAGCCCGCGCGAGGGCGGTTTCACCGCGATCAAGATTGAAGTCCTGGGCGGCAACCTCGCGATGTACAACGTGAAAGTCACCTTCGGGAACGGCCAGACGTTTTCGCCGGACACGCGCGTCCAGTTTCATGAGGGGTCGTGGAGTCGCACAATCGATCTGCCCGGCCCGGTGCGGATGCTCCGGCGCGTGGATTTCTGGTACCGCAGCCGGCTGCGCCGGGGCGTCGCGACGGTGCGTCTCTTCGGCAAGAAGTGACCGCCGTCCAGGGTGCGGTATTCGTGTACGCCATTCTCAGTCGAATGGCGTACGTGCTGTTCGTGGGTGGCGTGCTGCGGCGCGAGGACCAGGGTCAGATCTACACGAAGCGCTTCGGACGGGCGGAAGCGTTCCGCCGCTTCCGCCGCACCTCGTCCTGGATCATGTACCACGACGCGCTTGCGTTCATCGTGCTCTGCCTGGCGACCCGCAACACCTGGCACCTCTCCATCTCCGGCGCGGCCTCGTTCGCGATCGGCGCTGTGTTAGTCATCGTCGGGCTCGGTACGAAGCTCTGGGCCGCGCGGACGCTGGGGAGCAACGCCTACTACTGGCACAACTTCTTCGATCCCGACGCCGCGATCGGTCCCGTCTCGACCGGTCCGTATCGTTTCCTTTCGAGCCCGATGTATACGGTGGGGTATCTGCAAACGTACGGCCTGGCGCTGATGCTGAGGTCTTTCCCCGGATTGATCGCCGCGGGATTCAACCAGGTCGCGATCCTCACGTTCTATGTCCTCATCGAGAAGCCGCACTTCATCCGGCTCCATCGCTCTAGCTGACGGCGTCGCGACGCCTTCTATTCTCATTCGTGGCACGACCGAGCGAAGATCAACCGGCGCTGGCTGAGTGGGCGCGCACGTTGCAGCGCCGGATACGCCAGCGCGGCATCAACGCGTTCATTCTGCATGGCCCCGGCGTGCGCGACACCCATCCGCTGGGGGCGCGGCGCCACGGCACCATCGCGGACTTCCTCGGCGAAATCATGTTCTCCGATCGGACCGTGATCGTCTTGTACGATCGCGGCTCGGGAATCCGCTTCACCGATTCACAGGCAGAGCAGGACTTTCGCACGGTGCTGAAGGCCTACGACCGGGTCGGCGGCACAAACCTCGCGCAGGTCCAGCCGCGCGATCCCGACCGCGCGCTGCAGCTGCTCGAGACCTATCTCCTGTATCAGTTGAAAGAGAATCCGCGCTTCTCCGCCGCCGTCATCATCGACTTTGCGGAGACCGTCGCCCCCGCGGGTGATCCCGGGCAACTCCCCGTCGAAGATCGCAACACGATCGTGACACTGCGTCGCTGGTCCGCCGATCCCCTGTTTTTGCAGCGCCAGGTCACGTTCTGCCTGATCTCCGAGAGCACCGCCGCCCTCAACGAAGCCCTCGTCGCCGACGCACGCACGTTCGAGCTCCTGGTCCCGGTCCCGGACGAACGGGAGCGGTATGCCTACTTGTCAGGTCGTGGGGTCACGCCCCAAACGTTCTCGCGCATCGACGCGCGGAAGGTCTCGGTCCTGACCTCGGGGCTGACGTGCCTCCACTTGGAGAGTCTGCTCGCTGAGGCCGACGCCAACGGGGCCGCGCTCGATCCCGACGCGCTCGCCCGCGAGAAGAAGCGCCTTATAGAGGAAGCAAGTGGAGGATTGCTCTCATTCCTGACCAGCTCCACCGGCCTCGATGCCGTGGCGGGAAACGACGGGGCGAAGGCCCTGCTGCGTGAGACCGCCGCCGCGCTGCGGCAGGGCCGGCTCGACGTCGTTCCGATGGGGTTCCTGGTCTGCGGACCGGTGGGTACCGGCAAGAGCTTTATGGTCCGGTGCTTTGCCGCCGAGATCGGGATTCCCGTCGTCGAGCTGCTCAATTTCCGCTCGATGTGGCAGGGACAGACCGAAGCCAATCTCGAGCGGATTCTCGGCCTGCTCGATGCCCTGGGTCCCGTCGCTGTGGTGATCGACGAAGCCGACGCGGCATTGGGGAACCGCGAGACCAGGGGGGCGGACTCGGGCGTCTCGGAACGCGTCTTTGCTTCGCTGGCCGCATTTATGGGGGATACGCGCCGCCGCGGCAAAGTCATCTGGTTCCTGATGACATCCCGCCCGGATCTCGTGCCCGTCGACCTGAAGCGGCAAGGACGCGCCGAAGAGCACATCGCGCTATTTCCGCCCTCGACCGGCGAAGAGCGGGCCCTCGTGTTCGAGAGCCTGCGCGCGCGCCTGCAGATCCCACTCGAGCCGGGCGCGCAGGCCGCGGCGCTGTTCCGCGATGTGCCGCACGCCATGTCGCCGGCGGACATCGAGGCGATCCTGGTCCGCGCCAGCCGTCGCATGGCGATCGATAAGCAGCCGGCGCTGTCGGCCAAGCTGCTCCAGGAGCTCATCGCCGATTTTCAGCCCCCGGCCTATCCGGCGGAGATCGAGTACCAACGGCTGATTGCGGCATTCGAATGCACCAGCCGCCAGCTCCTCCCCGCCGATCTCGCCGCATTGTCGCACGATGCCATTGGGCAGCGACTCACCGAGCTGCGCGCCGTGCTCGGTCGCGTGGGCAACGGGAGCGGGGGCGGGTGGTAGATGCGACGCGCTGCGCTTCTACTATATGTCCTCGTCAGCGCCTGTCACCGCAACGCGGGATCCGTACCCGTGGACGATCAAGAGATGGCGGCGCCGGAGCAGCACCCCGACGAGCACGCCGCGATGGCCGCCGAGCACGCGATGGCCGGGATGGTGTCGAACGAGGATCTGCATCTTCGCCTGACGCCTGTCCGGCCGCCGGCCCCTCGTGACTCGACGCGCGCGGCGGAAATTCTCGCGGTCATGCGGCGCGAGCTCGCCAAGTATCGCGACGTGCACGTCGCGCAAGACGATGGCTTCCGGGAGTTCATCCCCGCCGCCGGCGCGCCGGTGCGCCACTTCACCAAGCTCCGCTGGGCGATCCAGTCCCGGAACGGATTGGATCCCGCGCGCCCGACGTCACTGCTCTATCAAGCTGGTTTGGATGGAAGCCTGACGCTCGTCGGCGCGATGTTCACCGCGCCGCCCCCAACCGGCGACGCCGAGCTCGACGAGCGCCTGCCGCTGAGCATTGCCCGCTGGCATCAGCACATCAATTGGTGCCTGCCGCCCCTCGCGGAGGCGCAGCGGCGCTGGCGGGAGACCAAGGACGGCCAACCGGTGTTTGGTCCGAAGTCGCCGATTGCGACGGCGGAGGCGTGTGAAGCGGTCGGCGGACGGTTTCGGCCCCGGCTGTTCGGCTGGATGGTCCACGTGATGGCGTTTTCCGAGGGCAATCCCTGGAATGCGCACCACCATTAGCGTCGCTTGACGGTCTTCGGTGCGCGCGGTAGCACTAGGGCGACGGTTACCCCACACAGAGGCATAAGTATGCGACGGGTTGAGAGTTTACTCGCTGTGCTGAGCATCCTGCCGGGCCTCGCGCTCGCGCAGAACGGGTCGATCCGCGGCCGTGTGACGGATGCCACCGGGGCGCCACTCTCGCGCGCCACGATCTCGGCGGAGGCCGCGGGGCTGCGGGCGACCAGTGACGAGCAGGGACGCTATGAGATTCGTGGCGTGGCGGCGGGCACGTACACCGTGCGCGTGCGGCTGCTCGGCTATGTCCCACAGTCGGTGAAGGTGACGGTCGGCCAGAGCGCCGTGACGCAGGACTTCAGGCTGGCCGAACAGGCGATCAGCCTGTCGCCGGTCGATGTGGTGGTGGGATCGCGCGCGCGGCACACCGCGGCGGAGCAGCTCGCGGTCCCGGTGGACATCTTCACGGCCGAGGACTTGACCAAGCAGGGTGTAACCGAGACCGGGCAAATCCTCCAGTCGCTCGCGCCGTCCATCAATTTCCCGCACCAGAGCGTCACCGACGCGACCGACATCGTGCGGCCGTTCACGCTCCGCGGACTCTCGCCTGACCAGACGCTCGTGTTGGTTAACGGCTGGCGCCGTCATCAAACCGCGCTCGTCAACACGTTTGCGTACGGCACCGGCGCGGGCTCGAGCGGCGTCGATCTCAACGCCATTCCATCGAGCGCGATCGATCGCATCGATGTGTTGCGCGACGGCGCTGCGGCGCAGTACGGCTCCGACGCGATCGCCGGCGTGGTGAACATGGTGCTCAAGGAAGGCCAGTTCACGCCGTTCATCAATACCAGCGTCGGCCGCTATCACACGGCGAATTATCCCGACGATGGCACGACGGTGAACCTGAACGGCGGCTGGGGCATCGGGGTCGGACGCGGCTCACTCGGCTTGTTCGCCGAGTTCCTCGACCGCCAGCCGACCAACCGAGCCTGGGCCGACATCTACGAAGATGCAGGTACGGGAGTGGCGGACTCCATCGTGGACGGCCAGGTCATCGTCAAACGGAATCCGGTGCCGCAGCCCAATCACCATTGGGGCGACGGGCTGGAGAAGGACGTGATGACGATGGCGAACTTCCGGTTGCCGCTGAACGATCGCGGCACGACGGAGCTCTACAGTTTCGGCGGCTACAGCTTCCGCAAGGGCACAGGCAACGGCTACCGGCGCTGCGCCGTGGACTGCGCGAGCCTTGGCGGTCGCAGCTGGCCGGAGATCTACCCGTTCGGCTACCTGCCGGAATTCGCGCCCAACGTCACCGACTACTCCATGGCGGGCGGCATCCGCACCGCGACGGCCGGCTGGTCGATTGATTTGGGCGCCGCGTATGGCTTCAACCGGTTCGACTACGACGTTCGGAACACACTGAACGTCTCGCTGGGACCGTGTCTCGATCCCGCCAACCCGTGCTCGCCGGGCCCCGACAGCATCCCGGCCACGGGTGACGAAATCGCCAACAAGACCGCGTTCTTTGCTGGCAGGCTGCAGCGGGATGAGCTGACGGTGGGCGTCAACGCCGTGAAGACGATGACCCTCGGACTGCCGCAGCCGGTGAACGTGGCGATCGGCGCCGCGTTCCGGCGCGAGGGCTATCAAGTCTCGCGCGGCGAGCTCGCGTCCTATATCGACGGCAACCATGCCGCGCCGGGTGGCGGCGACGCGCGGCCGTATTCGCAGGTGTTCCCGGGATTCCGTCCGCAGGACGAGTCCGACACACACCGCACGAACGTGGGTGCCTACGTCGATCTCGAAACGAACCTGACGCCCAAGTTCCTCACCGACGTCGCGGCGCGGTTCGAGAACTACTCCGATTTCGGCTCACTCGTCACCGGGAAGCTCGCGCTCAAACTTCAGCCATCGCCGCGCATCCTGTTTCGAGCGGCCGGCAGCACCGGGTTCCGCGCTCCGGGGCTGGGGCAGTCGCACTTCAGTCACGTGTCGACAAACGTCATCGGCGGCGTGCCCACCGACGTCTTCACTGCGCCCGTGGACGCGCCCGCGGCCAGGCTGTTCGGCTCCAAACCGCTGCGGGAAGAGACATCGGTGAACCTGAGCGGCGGCTTGGCGTTCAGCCCCAACGACAACGTCACGTTCACGCTCGACGTGTTCCAGATCAAGATCAACCATCGCATCCTGCTGAGCGCGACGTTCGACGACAGCGTGACGCAGGCGCTGCTTGCCGCGAACGGGTTCGCGAACATCAGCGGCATTCAGTACTTCACCAACGGCATCGACACGCGCACGCGCGGGATCGATCTGACCGGTTCGCTGCGCATGGCAGCCGGTCAGGGCACGGTCGACTGGACCGCCGCCGTGAACTACACGAAGAACAAGATCCTGCGAACCGACCCGCTCCCTGCGGCGCTCGATACGACCGGCGCCAGTACGGAGACGGGGATCATCGACTCGGTGACGTACATCGGCATCACCGAAGAGCGGCCGGATTGGCGCGGTACGCTCACCGGTGAGTACAATCTCGGCCGCGTGCATGCGCTGGTTCGCGGATCGTATTACGGCAAGTTCTCGTCCGCGCAGCCCGGTTACTGCGATCTCTGCCGGGACGGCTACGGTGCGAAGGCGCTCTTCGACGCGGAGATCGGCTATCGCTTCGCAAGCATCGCTCTCGCGCTGGGTGTCCGCAACCTGTTCGACACGTACCCCGATCAGCCGAAATCACTCACGATCGTGGACGGCGTGAACACGGCGAAGGACTACAACAACAACTTCGGCGTCTTCCCGTGGGCTGCGGCTTCGCCGTTTGGCTACAACGGCCGTTATCTCTACGCGCGCGCGGAAATGCGACTCAACCGGTAACGACACGCTTCGAGGAGGAGGGTTCCTTATGGTCAGTCTCGCAACCCGTTGTCTGAGCATCGTCGCCTTGGCCGCGCTGCTCGCCAGCGTGCCGGGCACGGCGCTTGCCCAGAACGGCCGCATTCGTGGCACTGTCCGCGACGCCCACACAGTGCCGCTGGCCGGCGCCACGATCCGGCTCGCGGGCGGCACGGCGGCGGCCCGCCGCGCAACGACCGATGCCCAGGGCGCTTACGCGTTCACGAACGTTGCGCCCGGGACGTACACCGTGTCGGCTTCGCTGCCCGGTGTGCGGACCCAGTCGCAGCAGGGGATTCGCGTCGCGGCCGACGCGGAAGCCGTCGCTGACTTCGTCATGCAACCGCTCGAGCTCGAGGCGATCACCGTCACGGCGATGAAGCGCGAGGAGCAGCTCATCAACGTGCCGCTGTCGATCGCGGCGCCTACCGAGCAGGCGTTGCGCGTGCGCGGGGCTGAGACCATCGAGGAGGTCGCCCAGAACGTTGCCGGGTTCAGCGTGCAGAACCTGGGGCCGGGGCAGAGCCAGCCCGCGATTCGCGGGGCGTCGTCCGGTCAGATTGCGCGCGACCAGCCCGGCGTGAAGGAAGAAGTCGGCGCCTATCTCGATGAGTCGGTGATTTCGTTGTCCCTGTTCACGCCGGATCTCGATCTGTTCGACGTAGGTCGAGTCGAGGTCCTGCGCGGGCCGCAGGGGACGCTCTTCGGCTCCGGATCCCTGGGCGGTACGGTACGCTATGTCAGCAACCAGCCAGAGCTCGGCGTGAGCCGGACGTTCGGCGAGGCCGAGGTGACGGCCATCGACTATGGTGATCCGGGCAGCAGCGCCAAGCTCGGCATCAACGCTCCGCTTGGTGACAAGGCGGCGGCGCGGATCGTGGCATACAGTACGCGGACCGGCGGCTGGATGGATGCCGTGCAACCGAATCTGCGCGTCGACCAGAACGTCAACGGCAATGACCGGACGGGCGTGCGTGGCGCCTTGCGCCTGCAACCGTCGAGCCGGTTCAGCATTACGCCGCGCGTGGTGTACCAGCAGGTGAAGGCCGATGGCTGGAACCGCATCGACGCCTTCAATATTCTCGCCAACCCCTACACGACCACGCGGCCGAAAGTGACACTCGGCGGGCGCAGCCTGTTTACGCAGATGCAAGAGCCCGTGACGGACAAGTTCCTGCTCAGTGACGTCAACCTGCAGTACGATCTCGGCGGGGCCACGTTGACTTCGGTCACGTCGTACACACACCGTAACATCCTCGTGGTGCGCGATGCGACGGCGCTCACGGCCAGCATTACCGGCGGCACGTTCCGGCTTCCCCAGAATATCTATACACTCGATGCGCCGCTGTACGACCACACGAATTCGATTGTCTGGACCCAGGAAGTACGTCTGGCCGGCTCCCGAGACCGGCTGCACTGGCTGGTGGGGGGATTCTACAGCAACAACAAACGGGGGTACGGGCAGGATGTGTTCGTCAGAGGGTTCGACACACTCGCCGCCCCAATTTGTTGTCCACCGATTATCCCAAGCCCACAGCCCTATGGGTTCACAACGGGACCGCTGGCGCCCAAGGACCACCTGTTCTTCTCCGATCTCCATTACAAGCTGCGGCAGACGGCGGCGTTCGGTGAAGTGACGCTGGGTGTCACGCCCAAGCTGGACCTCACCGCTGGCGCGCGGTGGTACGACTTCAAGGAAGACCGTACACAGTTCTTCGACGGCTTCTTTGTCGGCTATGTCTCGCAGCCGGGCACCGTCAAAGCGAACGGCGTCGTCCCGCGATTCATCGCGGCCTACAAGGCGTCCGACGCATTGACGCTCAATGCGCAGGTCTCGCGCGGCTTCCGGCTCGGCGGCATCAATGACCCCCTGAACAAGCCGATCTGCTCGCCGCAGGACACTATCACGTTTGGCGGGCGAGACCAGTGGAAGGACGAGACGGCCTGGAACTACGAAGCGGGGCTCAAGTCGCGGTTGGCTGACGGCCGAGCCTCGGTGAACCTGTCCGCCTTTTACATGGACATCAAGAATCTCCAGTTGAACCTGACAGCGGGCACGTGCTCTTCACGTCTGGTATTCAACGTTCCCAAGTCGAAGAGCCAGGGTCTCGAATTAGAAGTGACCGCAGCCCCGAACGACCATTGGGATCTTTCGTTCGCGACCGGCCTCAACGACGCCAAACTCCAGTCGACTGTCACGACGACGAGTGGCGGCGTGACGACGGTGGTCGGCGGCGTGAAATCGGGCAATCGGCTCCCCAGCGTGCCGCGCGTGCAGGCCAGCGGCGGGATAACCTATTCGCTGCCGGTGGGCGGTTCGCGGGCTTCGCTGACGGGCAGCTTCCAGTATGTCGGGTCACGCTACACGCAGATCGACGATCTCACGCCCGGGATCGGAACGGTGAGCCTCAATTCGTTCGGGCAGACGATCGGCGGGCCGCTGACGCAGAACACGTTTACGTTCAATCCATTACTGCCGGCCTACAGCCTGTTCAATCTTCGCGCTGGATTCACGCGAGGGAGCTGGGAAGGGGCCATCTTCCTGAACAACCTCACGGATGAGCGCGCGCTCCTCGCCCTCGACCGTGAGCGGGGCTTGAAGGCGCGCGTCGGGTATTTGACGAACCAGCCGCGCACGTTGGGGATGTCATTGCGGTTCGATTACTAGGATTCCGTGAAAGCAAACCGCCGGACGGCAGCACGCCGCCCGGCGGTTTTGTTTTTCTGATCGATCCCGTCTTACATTCGCGCGCCCATCCCCGCTCCAGCTCCCATGCCCGCGCCCATCCCGGCCCCTTCGGTATAGAATTTCGCGCCGATCACTGTCGCAAGCGGCCACTCGACGAGGCTTACCAGCGTCGTGATGATCGTGAGGTTCTGTGGCATGAGGTGCATGGGCCACATGAACAGCGTCACGAGCAACCCGCCGACGAACCAGCCCGCGAACCCCGCTTTCGCCGCCGTGGCGGGACCCGCCCCAAACCGCGGCCGGATCGCGGCATAGAGCCACACGAGAAAGACACCGGCCACGAGGTCGAGCACCACGAACCACGGAATCTGGGCATTGGTCATGGCGGGCCGGTTGATCGACGCCATCGCCGCAGCCATCTGATCTTTGAGCAGATACCCGAACAGGAAACCGTCGACGATGTTCAGGACGACGCCCGCGATCAGTCCGCCGACCAGCACCTTCAACATGTTGATCTTTCCCATCGTGACACCCCCTCAAGAGGAGAGGACAGCAGCGAGTTGGGAGTCCAACCGTCGCCACGGTACGGACTGGGGCAGGAATCGTCAAGTCACAGCACGTTCAGCACCGCAATCAGACCTCCCATCCCGTCGGAAATCGTCGCCACGCCGCCGGGGACAACCCATTCTCGTCCATCGACTACCAGATTGAAGTAGTAGGTCCCAGGCGCCAACAGCAGCCCAGCCTCCCAGACTTCCTCGCCCATTGCGCGCAACGGCGCGGGCGTCCACGCGTTCCAGTTGCCCGCGATCTCCAGCTTGCGCGCGCCCGGCATGCGGAAACGGACGAAAGC
>Ga0066665_10000942_pt1 | contig 12771 bp, 11 predicted proteins | sample GraSoiAngelo_114_FD_75175 | JGI IMG/M metagenome (GOLD analysis project Ga0066665, IMG submission 75175) | Grasslands soil microbial communities from the Angelo Coastal Reserve, California, USA - 14_0903_13_40cm | ecosystem: Environmental > Terrestrial > Soil > Grasslands | place: USA...
ACAAGGGATTCGCTAAGGTTCCCAATGAGTTCGGCGCTCCGGGCGCACTAACTTTTGCGCTGCATCGAAATTAACGACCTTCAAGTTGGCGCGATCCCAAGCGAGTTTTTGCGGCAAGCGAGTGGCGACATTTCCGAGCAGCAAAGTTTCGGTAACCATACTGGAGAATTCGAAATTTCCACCGGGCTTCACTTTGCCTCCCTTGCAGGCATCGAGCCATTCGCGTTCGTTGCCGGGCGAACGTGGCAACGTTTTGGGCGGCTGTTTGTAAGCATTCATTTTCGATTCGGGGATAAGCCGCGGATTGGCGCCATTGAACGCGCAGAGAATTTTGCCGCGATCGCCCACGAAAAGGAGCCCTTCGCCTTCTTCATCGCCGTCTCCCTTGAGGGGACGATCTTGCTCCAGCTCCTCGGGGCGCGGCGGTTTCAGGCCACCGTCATACCACGTGAATTTCACGGGCGGCATGTCGCCACGAGCAGGGAAATTGTAGTGAATGACCGAGGCAAGGGGGAACGTTTCCTCGTAGCGCTCGCTGGAGCTGGCTTCGACACTGACGGGCGCCTCCAGCTTCAAGACACGAAAAATCGTGTCATAACTGTAGCACCCCATGTCGCCGAGAGCGCCGCAACCGAAGTCGCTCCAGCCGCGCCAGACAAAAGGCAAATAGGCATGGTTGAAAGGACGTTCCGGAGAAGGACCGAGCCAGAGGTCCCAATCCAAACCATCAGGGACAGCTTCGGTTTCCTTCGGGCGCTCGAGCCCTTGCGGCCAGAAAGGACGGTTCGACCAGTTTGCGACTTCGCGCACCGGCCCGATCGCGCCGTCCCAAATCCATTCGCAGAGCAAGCGGGTGGCTTCGGAGGCCTGGTTGCCGACGGCAATCTGCGTGGCCACGCCCGTTTCGCGAGCGATTTCAGCGATGCGGCGCGCTTCATAGATGGTGTGCGTCAAAGGCTTTTGGCAAAAAACGTGTTTGCGCTTCTTCATTGCGGCAGCGGAGACGGCGGCATGAAGATGGTCCGCAGTGCAAACAACGATGGCGTCGACGTCCTTCTGCTTATCGAGAAGTTCGCGGAAGTCCGTGTATGCGGCACAGCCGTGATACTGGCCGGAGCGCTGCTGCGTGGCATAATAGGCGTCGATGATTTTCTGACAAGGTTCGCGGCCGGCAACGCCGCCGGTGACGCGGAGAGAATGGGTCAACTGAATGGGCTGGTCGGGGCTGAGCCAGTCCCAGCCGCTGTCGACGCCGAGCAATTTGCGGACGGAGTTGCAGAATTCGTGGGTGTCCCACTGCGGGTAATCCGAACTGGATTTATTGGGGTCGCAGACGGCAACGCCCTGAACGTCGGGTTCGCGCAAGAAGTGAAGCATGACGCGCAAACCCTGGGCGCCAACACCGATAAAAGCGATATTGACTTTGTCGCTGGGCGGAACATATCCGGCGCCACCCAGGACGCGGCGCGGAACGATCGAAAAGCCAATCGCGGCAGTGGCGGCTTGCGCGAGGAACTTGCGCCGGGAGAGTGGGCGGTCTGAAAAAGTGCGCGACCGAATCCGATTCTTCACGGTACCTCCCCGATTGCAGCTCGCAGATGCGGGATCCATTTGGCTGCTGTTTGTATTCTGCGAAGATGTACCACAGTGTCGAGCGGCCTGACTACTGCAAAAACCAGCGGACGCAGTTGCGAAAATTAGCGGGCGAAAGTGCACAAGGCCTGTGCGCTCCGAGCAGACGTCCTAAGAAAGCCGTCTCTGCAAGACAAGGGCGAAATTGCGCGACTGTTAGCGCGAGACGGGCTCGGCGACGCTTTGATGCGGCACGGCGGCGCGGCGGTTGAGGAAGCCGCGGGCGGCAAGGAGTTCGGCATTGAGTAGGGCGGCGCCAGCAGCGCCGCGGACCAAATTGTGCGAGAGCAGCGTGAGCTTTACGTCGAGGAGCGGACATTCGCGGACGCGGCCGACGACGGCGGCCATGCCGTTACCGGCGTTGGCGTCGCGCCGCGGCTGAGGGCGACTCTCGTCGTCGAGGACGAGGACGGGATTGCGCAGGGCGGTAGGCAGCGAGGCAAGCTCGGCGTCGACTTCAAAATTGCGCAGGGCTTCGCGGACTTCTTCGAGAGAGGCGATTTTTTTCAGGCCGACGGAGACGCATTCGAGGTGGCCGTCGACGACTGGAACGCGATTGCAATGAGCGCTGAGGCCGATGCCGGCGTCGACGAACCGCGAACCGTCCCATTTGCCGAGCAGCTTCTGTGGCTCGAGCTCCATTTTTTCTTCTTCTCCGCTGATGAAGGGAACGACGTTGCCCTGAATATCCATCGCAGGGACGCCGGGATAGCCCGCGCCGGAGATGGCTTGCAGAGTGACGACGAAGATTTTCTCGAGGCCGAAAGCGTCGGCGAGGGGTTTTAAGACCAGGACCAAGCCGGCGGTGGAGCAATTGGGATTGGTGACGATAAAACCGGTGTCGTAGCCGCGATTTTTCTGCTGCACGGGGATGGCGTCGAGATGGGCGGCGTTTACTTCAGGAATGAGCAGCGGAACATCGGGGTCCATGCGGTGATTGCGTGTATTGCTGACGACGGGATAGCCGCCGCGGGCGAAATCCTCCTCGGCAGGGCCAGCCACGGAGGAATCGAGGGCGGAGAGAACGAAGTCGCAGTCGAGGGAAGGATCGAGACCCTGGACAACGAGGCCCCGAGCGGACTCAGGAATCGGCGCGTCGAGATGCCAGCGAACGGCTTCGGCGTAAGCTTTGCCTGAGGAGCGCTCGGAGGCGGCGACCTCGGTGAGGTCAAACCAAGGATGGTCACCGAGCATTTGAACGAGGCGCTGGCCGACGACACCAGTAGCGCCGAGGACCCCTGCCTTCCACTTCTTCGCTGGCTGATTCGACTGCATGTTGCTGTCACCCCCAGATTGAGATTGTGAACTCATGCGGCACCGCCGTGTCGAGATGTTTTCATGACCGCGGGAGCGGGATGCTCCGGAACACGAGGCGAACCGATGCGCGTGCCGCGCGCTTGCGGATTGAAGGTATTGCGAACCCAGACGACCATTTTGGTTTCGGCGGCAAGAGGCAAAACTTTAGCATGAAGGACTTTCGCGCCGCTGGCGGCGAGGGCGCGGGCTTCGTCGTAGCTGAGCTCATGCAAAAGGCGCGCTTCGGCGGATTCAGCGGGATTGGCGGTGTAGATGCCGTCGACGTCGGTCCAAATGACGAGCTCGTCGGCATCAACGACATGCGCGACAATAGCACCGGAGAAATCGGAGCTGTTGCGGCCAAGCGTGGTGATGCGGCCGTCGGGAGTGGCGCCGATAAAGCCGGTGACCACAGGGACAATGCTGGCTTCGAGGAGCGGGAGTAGAACGTCGCGGCCACGCTGTCTGGTTTGTTCGAGATGGGGCTGCGCGTCGCGAAAAGTGTCGCAAGTCAGAACAAATTCCGAGGAAGTGACAGGAACCGCGGGGACGCCGGACTTTTCGAGAGCGGCTGCGAAGAGCCTGGCGCTGAAGCGTTCGCCAAAGGAGGCGAGGCGATCGAAAAGTTCAGCGCCGGCGGCGACGCGTCCGTGAACGGGGATTTCGTGGAGAAGGTCGCGTCCCAGGAGCTGCAAGTCGTGGCGCACGCGAAGGCTTTCAAGTTCGCTGAGTTGCAAATCGTGAAGCACATCGAGGTGAAGATCCAGGAGGAGTTCGGCTTCATGGCGGGCGTGGCCGAGCTTGCCGCCCGCGAGCGCTCGCGCAATGGAAAGGAGATGGTCGGTGACGCCCTTCATGGCGGAGACAACCACGGCGACATTGGACGATCGAGCGGCGGATCGAACGAGGCCTGCGGCATGGAGCATGCGGTCTGCACCGAGAAGCGAACTGCCGCCGAACTTGAAAGCGACGATCTTCCGAATTTGCCCGGCTACCCCGCCAGCGTAATGCATGAGTTCGTCATGAGCGGCCTTTGAATGGCCGGCTCGTAACGCGGCGGGGCTGCGTTCGCCTGAAACATCTTCCTGGACATTTTCAAGACTCATGGCCTGCGCTCCTGGTTTGTTTCCGGTGCCGCTGGAGCGTCTCTGGGAGGGGGCTTAAAAGAAGAAACCCACCGCCAGGTCGCTTCTGGCGGTGGGTTGGAAACTTTTTCTAGCTTTGCTAGGTGTTTCTCCACGCGCCGGAAGCGGAAATAGTCTTCTTAGTCGTAGTCGAAATAATCGACATGGACGACTTGGACGTAATTCGCTCGGCGGTGGCAGTCATCATTGCGACAGGAAGAATAGCATGCGCGCGGACAGAAGTGAAGGAAAAAGTTTGGGGAACAGCGGCGGAAATCCGTCGAGGTGATCCACCTGACCCGTCTACAGGTTTTTACCTAGTCCTGGAGAGCAGTTTCGCAGGAGAAATACCTGTTCCGTGGAAAGAATGGGGGGGCGGAGGGTTCCAGGTAGTGTGGAGACTAGTTCCAAGCTTGTCCCAAGCATGGCAAATCCAAGCGTTCGGAATTACGGAACGCCAATTCAAGAGGAACGTGGAGATGAGAAACGAGTGTAAGGCAAGAATCCTGGGCGGTGCGTTGCTGGTGATGACGCTGAGCCTGGGCGCGGGGCATTTGCGGGCGCAGGAAGGCCGCAAGGTGCTGTCCAATCCTGTTCCGGCCTATCCCGAGGTGGCCAGGAGGCTTCGGCTGACCGGCGTCGTAAAGGTGCAGGTGGTAATCGGCGCGGATGGACGGATCAAGGGAAAAAATGTCATCGGCGGACACCCGATCCTGGTGAGCGCGGTCGAGGACACACTGAAGAATTGGAAATACGCCCCAGCCAGCGGGGAAACCACAACGCAGCTGGAGTTCAATTTTCACCCATAGTCGTTGGGGAAAAGAGGTTGTTGGGTCAATGAGCGGAGAACCGGCCACGTGGATCGATTTCACGTGGCCGTTTTCTATGTGTTCAGAGAACTTTGGCTAATTTTTCATCCCGATGGCCTCAACGGCTGTCTGAATTTTTCGCTTCGAAGAGCAGACTAGAGCAGGTTAGGCCGGATTCGGCCTTTTGAAGCTCGGAAATGTCGATGGAAGTGACGGAGAAGCCACGAGATTCGATGCGTGCGCGAGTGCGTGGGAAGGATGCCGGAAAAATTACCGTGCCGCCGAGGGCCAGGGCATTCGCGGCGTGGGGTTCGGCGGGATCCACGTCAATCCATTCATGGCCGGCGAGTGGCTCGGAGTCAAACCAGGCGCGATTTGCGAGCAGCGTGTTGCGGCCGAGATGCGTGACCGCCGATTTCAGATGAAGGCACCCGGTGACGGGAACGGCGATTACTTCGTAATTGTACCGCGCAAGAATGGCGGCAAGCTGGCGGAAGCCTTCGACGTTGCTGCGCTGCGTGAGGCCGACAAAGAGTTTTCTCCCGATGCGAAGGACATCGCCGCCTTCGAGGGTTCCGGGAAGAGATACGTATTCGAGCTTTCGAAACCTAGAGAGCGGTTGAGCGAGCGACTGAGCCTCGCGACGGCGAGTTTCGGTACCGAGCGGCAGAATCACCGCCAATTCATCGAGAACGATGGCGGGGTCTTCAACAAACATGGAGTCGGGAAGCGTGGGCTCAGGGGGAAGCGAAATAACGCGAGCGCCTAATTTGCCGAGCAGTTGCTCGTACGCGTGGTGCTGCTCCTTGGCGGTGGCCAAATCGATGGGCTGGCGGTCGATGAAGGAAAGTTCGCAATGGACGATGGCCGGGCTGACGGCTCGGGTGATGGCGGTGAGCATGGCAAGCAGAGGAGTTTACACGAGATTCTGTTGAGACGCGGTGCCGGAGTGTATAGACTCGCCATTGAAATGGAGCGAGGAGCACGATTCAGTTCGAACGGGACCAACAGCAAGGCGTGAAAGGATTCACGCTCGATGAGGGCCGGACGCGCGGTATGATTTTTACGCGTAGAAACGGCATGCGAAAGTAGGGAGGCAAGATGGGCGCGGATTCGATAAGGCGGGCGGCAGCGGTTGTGCTGCTGGTCCTGGGAAGTGCGGCCCTGTGGTGGGCGAGGAGCGGAGCGCAGGCTTCCGCATCGGCAAACGACGCTATGGTGGCGGCGATCGCGGCGGCCCGAGAGCATGCGGCGGCGAACGATCCGCGATTGAAAGCCGCGTGGCGGTTCGAAGAAGGAGGCTGGATTTACGTGCATCTGGAGGGTGATCCGGGCGCCATTGGATATCAGCACGGGTACCTGCTGGCGCCGGAAATCGAAGATGGCTTCGCGGCGGTGAGCGCGGGGATGATGCATTCCACGGAGCGCAACTGGGAATTCTTCCGCAAAGCCGCGCACGAAATGCTGTGGCCGAAGATTGATGCGGAGTATCAGCAGGAACTGAAGGGGATCGTCGAAGGGCTGCGGGCACGCACCGGTTCGAAGCTGGATGTGGACGACATCGTGGCCTTCAATGGGTTCGAGGAGCTGCCAGATTATTACGTGCCTTGGCTGAACAAGCAGCAAAAAGCGGCCAACGCGCCAAACCTGAAAAGCCCGGGGAATTGCAGCGCTTTCGTGGCTACAGGAAGCTGGACAAAAGACGGGCAAATCGTGATGGCACACAACAATTGGACGAGTTACCGGAACGGAGAACGGTGGCGGATTGTGTTCGACATCGCGCCGAAGAACGGTCACCGAATCCTGATGGATGGTTTTCCCGGAGTGATCGCGAGCGACGACGATTTTGGCATTAATAGGGATGGCCTGATGGTGACGGAAACGACGATCACGCAGTTTGAAGGATGGGACCCGAACGGCAAGGCGGAATTTGTGCGTGCGCGGAAGGCGCTGCAATATGCGGGCTCAATCGACGAATACACAAAGATCATGCTGGACGGGAACAACGGCGGGTATGCCAACGACTGGCTGTTGGGCGACCGGAAGACCGGCGAAATCGCACAACTGGAATTGGGATTAAAGGCGCACAAGCTGTGGAGGACGAAGGACGGCGTGCTGGCAGGATCAAACTGGGCGCGGGACCCCAAGGTGCTCAAGGAAGATACGCCGGAATTCGATCCAAATAACAAGGAAAGTTCACCGAACGCGCGGCGGGCGCGATGGGAGGAATTGCTGAAGGACAACAAAGGAAAGATCGACGTGGCGCTTGCCGAGACGATGCTGGGCGATCACTCGGACACGGCCCAGAAAAAAGAAGAACCGAACGAGCGAACTCTGTGCGGCCATGTGGATGGGTCGCCGCGAGGCGTGAAAGAATGGGAATGGCAACCGTACTATCCTGGCGGAGCAGTACAGGGAAAGGCGACGGATTCAGCAATGGCGAAGGAAATGCTGTTCGTGGCTCGCATGGGTCATCCGTGCGGCGGAGATTTCCTGGCCAAGCCGTTTCTCGCGGCGCATCCGGAGTTTGCCTGGGAAGAACCGTACTTGCGCGACATGAAGGCGGGTCCGTGGACGAAGTTCCGCTCAGGCCAGGCTTCGAAAGAATAAAATTAGAAAAACGTGGTTGCTGACGGGCTGGAAAAAATCATTGTTAAAGCGTGCGGGGCTACCGGCGCCGCGTGGGAAATCCAAAGCCGGGTAATTCCCGCCCCGAGGAGCATCCCGGCAAGAATCAAGCCGATCACGCCGAGCACAACCCAAACATCCGATTTTGCAAACGTCAGGACGCCGGAGCTCTCTGAAGTCTCGCGAGCGGACTCAGCGGAGTGCCCGTTCTGCGCGAAGCGGGGGTGAGGGGCTTTGTCAGAAACCTCCGGCTGGACCAGGAGGCAGTACCCTTTGCGCGGAATGGTCTCGATGTAAAGCGGCTTGTCAGAGGAGTCGCCCAGCGCCTGGCGGAGCTTGTTGACGGTGGTATTGACGTTGGCATCGTAGTTGACATGCGTATCGGCGGGCCACAGGCGCGTACGCAGCTCTTCGCGGGTGACGACTTCGCCCGGTTTTTCTAGGAGTGTAACAAGAACCTGGTAAACTTTACCCTGCAGCTTCAGCCGGGAGCCATTGCGCAACACTTCCTGCCGCTGCTGGTCAATCCGAAATGGCCCAAAACTTACATATCGGCCGGATGACAGGAGTGTCCGCTCCGACACGGCCGGGTCCTCCGGCTCTCGCATTGAGATCACTTCCGTTGACATAGACGCCCACCCTTATGGTGTATAGACGTAAAAGCCGCTAGAGTGTTTTCTAGTCTTACGAAAAATTTCATACATAGGTTCCGTGAAATCGTCTGGCTGGAACTGGAGCAGAGCAGGGAGATGCGGAAAGGCCTCAAAACCAGGTTGTTACATGGCGAAATCTAATAAATTTAGATGTGATTTATATCAGCAGGGGTGAAGAAGGGGGAAGAAAACGATGAACAGACGATCTAGGGCCGCGGGTCACTTGAATCTTGTTCTAAGTGGAATCCTGAGTTTACTGGGTGTGGCCGACTCGTCTGCCTCAGCACAGACACCTTCTCCGGCGCAAGAGACGCCAAAACTACCTGCCGACAACACTTACCTGCCGGCTTCGAAGTCTGCCGACGAGAGAGCCTGGGGAATATTGCGGGATGGCTCGAAGGACGAAAACGCGGACAAGCGGGCCAAGGCAGTGAGGGTCTTGGGTCTCTTAGCGCAAAACGCGGAAGCAGAAAAAGCGGCATTGAGTGCACTTCAGGATAAGAAACCGAACGTGCGGATAGCGGCGGCCACGGCGCTAGGGTCCATGCAGGCCAACACGCCAATCTCGAATTGGAAGGCGCCCTCCAAGACTCCGAACCAGCGGTGGTCCTGGCAGCGGCAAATTCGCTGCTTCTGCTCCACGATAAGATCGGCTATGACGTTTACTACGACGTGTTGACCGGTGAAAGGCGCGCCAACAAGGGCCTGATCAAAGAAGAACTCGACACCCTCAAAAACAAGAAGAAATTGGCGGAGCTTGGGTTCGAACAAGGCATCGGGTTTATCCCATTTGCGGGAATGGGCTACGAGGCATTCAAGACGGTAACGAAGAACGATTCTTCGCCGGTACGGGCGGCGGCGGCGAAACAACTCGCCCATGATCCGGACCCCAGTACCTCGAAAGCGCTGGTAAAGGCCAGTACGGACAAGAACTGGGCGGTGCGGGCGGCAGCGCTGGAAGCCATTGCCCTACGAGGGGATCGCTCGCTTGCCTCCCAGGTTATTCCGGCTTTGGATGATAGTAAAGACGTAGTGCGGTTTACTGCGGCTGCGTGCGTGGTGCACCTAAGCGAGATGCCCGCAGAGAAAACCGCAGCGGAGCCAGCGAAGCCATAGTTTTATTAGGGATGACACTGCGAAAATTTCCCTTGACACTATGGCGTACGACGATATAGCGTGTGACGACTGAATACTTGCCGAGGAGCGGAAGCCTTTGGGTGCTGCTCAAGACAAAGCGGAATCCTTCGGGCCACTGACGCCTGCCATGTTCCACGTGCTGCTGGCGCTCGCTGGCGACGACCTTCATGGCTACGCCATTCTCAAAGAAGTGGAGCTGCGCACCGGCGGCAAGGTGCGCCTGAGCACCGGGACTCTTTACGGGATTATCAAGCGCCTGCTGAATGATGGCTTGGTCGTGGAGTTGCGTTCGCGGCCCGCGGAATCCAACGACGACGAACGGCGACGCTATTACCGCTTGACGCCGCAAGGCCGGCAAGTGGCAACCGCGGAAGCGGAGAGGATGGATGAAATCCTATCCATCGCGCGGTCGAGAAATTTGTTAAAGAAAATTCGAACGGCATAAGAAAATCCGGAATCGGACGGGCGGATTTAGAAACAGCGAGAGGTCCGAGAGCGGTGCTGTGGTGGCGCCGCGGGAGGACACCATGGCAGCGGCTGATTCCAGAGCGGCGCGAATTTATCGGGCACTCCTTCGGCTTCTCCCCTTCGATTTCCGGAGCGACTTCGGCCCGGAAATGGAAACCGTTTTCCAGGAACAACACAAGGAAGCAGGGCGGCGCAACGGAACCACCGGTGTCCTGCGGCTGTGGTGGGAAACGATTGTGGGAATTTTCCGGACGGCACCGGGCGAGCACCTGGCGATGTTCCACCAGGACGCGGGGTTTGCGCTGCGAATGATGCGCAAGAGCCCGGGATTCACGCTTGCGGCGATCCTCACCCTGGGCCTGGGAATCGGGGCGAATTCAGCGATCTTCAGCGTTGTGCATGCGGTGCTGCTGAAACCGCTGCCGTACGAACATGGCCAGCGACTGGTGACGCTACAACAGCAAGCGCCGCGCGCGGGATTGTTGAATCAGCCCTTCTCGGTGACGGAGATCAATGATTACCGCGCGCAGAGCCATTCCCTGGATGGCCTCGTCGAATACCACAACATGAATTTCATTCTCCTGGGACGCAGCGAGCCGGAACGCGTGGAAACGGGAGTTGTTTCTTGGAACTACTTTGACGTGTTCGGCGTGAAGCCGCTCTTTGGCCGCACCTTTCGTCCGGAGGATGAACAGCCGGGCGCGCCTGCCGTGCTGATGCTCAGTTATGAATACTGGATCAGGAGCTTCGGCGGCGACCCGACGGTGGTGAACAAGGCGTTCACCATGAACGACAAGCCCCATAAAGTCGTCGGAATATTGCCGCCGGTGCCGCAATATCCGGACGAAAATGACGTGTACATGCCGACGACGGCGTGCCCGTTCCGATCGCGCCCCGCGTTCATTGCCAACCGGCAGGCCCGCATGATGCAAGCGTTTGCCCGCAGGAAGCCGGGAATCAGCGTGAACCAGGCGCGTGCCGATTTGAATGGCGTCGCAGCTAACCTGCAGAAAGCTTATCCGAACGACTATCCGCCATCTGTTGATTACTCCCTGGCTACATCCTCGCTGGAGGAAGAACTGACGCACAACGCCCGACCGACGATGCTGGTGCTTCTTGGGGCGGCTGGTTTTGTTCTGTTGATCGCGTGCGCCAACGTTGCAAACCTGAACCTCTCGCGCATGGTGCGGCGGGAACGCGAGCTGGCCGTCCGCGCGGCGCTGGGTGCGGGACGCGTGCGGATGTTCCGTCAATTGCTGACGGAGAGTTCGCTGCTGGCGCTAATTGGGGGCGGCTTGGGGCTTTTGTTCTCTTGGGGAACGCTGAGCCTACTCGTGGCTTTCGCGGCGCGATTCACGCCACGAGCTAGAGAGATTCATCTAGACGCCACGGTATTGCTTTTCACGCTTGGCGTTGCGCTTCTGACCAGCATGCTGTCTGGAACGGCCCCGGCCCTGGCGGCGCGCGAGACGGTTGTGGGTGGCCTGAAAGAGGGCGGCGTGCAATCCACGATCGGGCGCGGCAGGCACCGGATGAGAAGCTTGCTGATCGTGGCGCAAGTGGCCGTGTCATTCCTCCTCTTGATTGGCGCAGGGTTGATGCTGCGCAGCTTCGCAAAGCTGCAGCATGTGAACCCGGGCTTCCAGCCGGAAAACGTGTTGACGATGCAAATCGGCCTAGACTTCACCAAATACGGCTCTAACGAAAAGCAGCTGGCCTTTTTCGAGACGCTGCTCGACAGGATCCAGGCGCAGAGCGGGGTGAAATCCGCAGCCGTCTCCATGATGATTCCCCTCAGCGGCAACATGCGAATGACCAACGATTTCCAGATCGAAGGGCAGCCGCCAACTCCCGGGCAAGCGCTTCCGGTGGCAGATTTTCGGGTGGTAAGTCCCCGCTATTTTGAGACGTTGCACGTTCCTGTTCTCGATGGCCGGGTATTTACTCGCGCCGACCGGCCAAACACGCCGGCCGTGGCGGTAGTGAACCGGACGGCCGCGCACCACTTCTGGGGCGCACAGAATCCGGTCGGAAAACGCTTCTCGGTGGACGGCGGGAAAAGCTGGGTTCAGATCACGGGGATTGTGGGCGACATTAAGCAATACGGGCTGGACAAGGACGTGCCCGACGAAATTTATGTGCCGCTGGCGCAAAGCCCGCTGCTGGACGGCATCCTGGTAGTCAAAACGGCCGCGGAGCCCATGAGCATTGCGCGCAGCATCATCGAATTGCTCTATGCCATCGATCCGAATCAGCCGGCCGCGCGAGTGCAATCGCTCGAGCAGGTGCGCGCGGAATCCGTGGCCGCGCCGCGGTTGACTGCCAACTTGCTAGGGTTGTTCGCCTTGCTGGCATTGGCGATCGCGGCAACGGGCATCAGCGGCGTGATGGCATTGGCTGTTGGCCAGCGCCGGCATGAGATTGGGGTACGCATGGCCATCGGCGCTCGACCGGGAGAAATCCTGCAAATGATTCTGCAGCAGGGCATGGCTCTAGCGTTTGTTGGCGTGGTTCTTGGCTTGTTCGGAGCGCTGTGGCTGACGCGGCTCTTGCAGCAACTGCTCTTTGAAGTGGCACCGACGGATCCGCTGACGTATCTAGGAGTTGCAGTCGTTCTCGGCTTGGCGGCGCTGGTAGCCTGCTACGTTCCGGCGCGCCGCGCGTCGCGGGTGGACCCCATCATCGCCCTGCGTGTTGATTAGGATGGGAGAAACCGTCTCCGGGACCCGGTGGGGCGTCCAACGAACGTGCCAGCCAGGAACTCCCGCGGGCTTGTTCCTGAATCGCTTTCGCGGCCTCTACCCAGGCCTGGCGCTCAGCGAGACTTAAATGCGTAAACTCTGGCGCCTTCATCACGCCACAGCCGTGCTCTTCAAGTACCCGCCAGTAATGGACAAACGCGAGTTCCCCGAGCCAGTCGTCCAGCATAGATGGTATCTTTTACATTCCCACTTCGGAAACAATCAGGTAAACACTTGAATGTGGTTAGGGTGAACTACTGAGCTAACGCCTCTGTTCTTGCCT
>Ga0066665_10000947_pt1 | contig 12744 bp, 11 predicted proteins | sample GraSoiAngelo_114_FD_75175 | JGI IMG/M metagenome (GOLD analysis project Ga0066665, IMG submission 75175) | Grasslands soil microbial communities from the Angelo Coastal Reserve, California, USA - 14_0903_13_40cm | ecosystem: Environmental > Terrestrial > Soil > Grasslands | place: USA...
AGATCCTTGATGTCGGCCGGTCCGATCTCCTTCTTTTCTCGAAGCAGGGCGACCAGCTTGCCCTCGATCTGCCTGAGGGCGTCGGCGTGGAAGTAGAGGCCCTCCTTGACCCGGATGAGCCGCCGGTCGGCGACGAGGAGCTGGAAGAGCTCGCTCTCCGTGTCCTCGGGCGTGGGCGGCGCGGCGCCGGCCCGGCGAAACTCCGCCTCGATCCGGTCGACGACCTTCTGCTGCTCCGGCGAGAGCTGCAAGGAGTGGGAGGCCAGGCGCACCTTGTCCTTCTCGGACCTGACGGCGCCCTCGGCCTCGAGGACGCCGAGGAGGTGGCTGAAGACGCGCTCGTCGGCACCGCCCGCCCGGCCGCGCAGCTCCTCGCGCGACATGCCGGGCTTGAGCGGGTTTCGTCGGTGGAAGTCCTCGAGCACGCGGAGCGCGTCGGCCCGCAGGCGCTCGCGCGTCTCCCGGTGGAGGAACCAGTCGCGATCGACGGCGAGGAGGGCGCCCCCCGCCAGCCGGTCCTCGAGCAGCGCCCGCAGCCGGTCGAGCCCGAACGGGACGCGCCCGGAGAGCGCGTCGAGGCGAAGGCCCGAGGCGCCCGCGTGCCGGACGTGTTCCTCCAGCACCTCGGCCGCGCTCCCGCGCTCGAGCAGGCCGAGGTGGGCGAACAGCGCGGGCGCCTTGCGCTTGAAGCGCGGCGGGCTCACGTCGAGGAGGGTGCCGCCGCCGATCGTGACGATCGGCGAGTAGGATCGGAGCACGAAGCGGTCGCCGGGAAGGGCGACGAGGCGCCGCTCGAGCCGGAAGCGCGCGTAGGTCGACTCGCCCGGCGCGAGCTCGGCCCGGTCGAGCAGGAGGACGCGGGCCATCACCTCGCTCGTCCCCGTGTGGAAGCGGACCCGGTCGCGGGCCTTGAGGGGCCGGGGCGCGTCGCGGAGCAGCTCGAGGGTCCCGTCCACGAGCACCGAGGCGACCAGCGTCCCCGGCGCGCCCACCACGTCGCCGCGCTCGAGCGCGGTCCGCTCGACCCCCTGGAGGTTCACCGCCGTGCGCTGCCCGGCGCGCGCCTCCGGGAGGGGACGGCCGTGCGCCTGGAGCCCGCGGATCTTCGCCCGGATGCCGCGCGGGTAGACCTCGACGCGATCGTCCACGCCGAGCCGCCCCTCGGTGAGCGTCCCCGTGACGACGGTGCCAAAGCCCTTCACCGTGAACACGCGATCGATCGGGAGCCGCGGCAGCCGGTCGGAGGCCTTGGGGGGCACCCGCCGGGCGAGGCCGGCCAGCGTCGCGCGCAGCTCGGGGAGCCCCTCGCCCGTCTTCGCCGACGCGGCGACGATGGGCGCGCCCTCGAGGAAGGTGCCCCGGACGAGCGCGGCGAGGTCGTCCCGTACGAGCTCGATCCAGTCAGGTTCGGCGAGGTCGCGCTTGGTCAGGACGCAGAGCCCCGACTTGATGTGGAGCAGCGAGCAGATCGCGAGGTGCTCCCGCGTCTGCGGCATCACCCCTTCGTCGGCGGCGACCACCAGCATGGCGAGGTCGATGCCGCCGACGCCGGCCAGCATGTTCTTGACGAACCGCTCGTGGCCGGGGACATCGACGATCTCGATCATGAGCCCGTCCGGCTCCTCGAGATAGGCGAAGCCGATGTCGATCGTGATGCCGCGGGCCTTCTCTTCGGGCAGCCGGTCCGTGTCGATGCCGGTCAGCGCGCGTACGAGCGCCGTCTTGCCGTGGTCGATATGGCCGGCCGTCCCGACGACGATGTGCGTGGCGGGGTCCGCCATCGGGCGACCTCAGAGCTGGGCGAGGACGCGAGCGAGCTCCGGGAGCTGGTCCGGGAAGACGGTCCGGCAGTCGAGGAGCAGCCGGTCGTCCTTGATGCGCCCCATCACCGGGGGGGCCGCGCGCCGGAGCCGGTCGTCCACGAGGGGGGCCGGCAGCGTCGCGGTGCCGAGGGCGAGCGCGGCGGTCGGCAGCTCCACCGTCGGCAAGGCGCCCCCGCCGACCTGCGACTGGTCTTCCTGGACCGCCGCGCCGAGACGCTCGGCCTGGGCGGGCCTGAGCAGCGCGAGCAGGCTCTCCGCGCGCTGCCGGATCGCGGCGAGCGGCTCGGTCAGCATCCGGAGGGTGGGCACCGTCTCCCAGGCCGTCCCCGCCTCGTAGGCGTAGAGGGTGGCCTCGAGCGCCGCGAGCGTGAGCTTGTCGATGCGGAGGGCGCGGTTGAGCGGGTTCTTCTTCAGGCGGGCGACGAGCGGGCGGCGTCCCACGAGCAGGCCGGCCTGCGGACCGCCCAGGAGCTTGTCTCCCGAGAACGAGACCAGGTCGACGCCCGAGGCCACCACCTCCTGGACGGTCGGCTCCCAGGGCAGCCCGACCGCGCGCAGGTCCACGAGCGAGCCCGACCCAAGGTCCTCCATGACCGGGACGTTGCGCTCGCGGCCGAGCTCCACCAGGTCGCGCGCCGGCACGTCGGCGGCGAAGCCGACGACCCGATAGTTCGAGGGATGGACCTTGAGGAGGAGCGCGGTCTCGGGACCGATCGCGTCGGCGTAGTCGGCCAGATGCGTGCGGTTGGTGGTCCCGACCTCGCGGAGGACGGCGCCGCCCCGCAGCATGATGTCGGGAATCCGGAACTCTCCGCCGATCTCGATCAGCTCGCCCCGGGAGACGATCACCTCCCTGCCCCGAGCCAGGCTCTCGAGGGCGAGGAGGACGGCGGCGGCGTTGTTGTTGACGACGAGCGCGTCCTCGGCGCCCGTCAGCCGGCGGAGCAGCCCCTCCACGTGGCTGTAGCGGGAGCCGCGCTTCTTCTCGGCGAGGTCGATCTCCAGGTTGGCGTACCCCTGCCCCACGTGCGCGAGACGCTCGAGCGCCAGCGGCGAGAGCACGGCCCGACCGAGGGCGGTGTGCAGCACGACGCCGGTGGCGTTGATGACCTGGCCGAGCGAGAACACGCCGCGAGCGAGCGCCTCCACCACCCGCGCGGCCAGCACGCCCGCGTCGAGCTCGGCCGAGGTGCCGGCGAGGACGCGCCGCCGCTCGGCCTCGAGCACCTCGCGTGCGCAGGCGGTCAGGCGCGCGCGGGGGATGCCCTGGAGCTCGGCCCGGTGCTCGACGGCGCGCACGAGCTGGTCGACCGCCGGCAGCTCGCGCAGCCGTTCACGCGGCTCAGCCTTCACCGAGGGTCGCCTCCACTCGCTCGCGGACCTTCGTGATCACGTCGGCGGCCTCGAGCCGGAGCGCGGGCGCCGGCACCTTGCCGCTCTTGCCCAGGCGCCGGACCGCCTCCTCGGTGAGCCCCGCCCACAGCTCGTCGAGGTCGGTCGGCGAGAGGCCCTGGCCGCGCAGCGCCGCCGCCCACTCGCGGGCCAGCTCCTCGATGAGCCGGTCGCGCTCGGACGCGAGCCGACGCGCCTTGCGGATGAGCTCGGCCAGCCGGGGCGGCATCCTAGGGCTTCACCGCCGCCCGGACCGCGTCGAGGAGGTTCGCCTCGAAACGGCCGGTGGACGCGCACGGGAACACGGGGGTCGAGAACAGCTTGCCCGAGGATCCCTTCCGGTGCGCCTGCGTCCGCATCTTCGAGTTGATCTGCACCTCCGTGCCGTCGGCGTTCGGTTGCGCGAACACGGTGAAGGACACGAGGGCTTCCCCTTCGACCCGGTCGCTCCCGAAGCTGCCGCAGTCGGCGTAGAGGCCGATCGGCGAGACGACCTCGTCCGTCGCGATCACCCCCGAGTCGCGCGCGACCGCGCGCAGCGGGAAGTTCTCCCGCGCCAGCGACCGGACGAGCGCCCGCCACGTGTCGTCGTACGACGCGGGGACCTCGCCGCGGTAGGGCGGCGGCAGGATCGGCGACACGAGGGGCGGCGCGCACCCCGCCAGGAGGAGCAGGCTGCCGAGGAGCGCCGCGCCGCGGCTACCCCCGCGGGTGATGGTCGATTCCCTGGTAGGCATCGATGAACCGGGTGATCCGGGTCTCGTCGAACTCATCGAGCTGGTCGAGCCGCGCCCATGCCGTCAGAGCGATTCTACTCTTCATCCCCGGGTAGGGGGCGAGGATGACGTGGCGGTCGTAGCGCTGCACGATCGCCTTGAGCCTGGCCACCAGGTCGGGGCACTCGCAGTTGTACTGGACGAGGACCCCGCCGTCCTCGAGGTTATGAACCTGCAGTTCCCGGGGGATCGGCGTCGTGTGCACGCCCCACGGCGCGATGTACGGCAGGTGCGGTCCCGACGTCGGCGGGTCGGTGTTGTAGTCGGCGTGGGGCATCGTCGCGGACTCGATGTGCGTGTTGCCCTGGCTCGGGTAGAGGACGCCGGGCTGGGTCGCGGCCGCGCGGTAGCCGAAGTAGGCCACCGGGACGGCCAGGAACAGCGCCAGCGCGCCGCCGGCCAGCCCAGCGCGCCGCCGGCGCGCCCGGCGCGCGCGCCCTTTCTCCTGCTCTGCCCTCACCTTGGCCATCTTCGTCCCGAGTGGCGGAAGCGTATGGGAGTCGAACCCATCGACCGTTTGTCTAGAACGGTCCGCCGGATTTGAAGTCCGGGAGGCCCACCGGGATCCTAGACGCTTCCTGTTCTGTCACCCCGCCTGGCGGAAGCCTGCTGAGTGTACCATCGCCCGGGCGGGGCCCGCCCGCCGAGACGTCGGGCGCCGGCGCGCCGAGCCCCACCCCCGAGCCTGGCGGCGCCTCTGTGCCAGGCAGCGGCCGTGGCGCGGCGCGGGCGAGTCGACCCTGGCGGACGGGGAACGAGTCGGCTATGATGCGAGCAGGCTGGCGAGAAGTGGCCGTCAAACCCCGAGCGCCGATCGCCCCCCGGTCGGCCGCCTCCATGGAGAACGGTGCCCGTATGGCGGGTCGAGGTGTGGCGCCAGCGCTCGCGATCGCCGCCAGCCTCCTGGTCGCGGCCCCCGGTCTCGTCTCCGCCGAGCCGTACCTCGCCGGATTCGTGGGCGCCGCGTTTACCGAGGACAAAGGTCTGGATACGACGCAGACCAACAACCCGCTCAGCGTCAACGGGGTCTCATTCCTCGACGGCACGTTCAAGAATATCGACTTCGATACGTCGGTCGTCTTCGGCGGCAAGGTCGGCTACTACTTCGACTATCCCGTCCTCGGCGGGAACTTCGGCCTGGAGCTCGAGGTCTACCACCTCGAGCCCGACGTCGCCTCCCAGAACGTGACGTTCTCGGGTACGGCGCGGACCGTGTTCGGCACGACGCTCCCCCCGGAGTTCAACACGACCATCCAGAAGGCGGACATCGACGTCACGACGGTCGGGCTCAACCTGCTCTACCGGCTCGAACTCGGTCAGAGCGACAACTTCCCGCACGGCCGCTTCCAGCCGTACGCCGGGGTCGGGCTCGGGCTCTTCATCGCGACGCTGTCGACGACGACGACCCCGTTCGACATGAACAGGTCCATCGACGACACCGACGTTCAGCCGGGCGGCCAGCTCCTGGTGGGCGCGCGCTTTTTCCTGTCCCCGCACGTCGCGGTCTTCGCCGAGTACAAGTTCATTCAGACCGCCGAGTTCAGCTTCCGCTTCCGGGAGACGGGCACGGCGTTGGGGCTGCCGACGACCGAGACGGCGCGGGACCAGGCCGACCTCACGCAGCATCAGCTGCTCGCGGGCATCGGCTTCCACTGGTGATCGCCCGCCGCGGGTGAGTCCCCCGGCCGGTGGCCTGGCCCGGGCCGGCCGCGTCAGCGGAAGCTACGCTGGTCCACCTCGGCTCGTGCCGGAAGGGGCGCGCTCGCGACGCGGATGCGGTCGCCGGGTTGGATCCGGTCCAGACTTCCGAGCTTGTTCCAGCGCGCGATGTCCGTCACGCTCACGTCGTACTTCTTCGCGATCTGGCTCAGGGTCTCGTCCTGGCGGACGACATGGACCATCCTCTCCGGGGAAGCCAGAATCGCGAGCACCACCGGGTCCTTGGCCGCCGGCGGCACCCTCAGGGTGTAGAAGGCGCCGGGCGGCGTCACCCCGCGCCAGAGCTCGGGGTTCAGGGTCCGGAGTGCCGACGGAGCGAGCCCGGCCGCCCGCGCCAGGCGCCGCAGATCCGTCGCCGGCGGCGCCTGGACCGTCTCGAACTGCGGGAGCGCGTCCGTCGAGACCTCGAAGCCGTACCGGTCTGGAGCCCGAGCGATGAGCGTGATCGCCTGGATGGACGGCACGAAATCCTTCGTCTCGTTGCGCAGATGGCGGCCCTGGGCGAGCTCCCAGAAGTCGGTCGTCCGCGAGAGCCTGATGGCGCGCCAGACCTTGACCTCGCCCGCGTTGTAGGCCGCCTGGGCGAGGAACCAGGACCCGAACTGTTTATACAGATCGGCCAGGTACGCCGCGGCGGCGACCGTCGATTTCTCGGGATCGAGCCGCTCGTCCACCCACCGGTCGACCCGAAGGCCGTAGAGCCGCGCCGTCCGCGCCATGAACTGCCAGAGCCCCTTGGCCCCGACGCGCGACACCGCGCCCGGGTCGAAGCCGCTCTCGATCATGGCCGTGAACGCGAGGTCCTCGGGGAGGCCGCGGTCCCGAAAGGTGCGTCGCACCATCTCCCGATACCGGCCCGACCGTCCGAGCCAACGGCCGATCACTCGCCGCTGGTCACCGGTGAAGCGGTCCAAGAAGTAGTGGACGCGGTCGTTCTCGACGACCGGGTAGTCCGGGAAGCGCCGCAGCCGGGCCTGGAGGTCGACGGTGTCCTCCGGAGTCGCCACCGGGCTGGCGGGTCGGTCACCCCAGAAGAACAGTCTCCGGGCGGGGGCAACGGGAGCGGCCGCGGCGGCGCTGGAACCAGCGGGATCGAGCGGGGGTTTCAGGGAGGGAGCCGGCTCGGCTGGCGGTGCCGGGGGGGAAAGGTCGGCGTGGTCGACGAGGGGCTGCTCGGAGCATACCACCACCGCCCCGGGCCCGAGGACCGCCAGGACCAGGATGAGCGGCACTAGGTGCGACGGAAGCAGCTTGGCTCGAACGGCCATATGGGGTAGATGAGGTTAATATCTATGTACCATTTGTGGCGGCCCTCAGTCAAACTGGTTGCTGGGAGCAGCCAAGCGGATCGCAAGGCTTGATGCCTTTTCTCTGATTTGGCAGTGTGTTATGGAAGGGGGTGCTCGGAAAGCCACGGTGGTTGGTGGTCATAGCCCGAAACCCTAACCCTCGAGGGAGGTTGTCACTTGAAGAAGGGACTGGCCGTGTTGGTGACGCTCGTGTTCATGACCGGCGTGGCCGGCGCCGTCCTCGCCCAGGACAAAAAGGCGATGGACGCGATGGACAAGCCGGCCGACGCCAAGGCGATGGCGATGAAGGCCCACTATGCCAACGGCACCGTGAAGTCCGCGGCGGCGGACAGTTTCGTGGTGACGGGCAAGGAGGGCCGGGGCAAGAGCGCCAAAGAGGCGGAGTGGACGTTTTCGGTCGACAGCAAGACGACGATCAGGAGGGCCGGCAGGGCGATCAACGCGGCCGACATCCAGCCAGGCGACTGGGTGAGCGTGAAGTACATGGACCACGACGGCAAAGCCGTCGCCGAGCGGGTGGCGGTCAAGCCCGGCAAGAAGATGGCAGGCGCCAAAAACCCTTGCGCGGCTAAGAAATAGCGGGCGCGCCGGGTCCCGCGATAGGGGGCAGGACGCCGTCCTAGGGGACGGTGTCCTGCCGCATCGTCTCCTCGATCACCCCGCTGAACCAGACGTCCCGGTCTGTGAGCTCGACGGCTGCGACGGCACTCGCCCTGACCGTCACCGGGATCATCCAGTAGCGCACCGCCCAGAACCCGACGAGCCGGGGGCCGAGGGCAAAGAGCTGTCTTTCCTGACGCTTGGGCCGTTTGGCGACCACCGGGTTCCAGACCTCGTGGCGCCCCCACAGGAGCCAGGGCCCGGCCGCCACCTCGCCGAACGAGGCCCGGCCGTCGGGGCCGACCAGATGTGACAGCACGAGGTCGGCGGCGCCGGCCTCCCAGACGGCACGCTCGTAGGCCTCCTCCCGCCGACGGATCGCGAGCGCGGCCGCGCGGTACGTGCGGAGCGACTCGCGCGATTGACCCTTGATTTGCTCAAGCTCGGCGACGAAGGAATCGGAGAACGGGACCAGCACGATCGCCGCCCCGGGCAGGGGGAGGTCGGGGCCCCCGACCGCCCGGCGCTCCGTGTACGCGCGTACGTCCACGCCGCCGATCTCGTGCCGGGTCGCGGCCAGCCGGTACGGCTCGACCGCCGGCGCCGCGGCGCCGAGGGCCTGCGCCGCCGACAGCGGCAGGATCGCCAGGAGAGCCACCGCCCTCATGAGGCGGACGGGCGCGTGCGCCACCGCCGGTGCAGCCAGAACCACTGCTCGGGCCAGCGGCGGATGGTCGCCTCCGTGCGTTGCGCGCACTGCGCCGTCAGCTCGAGGACGGCGGCGTCGGGCGAACCCGCGGCGGGCCGCCCGAGCGCCGCCTCGAGGACGACGCGGTGGCGGCCGTCAGGCTCGCGGTGGATGAAGACGGGCACGATGGGCCGTCCGGTCCTGAGCGCCAGGAGCGCCAGGCTTCGCGACGTGCTGGTCGGCCGACCGAAGAACGGCACGAACACGCCTTCAGCGCGGGAGGCGTTCTGGTCGAGCAGGATTCCGATCATCCGGCCGCGCCGGAGCGCGTCGACCACGGCCGGGAGCGCCCGCCGCTTGGCGATCAGCTCGGCGCCGGTCCGCGCCCGCAGCCGCTCGGCGAGCCGGTTCAGCAGCGGGGAGTCGAGCGGGCGGACGACCACCGCGAGCGGCAGGCCGACCAGGGTGTGCGCGAGCCCGAGGAGCTCCCAGTTGCCGAAGTGTCCGGTCAGGAGAAGGACGCCGCCTGGAGTCCCGGCCGCCGCCCGCAGGTGCTCGAGCCCGTCGACGCTCACGCGCGACAGCATGAGGCCAGGGTCGGCCACCAGCAGGAGGGCGCTCTCGACGAGCGTCATGCCGAGGTGCCGGAAGGAGGCGCGACAGAGCCGCCGCCGCGCGGCCGTGGACTGGTCCGGGAAGGCGAGAGCGAGGTTCTCGAGCGCCACCCGGCGCCGGCCCCGGAGGCCCGCATAGAGGAGGTCGCCGATCCGGCGGCCGAGCCACAGCGCTAGGCGGAACGCCGTCTCCGCTCCCGGACGACCTCCGTCACGATCGGGACGAGCGAGAACACGATCACGACGCCGGCCACGATGTGGACGTAGGCGCCGACGTTCGGGATCGCCCGCCCCAGCAGATATCCGGCGCTCGTCATGAGGATGACCCATCCGAGGCCCCCCGCGACATTGTAGAAAAGGAAGCGACGGTATTCCATTTGCCCGATGCCGGCGACGACGGGCGCGAAGGTCCGGATGATCGGCACGAAGCGCGCGATCACGATGGTCTTGGCGCCGTAACGCGCATAGAAGTCCCGCGTGCGGACGAGGTGCCGGGGGTTGAACACCAGCGACTGCTCGCGCCGGAACAGAATCGGGCCCGCCCGACGGCCGATGGCGTAGCCGGTGCTGTCGCCGGCGACGGCGGCGACGGCCAGCAGCACCATGAGGGCCCAGACGTTCAGGCCGCCGGCGGCGGCCACGAGCCCCGCGATGACCAGCAGCGAGTCGCCCGGCAGGAACAGGCCGACGAGGAGCCCGGTCTCGGTGAACACGATCGCGAAGAGGACCGCGTACCCTCCCCACCGGATCGCCTCCTGAATCGCGGCGGGCGCTCCGGTGAGGAGGCCGTAGAGCGCGTCCACCCGGGCCTATTTCCCGGGGACCACCGCGCCGACCCGGCGGGTCGCCGCCGTCCGATCGGCCCCGCCCCGGATCCGCATCGCGTAGAACGAGCGCCAGACGAACACCACCGACAGCGCGAAGAACGCGGCGGCCAGCGCTCGGCTCAGCCCCGGCCCGCTCTGCGCGGTCAGGCTCACCCCGAGCTCCACCGCGAGGAGACCGAAGAGCGTGGTGAACTTGATGACCGGGTTCATCGCCACCGACGAGGTGTCCTTGAAGGGATCGCCGACGGTGTCACCCACGACGGTGGCGGCGTGGAGGGCGGTGCCCTTCTCCTTCAGCTCGACCTCGACGATCTTCTTCGCGTTGTCCCACGCGCCCCCGGCGTTGGCCATGAAGATGGCCTGGAAGAGCCCGAAGAGGGCGATGGAGATCAGGTAGCCGACGAAGAAGTACGGCTCCACGAACGCGAAGGCCAGCGTGGCGAAGAAGATGGCCAGGAAGATGTTGAACATGCCCTTCTGGGCGTACTGGGTGCAGATCTCCACGACCTTCTTGCTGTCCGTCACCGAGGCCTTCGTCACGCCCTCGAGTTTGATGTTGGCCTTGATGAACTCCACCGCGCGGTAGGCGCCGGTCGTCACCGCCTGCGTGGCCGCGCCCGTGAACCAGTAGATCATCGCGCCGCCCATGATGAGCCCGAGCAGGAAGGGCGGGTGGAGCAGGGAGAGCTTGTCCAGGTTCTGGGTCAAGCCCTGGGTCAGGAGCACGATGATCGAGAAGATCATGGTGGTGGCCCCGACCACCGCGGTGCCGATGAGGACGGGCTTCGCGGTGGCCTTGAAGGTGTTGCCGGTGCCATCGTTCTCCTCGAGGAGGTGCTTGGCCCGCTCGAAGTTGACGTCGAAGCCGTACCGCTGTCTGATCGCCGGCTTGATGTTCGGGATCTGCTCGATCACGGACAACTCGAAGACCGACTGGGCGTTGTCGGTCACGGGCCCGTAGGAGTCGACCGCGATCGTCACCGGCCCCATGCCGAGGAAGCCGAACGCGACCAGCCCGAAGGCGAACACCGCGGGCGCGACCATCAGCGCCCCGAGCCCGAGCGTGCTGACGCCGTAGGCGATCCCCATGAGGATCACGATGACGAGGCCGAGCCAGTAGGCGCTGAAGTTCCCGGCCACGAGCCCCGAGAGGATGTCGAGGGACGCCCCGCCCTCGCGAGCCGAGGTGACGACCTCGCGCACGTGCGCCGACTCGGTCGACGTGAAGATCTTGACGAACTCGGGGATGATGGCCCCGGCCAGCGTGCCGCAGCTGATGACCGTCGAGAGTTTCCACCAGAGGCTGCCGTCGCCGAGATCCCGGACCAGCAGGTAGGAGGCGACGTAGGTGACGGCGACTGACACGATCGAGGTCAGCCAGACGAGCGAGGTCAGGGGCGCCTCGAAGTTCATCCGGTCGGCGGCGGCGTAGCGAGCCCGGCTCAGCGTGGCGTTGACCACGTAGGAGGCGCCGCTGGTGAGGATCATGAGGATCCGCATCACGAAGATCCACACCAGGAGCTGGACCTGCACGATCGGGCTCTTGACGCCGACCAGGATGAAGGCGATGAGCGCGACGCCGGTGACGCCGTAGGTCTCGAAGCCGTCGGCCGTCGGTCCCACCGAGTCGCCGGCGTTGTCGCCGGTGCAGTCGGCGATGACGCCCGGGTTGCGGGCGTCGTCCTCCTTGATGTTGAAGACGATCTTCATGAGATCGGAGCCGATGTCTGCGATCTTCGTGAAGATGCCGCCCGCGATCCGGAGGGCGGCGGCCCCGAGCGACTCGCCGATGGCGAAGCCGATGAAGCATGGCCCCGAGTAGTCCCCGGGGATGAACAGCAGGATGCAGAGCATCATGAAGAGCTCGACGCTCACGAGGAGCATCCCGACGCTCATGCCGGCCTTCAGCGGGATCTCGTAGACCGGCAGCGGCCGGCCCGCGAGGCTCGCGAAGGCCGTCCGCGAGTTGGCGAAGGTGTTGATGCGCATTCCGAACCAGGCGACCCCGTAGCTGCCCGCGATGCCGATGAGGCTGAAGGCGAGGATGACGACGACCTTCACCGCGTCGAAGTGGAGCAGGACGCCGAAGTAGATGACGATGACGATGCCGATGAAGGCCTCCAGCACGAGGAGGAGCTTGCCCTGGGTGATCAGGTAGGTCTTGCAGGTTTCGTAGATCAGCTCTGAGATCTCCTGCATCGACTCGTGGACGGGCAGTTTCCGGAGCTGGCCGTAGATGACGAGCCCGAAGACGAGGCCGAGGACGCAGACGACGAGGCCGGCGATCAGGAGGGCCGACCCGCTCACGCCACCGAAGCGCACCACCCCGAGGTCCGGGACTCGGAGGCCGGCCTCGCCGCCGGTCTCGGACACGGCCGCGCCTTCGCGGGGCTGGGCCACGGCCGCCGGCGCGATGGCCAGGGTGAGCAGGGCGAAGAGGACTGACGCCGGGACGAGCCGCAGGACGGCGCGACGGTAGGCGGAGTCGATCCGGTCCATCATGATGTCAGTCTCCTGGAATGACGTCCCGTGTCCGTGGCTGCGGGCCCCCACCGCGGCATCCCACTCTACGCGATGCGTCGAAGGGTGTCAAAAGGGGTGCTAAGATGGCGGCATGATTGACCCCTGCGACGACGAGCCGGTGGCCGCTCACGGCGTCGAGCTCGACCCGGAGTGGGACGCGATCTTCGCGTGGAGTTACGGACCGCGGGCGTGGAATGTCGGGTGCGGATGAAGCTGACGCCGCGCCGCGAGGACGCGGCGTGACCTGTCCAACCTGCGGCGGACCGACGCCCTGGTCCGACAACCCCCACCGGCCCTTCTGCTCCCTGACGTGCCGCCTGATCGACCTCGGCGGGTGGCTCGACGAGCGCTACCGGATCGCCAGCCCGCGGCCGGAAGACGACGAGCCGAATGTTCCGTAAGACGAGCGGCGCGATCCTCTGCCCGTCCTGCGGTCGCATCACGAACGCCGACGCCGAGGTCTGCCTCTCCT
>Ga0066665_10000955_pt1 | contig 12709 bp, 7 predicted proteins | sample GraSoiAngelo_114_FD_75175 | JGI IMG/M metagenome (GOLD analysis project Ga0066665, IMG submission 75175) | Grasslands soil microbial communities from the Angelo Coastal Reserve, California, USA - 14_0903_13_40cm | ecosystem: Environmental > Terrestrial > Soil > Grasslands | place: USA...
CGAGGAGCTTCATCGGCTCGTCGCAGTCGAGGCAGAGGAACTTCATGGCGGCGCCATTCTACCACCGTCGCGGGGGGCCCGCGGCGGCCGCTCGGGGCGCTCCCGGTACGCCTGGTGGAGCGGCCTCGGGCCACGACCGCCGGGCCGGGCGCCGCGGGAGTCGCCACCGCGTTTCGCCGTATACTCGTGAGGCGCTGGCCACGGGCGACCCCGGGGCGCCCCGCGAACCGGCAACGCGCTGGAGGGAACGACCCCGAGGAGACTTCGTCAGTGTCGCGTGAGCCCGGCGGGCGGGGGGTGGCGATGTGAGCGTGTACGACGAGGTCTTCGCACGGTCGATGCGCGATCCCGAGGGCTTCTGGGGGGCCGCCGCGGAAGACATCTATTGGGAGCGGCGGTGGGACCGGGTCCTCGACGACTCGCGGAAGCCGTTCTATCGGTGGTTCGTCGGCGCCGCCCTCAACACCTGCTACAACGCGCTCGATCTCCACATCGACCGCGGGCGCGGCAAGCAGCGGGCGCTCGTCTACGACAGCCCGGTGACGAACACGACGCGAACGTTCACCTATCGCGAGTTGCGCGACGAGGTGGCGCGCTGCGGCGGCGCCCTCCGCGCGCACGGTATCCGGAAGGGCGACCGGGTCATCATCTATATGCCGATGGTGCCCGAGGCGGTGATCGCCATGCTCGCGTGCGCGAGGATCGGGGCGATCCACTCGGTCGTGTTCGGCGGCTTCGCCGCCAAGGAGCTGGCGACGCGCATCGACGACGCCAAGCCCCGGCTCATCATCTCGGCCTCGTGCGGCATCGAGGCGGGTCAGGTCGTCCCCTACAAGCCACTGCTCGACCGCGCGATCGAGCTCGCCCGACATAAAGTCGAGCGCTGCATCATCCTCCAGCGCTTGCAGGAGCGCGGGTCGATGGTGGCCGGTCGCGATCTCGACTGGGGCGAGGTCACGGCGGGGGCGCCGCCGGTCGAGTGCGTGCCCGTCGCGGCGACGGATCCGCTCTACATCCTGTATACGTCGGGAACCACCGGCGTGCCCAAGGGCGTCGTGCGCGACAACGGGGGCCACGCCGTCGCCCTCAAGTGGTCCATGGGGAACGTCTACGGCCTCGGCGCCGGCGAGGTGTTTTGGACCGCGTCGGACATCGGCTGGGTCGTCGGCCACTCGTACATCGTGTACGCGCCGCTCCTCAAGGGCTGCACGACCATCCTCTACGAGGGGAAGCCCGTCGGGACGCCGGACCCCGGCGCCTTCTGGCGCGTCTGCGCCCAGCACGGTGTCAGCGCCCTCTTCACGGCCCCCACCGCGTTCCGCGCCATCAAGAAGGAGGATCCGGAGGGCAGCCACATCGCCCGGTACGACCTGTCGCGGTTTCGCGCCCTCTTCCTCGCTGGCGAGCGCTGCGACCCCGCCACGCTCCACTGGGCCACGGCGCGGCTCGGCGTCCCCGTGATCGATCACTGGTGGCAGACGGAGACCGGCTGGCCCATGGCGGCCAACTGCGTCGGGCTTGGGATGCTCCCCGTGAAGCCGGGCTCGCCCACGAAGGCGGTCCCCGGCTACGACGTCCGCGTCCTCGGCGAAGACGGGCACGAAATGCCCGCCGGGCAGATCGGCGCCGTCGTCGTCAGGCTCCCGCTGCCGCCGGGCAGCCTGCCGACGCTCTGGAACAACGACGCCGGGTACGAGACGTCCTACCTCAGCCGCTACCGGGGCTACTACCTCACCGCGGACGCGGGCTACCGGGACGAGGACGGATACGTCTACATCATGAGCCGGGTCGACGACATCATTAACGTCGCGGGCCACCGGCTCTCGACCGGCGCGATGGAGGAGGTGCTCGCGTCACACCCGGCCGTGGCCGAATGCGCGGTCGTCGGAGTCGCCGACGAGATCAAGGGCGAGGTGCCGCTGGGGTTCGTGGTCACCAAGGCGGGGGTCACGCGGAGCGAGCCGGAGATCGAGCGGGAGCTGGTACGGCAGGTGCGCGAGACGATCGGCCCTGTCGCGTCCTTCAAGACCGTGCTCGTCGTCGCGCGCCTGCCGAAGACGCGCTCGGGCAAGATCTTGCGCGGGACGATGAAGAAGATTGCGGACGGCCACGACTATAGCGTGCCCGCGACGATCGACGACCCCGCGATCCTCGGGGAGATCGGCGAGGCCCTCGGGAAAAGAGGATATCCGAAGAAGGGCTGACGGGGGGCTCGGCCTCGCCGCCTCGGCAGGGAGGACGCTCGGAGGACCACATCGGACGCGCCGGCCGTCGGGAGTTCCAGGACCGACGCGGTCACGGGCACGATCTCGAGGCGGCGGCCGAGGAGATCGTAATCGGAAGCGCCGCTTGACCGAGGGCAGGCGGCAAGGATAATTGGGGTGAGAGTCGAGGGCGATGGGGTTCGCCTGAAACTGCCTCCAGGTGGGTCGCGAGGCTGATGACCCCTACCGGATGTCGCCGGTAGGGGTTTTTTCTTGCACGGCCGCCCAGTCTGGCGGCGGGAGACGCGCAACGGCCGAGGCCACGTCGGCGACGCGGGTCGTCGAGAGACTGGCGGGGGCGGCCGGGGGCTTCGGCGACGACGCGCTCCGACGCGCCCGCCCGAAAGGGGCGCGGTGAATGGACCATCTCTGGATACCCACGGTGGCCGGACTCCTGGTGATGCTGGCCAGCCTGGCCTCGGTCGAGCTCGGGATCTCGGTCGCGCTGATCGAGATCAGCCTGGGGGTCGTCGCCGGCAACTTCCTGGGCCTCCAGAGCCCGCCCTGGATGGATTTCCTCGCCTCGTTCGGGAGTATCGTGCTGACCTTCCTGGCCGGCGCCGAGGTCGATCCGGAGGTCATGCGGGCGAAGCTCCAAGAGAGCCTCCTGATCGGCGGCCTGTCGTTCGCAGCGCCGTTTTTCGGGACCTGGCTCGTGTGTGGGTGGGGGCTCGGGTGGTCGCTCCCGGCCGCCCAGATCGCGGGGGTCGCCCTCTCCACGACGTCGCTGGCGGTGGTCTACGCGGTGCTCGTGGAAACGGGGCTGACCCACACGGCGATTGGCAAGCTCATCATGGCCGCCACGTTTGTCACCGACTTCGGGGTCGCCCTGGCCCTGGCCGCACTCTTCGTCCGGCCCACCTGGTGGCTGCTCCCGTTCCTGGGGGTGTCGGTGGTCGTCATCTGGGCCATGCGCGCCTTACAGCCGTGGTTCTTCGCGCGCTACGGCGACCGCGTCATCGAGCCTGAGATCAAGGGGGCCTTCGCGGCGCTCCTGGTGCTCATGTTCTTCGCCGAGCGCGCCCAAAGCCATGCGGTGCTGCCGGCCTTCGTGCTGGGCCTCGCCCTGGCCCGCGTGTTCCACGAGCATCCAGAGCTCCAGAGGCGCTTCCGCGTCGTCGCCTTCGCATTCCTCACGCCCTTCTTCTTCCTGAAGGGCGGCCTGAACGGCTCGCTGAAGCTGGTGTGGGCAAACCTGGGATTGCTGGGGCTCCTGTTCGCGGTCAAGCAGGCGACCAAGTTCGCGGGGGTCTACCCGGTCGCGCGCCGCTCCGTCCCCGCCGACGCCATGTTCACCACCCTCCTGATGTCGACCGGGCTCACGTTCGGCACCATCTCGTCGCTGTACGGCCTGAATACGGGGATCCTTGACCGGGCGCAGTTCTCGGTGCTGATCACCACGGTGGTGGCCAGCGCCGTGATCCCGACGATCATCGCCCAGCGGTGGTTCTCCCCGGCCGCCCAGCGGCCGCAGCGGGAGCGGGCGCGGCGCATCCTGGCAATGACAGAGGAGGACGAGGAGATCTAGCCAACGTCAGGCGTCAAGCGGCCCGGGCTCGGCTGGTGGGTCGGAAATCGAGCTGCTTCAGGTCGATGCGTCTGCGTCGACCGCCGCGGGTGAGCCCGCGGGCGGAGCGCGCGTGGGGTCGAAGCGGTTGTCAGATCGCCGTCGTCCCTGGCGGGGCGCCGCCTCGGCCGCACATGAACATCCCAAGAGCGAACAGCCAGACCAGCAGGAGCGAACCCGCCGCCATAGTGACAGCCATCGCCAGCCCGGAAAACCCTCGATGTGCCGTCAGGACGCCCGCAACCATTGTGGGCACGCCCCCCCCGATCGCGAGCCCACCCAGCCATTTCGGATACGTGTGGTCAACCAGCAGCGCTACCCCGTAGACGGTGAACGTGAGGCCCAGTAAGAGACTCAGCACGCTGACGAACCCGATCTCTACTTGCCGGACGGCGAACGCGGCGTGAAAGGCCGGCTCCTTGTGCGCGGCCGGCGCAGTGGCCCAGGCATCCACCATCGCCTTGAGGGCGATCCCGTCCACTGCCTGGAGCGCCGTGGTCACCGCCAGGCTGGCAATCGCTCCGCCAGCCCCGAGGCGGGCCCATCCCGTGCCGCTCCCCGACTCCAACTGGTGAGTCAGGCAGAGGAGCGCGGCAACCAGCAGCGCGACGCCCCCGAGCTGCGTCAGGTGGCTGGTGATCCAGAGACGGTCTGCGGCGTATTCGGTGAAGGCCGCGAGGGCGTCGCTCGGGTCGGCCTCCCGCGGATGCAGATATGTCCCGATGAAGAGCAAGACGCTCCCGGCGATTGCGCACGTCGCTCCCATTCCGCTTCCGCCGCGACCCGACATCCTCTCGCCTGATCTCCGCGGTCTAAACGCCTGCGCTCAGCGGCGCGTGAGGGGTGCCCGCTGGGGCGCCGGCGCGGTCCGGCGACATCGGGGACAGTTTAGTCCACGGACACCGGCGGCAGCAAAGTCCGTTCACTCGTCTCTGTCCGCCCGCGAAGATCTCGCCGATGCCCGCCGCCACCCCCCCGGCGTGAAGCGTGGCGACCTCGCTCGACGTCTGACTTAGACCGGTCAGCCACAGGAGCGACACGTTATCCTCGATGGCTCTTCTCCTCCCCTTGGGGGGATTTGGAGAACTCCTTACCACCAGGTCCGTTACCCGTGAATGACGCACGCATTCCGTGTCGCGGAGGCTCGCACCTGAGACCTTTGGCCGCCAGCATCTCCAAAGAGCATCAGGACACTGCCCACGAAAGGCCGCGACCATCGTAGCGGAGCCGCCGGCGAAGCGAGGTCATGGGGTAAGGCGCGACTCAGCACGACTCAGTCTCGCGTTGCCCTTCGCGCCCGCATCACCGTCATCGGCGGCGCGCGATGGGTCGTCGGGATCGACACCAACTCGTAGCCTCGGGGTGATCTCCGCGCGGTCTCCGGCTGGTAGGGTGGACGTGCGGGTGAGGGAGGCATAGGCCCCCGCGAGGAGCGTGGCATGGAAGTCGTGATCCGAATGCTAGACGGCTCGATCCCGTACGACCTGACGGGACTCATCCCGTCCGCGCGCGACGCCGCGTCCGGGCGTAGTGGGCTCCCGTGCTTCGATTCGGCGTGTTGCGACGTGCCCGCGCTGGCGGATCGATCCCGGTCGTCGCGGTCGCGGCGTCGGTGGTCCCTCCGTCGCCTCTGTCCTCGCGAGTCGGCGACCACTTGCGCCCGGTGCCGGTCGGCTAGAGTCTAATCTGGTCAGGAGCGCGGTGGGTCCCGCGAACACGACGGTTGCCATCCGGCTCCGCCTCTCCAGCGCTTCCCATCTGCGTCGTGACCGTGGGTCGCGGCCTCGCCCCGAGCGTCGGCCGAGCACCCTTCGGAAGATGCTTCGCGCGACTTGCTACACTGCTTGCAAACCTTATGAGCCTTCCACGGTCCCGTGGCATGAGGAGGCGAACCGATCGTGAGCGCGACGGTCTACCGCCCCGGGACGCGAGCCCGGCGTCGAGGTCCGGCGGGGGCACGACAGGATGGACGCACGGGGGTCTACGCCTCCCCTCAGGACATCCCGTGACGGCCCCGGCGTCCGTGCTGACCGGGCGCATGCTCGCCCACGTCGCCGCCGACGAGGTGGGCGACGTCGCCAAGGCAGCGTCCGGGGACCCGCCGGCGACGGCGCCTCGGCGATGACTCGGCCGATTCGCCCGATGCTGGCGACGCTGACCCCGAAACCATTCCACCGAGCGGGTTGGGTCTACGAGGAGAAGTACGACGGCGTCCGCGCCCTCGCCTACCGCCGCGGACGACGGGTGCGCCTCTACTCACGCACTCTCCGGGACATCACGACGGAGTTTCCCGAGATCGCCCGTGCCCTGCAAGGCCTCCCGGACGGCGACGTCGTGCTCGACGGCGAGATCGTCGCCTTCGATCGCCACGGCGTCTCGCGCTTCCAGCTCCTCCAGCGTCGGGCGCTGGGCGAGCGGGTCCACCCCGCCTTCGCGATCTTCGACTGCCTCGAGCGGGACGGCGTGACGCTGCTGCGACGGCCGCTCGCCGAACGCCGCCGTATGCTCGAAACGATTGTGCCCCCGCGCCGCGGTGTCCAGATGCGCGCGCGCCGGCTGCCGCCCAATGGCCTCACCGCCTACCGTATCGCGCAGAGGCGTGGCTGGGAGGGCATCATCGCCAAGGACGACGCCTCCCCCTACGAGCCCGGCCGGCGCTCGCGGAGCTGGCTCAAGGTGAAGTGTCGCAAGGAGGCGGAATTCGTCATCGGCGGCTTCACGGCTCCCACCGGACAGCGCCAGCACTTCGGTGCCCTGCTCGTCGGCCTGTTCGATGGACCCGCTCTCCGGTTCGTCGGGAAGGTCGGGACGGGATTCTCCAGGACGGCGCTGGCCGATCTGTCCGCCCGGATGCGGGCCCTTCGGACCGACGAGTCCCCCTTCCGTCCGGCACCGCGAGAGGCGAATGTCACCTGGGTCCGCCCCGAACTCGTGGCGCAAATTGCCTTCGCCGAGTGGACGGCGGACGGTAAGCTTCGTCAGCCCGCGTTCCTTGGCCTTCGCGACGACAAGAAGCCCTCGGAATGCACCTGGAGCGCGCGTGAGCCCTAGACGCCCTCGCTCGTCCCGTGCCACGCCGGGGGCGCCGGCACGCCTCCGGGTGGCGGGCGTGACCATCAGTCATCCGGGGAAGGTCTGGTGGCCTGACGAAGGGATCACCAAGCTCGACGTCGTCCGATTCTACGCCGACGTCGCGCCGCGCCTCCGGCCGTGGCTGATGGAGCGGCCGCTCGTCGCCGAGCGGTGCCCGGACGGCATGCGGGGCGAATGCTTCTTTCAGAAAAATTTCCCAAAAGGGCAGCCGCCGGACGTGCCGACCACGGCGATCACCGCGGCCAGCACGGGCCGGACCGTGCACTATGTAGTCGGCGGCTCGACGAAGACACTCCTCGCGCTGGTGAACCTCGGTGGCATCGCCGTCCATGTGATGAACTCCCGGCGCCGGGCGCTGCAGCGGCCGGACTGGCTGGCCTTCGATCTCGACCCGGGCTCGGGGGCATTCGCCGACGCCGCGCGGGCCGGCCGCCTCTTACGCGAGGTCCTCGACGACCTCCGGGTCCGCTCCTACCCCAAGACCTCCGGGGGCCGCGGGCTCCACGTCCTCGTGCCCCTGCGTCCCGGCCCGACCCAGGACGAGGTGCGCGCGGTCGCGCAGGAGGTCGGCCGCGTGCTGGCCGAGCGCGCCCGCGGGCTCGTCACGACCGAGATGTCGCTGGCCAAGCGACGGGGACGCGTCTTTGCCGATGCGCTCCGCAACGCGTTTGGCCAGACGATTGTGACGCCCTACTCGGTGCGCCGTCGACCGAGGGCCCCGGTCTCTACGCCGCTCGCATGGGACGAGGTCGAGGCGACGCTCGATCCCGCACAATATAATCTGCGGACGCTCGATCGCCGGCTGGCGGGCGCCGATCCGTGGGCCGATTTCTGGGCGCGCCGGCAGCCTCTGCCCGAGGTGGCGTGAGCCGGCGAGACGGGTTTCGGTTCGATCCCTCGCGACCGTTCTGGGGTCTGGACTCCGCCTTCGTCAGAAGGCTGCAGCAGATCGGCCGACGCTGGGACACAGGCGAGGCCGAGGGCCACGACCTTAACGTTAACGAACAGCGGGGTGAGCGTCAGGGGGCACCCGTCTGTCTCTCACAGATCCCGGCCCCTAACGCGCCTCAGCGCCCGCCTGGCGCACGTCCGCTACGGACGGCGCGAGCGCGTGCCGCAGGACCTCTTCCGCATCGTCGACGAAGATGAAGCGCAGCTGTCGGCGGAGTTCCTCCGGCACGTCCTCGAGGTCCCGCTCGTTCCGGCTCGGCAGGATCACAGACCGGATACCAGCTCGGTGAGCCGCCAGGACCTTCTCCTTGATCCCGCCGACCGGGAGGACCTTGCCGCGGAGCGTAATCTCCCCCGTCATGGCGACGTCGCTCCGCACCGGCCGCCGGGTGGCGAGCGAGGCGAGCGCCGTCATGATGGTCACCCCGGCCGAGGGCCCATCCTTGGGGATGGCCCCGGCCGGCACGTGCACGTGGATTGTCTTTCCCTCGAAGAGCTTGGGATCGATGTCGAGCGCCTCGGCGTTGGACCATACGTAGGAAACGGCGGCCTGAGCGCTCTCGCGCATGACGTCTCCGAGCATACCGGTGAGGACGAGCCGCTCGTCGGTGGTGGGCATCATGGTGACCTCCACGAACAGGACATCCCCACCAGTCGGCGTCCAGGCCAGGCCGGTCGCGACACCCGGACGGGTGGTCCGCTCGGCCACCTCGTCGAGGAACCGTGGCCGGCCGAGGTACTCCGCCAGGCGGTCGGCGGTGATCCGGACCGGTTCGTGTTGGCCTTCGGCCAGCCGACGGGCCACCTTTCGGGCCACGGCCGCGATCTCTCGCTCGAGGCTCCTCACGCCGGCCTCGCGGGTGTACCCCCTCACGACTTGGCGGATGGCCTCGGGCTCGAAGGAGAGCTCGTCGGTGGCGAGGCCATGGGCGGCCAGCTGCTTCGGGATCAGATACTCTCGGGCGATCCCGATCTTCTCCTCATCGGTGTACCCGGACAGGACCAGGATCTCCATCCGGTCCCGCAGGGGCCCGGGGATCGTGTCGAGCGTGTTGGCCGTCGCAATGAAGAGCACGTGCGACAGGTCGAAGGACACCCCGAGGTAGTTGTCTACGAAGGTGTGGTTCTGGGCGGGATCCAGCACCTCCAGTAAGGCCGAGGACGGATCGCCCCGCCAGTCCGCCCCGATCTTGTCGATCTCGTCGAGCATGAAGACCGGATCACGCGTCTCGGCTCGCCGGAGCCCCTGAATGACACGGCCGGGTAGCGCTCCGATGTACGTCCGCCGGTGGCCCCGAATCTCGGCTTCGTCCCGCACCCCGCCCAGCGACATGCGCACGAACCGCCGGCCCAGCGCCCGGGCAATGCTCTGGCCGAGGCTGGTCTTGCCCACCCCCGGAGGCCCCACGAAGCAGAGGATCGGCTCCCGCGCTGGGCTGTCGCCCGTCACGCGCGGCGGCTCGGCCGGCACTGGCGCCTCGCCGGGGCCGGCTTGACCCGCCCCACCCCCGCGCTCCTGGCGGAGCTTCTTGACGGCGAGGTATTCGAGGATCCGGTCCTTGATCTTCTCCAGGTCAAAGTGGTCCTCGTCCAGCACCTGCCGGGCGCGCCGGATGTCGATGGTCCCGCCACCCAGCTTGCTCCAGGGCAGGCTCGCCATCCAGTCGAGATACGTGAGGACCATGCCGTGCTCCGGCGAGGCCGGCGAGATGCCGGCGAGCCGGCTCAGCTCACGCTCCGCCTCACGCCGCGCCTCATCCGGCAGGCGGGCCTCCTCGATCCGGCGGCGGAGTTCGGCCACTTGAGTATCGCTCCCGTCCTCTCCGAGCTCTTGCTGAATAGACCGGAGCTGCTCGCGCAAGTAGTATTCGCGTTGCTTCTTGGAGAGCCGCTCCTCGGTGTCGGTCGTGATCTTCCGGCCGAGCTCGCGTACGGCAAGCTCACGCTGCAACAGGTCAAGCAGTCGGCGGAGCTTGGCGGTGACCGGGTCCAGCTCAAGGAGTTCCTGTCGCGCGGCTACCGCGAGGGGAACCACCGACGCGATGAAGTAGACCGCGTGGCGGGGATCGGCGATGTTCTCCGCCCCGACCGCCAGCTCGTCGGGCAGTTCCGAAGACGCCTCCACGAGCCGGCGGAAGATATCCACGACCGCACGTCGCAGGGCGTCCACCTCCGTCGCCTCGACCGTCTGGTCCCGGGCCACCTCGACCCGCGCGACCAGATATGGCTCCCTCCCGAGCCAGTCCAGCAGCCGGACCCGCTCGATGCCCTGGACCATCAGGCGCACGCTCCCGTCGGGGACCCGGGCGAGCTGGTGGATCACCCCCACGGTTCCCACCCGGTGGAGGTCTTCCGGCCCGGCCGGCTCCCCCTTCGGATCGCGCTGCGTCACCAGCGCGAGGAGGCGGTTGCCACGCATGGCGTCATCGACGAGCCGCACCGAGCGCGGCTGTCCCACGGCAAGCGGGACCGCCGTCAGCGGGAACACGACCGCGTCCCGGAGCGGCAGGACTGGGAGCGCGTCGGGAATCACGAAGTCCGCGGGGCTGCCGCCTGGCTGGACTGCCATCAGCCGGCCTCCACACGCTTGGGCAGCGTGAGGTGGAGCAGGCCACGATCGTAGCGCGCGTCGACTCGCTCAGGGTCTACGCGAGCCGGCAGCGGCAGCTCCAGCTGGAAGGGACCCTGGCGAATGCCGGCCGCATGGTACACCGCCCCCGCTTGGCACGAGGGGAGGTGGCGGCGCCCTTCGACGACCACCATGTCCTCGAAGAGCTGGACCTCGAAGTCGTCTTCCTCGACGCCGGCGAGGTCCACAACGACCTCAACCGTCGTCGCCGTCTCGTATGTGTCCGCATCGGGCCGCCAGCGGGGCTGCGCGAGAAGGCGCAGGCGATCGCTCGGCCAGATGTCGCCGAACGGCCACGGATGGCCGGGGCGCACCACCATCGCATAGCGGTAGCTCAAGCTTCGGTATCGCAATGCCCGCGTTCCGTCCCGGCTGATTGTCTCACTGCCGCCGCCGGGGTCAATGGATGACCGGCCGTACGACCCGCTACCCTCGTTCGCGGGCCCGCTGCCTTCGACGCGTGTGCCGGTCGCCGCCCGTGAATGGCCAGCTCGGGCACGCCAATGCGGCCACGACCCCCGGTCCGAGTGCGGCGGGCCCCCGAGTGGGGGCAGCAGTGGGTCGACGTGCTCGACCACACGTCGGCCAGGACTTGGAGCCGGGGGCGGGACTTGAACCCGCGACCTCCTGATTACGAACCGAAATCGCGCTGAACCAGCGGCACTCACGCTGAGCTAACCGCACGCCGTCTCTCGGGATCCGCTCTGCCATGAGTCAGCCCAGGTGTGCCCGGCTCACCGTCGAGAGCTAGCAGGTTAGCCGGCGCGGCTTCGCCGGCGCCTGCCGGAGAGGCGTGGCGGCATCCGGCACGAGTTGGCACGGTCGCGCCCGAGATCCCACCGCCGCCGGCGGTCCGGCTCCTTTGAGCCGCGGCTCGAGCGGTCGGACTCGCCACCGGAACAATGTGTCTGACCAAACCCCGTTGCTCTGCCGAGCAACCTCGACCACGGTGACAAAAGTCGACACGCCCTCAGCTCCTATGCGGCCACGCGTGGCGCCCGTGGCGACAAACATCGTCTCACGGTCTGCCGACACGCTGTCGGCTACCGCCGAGACCTTCTCGAGGGCGGGTGTTCGGGCGCTTCCACGAGGCGACGGCGACGCCGGAGACGATAGCGGGTGGGGCGGTGCCAGTGCTTCGGTCCGCGGAGGTGCCCGGGGGAGGGTGATCACGCCCGCGTGGGCGGAGGCGACAGAGGCCGGTAGCCGCGGGGGCCCTTCGGTCGCGTGAAAATTTTGGGGGGCTAGTGCATCCGCGTGTCGTCGAAGCCGTGCGACGACTTGATGCGCGCCTCCGTGCCTGGGATGTACCGCTTCTCGAGCTCCTGGAACTGCGCGACGCGGGCCATCACATGGTGGCTCTCGGTCGGATGGCCGACCTTCGACTTCTCGAGCCCCCACTGCGCCTGCTCCTGGTCGCGCACAAGATCCTCCATCGCGTTCCAGACCGCGTAGGTAGCGGCGTGGGCGGCGAAGAGAGTGATGAAGATGAACCGGTAGCCCAGCTCGCCCAACTCCTTGAACGTGAACGGGTTCGGGTCCCCGTGCCAGCGGAACGACGACGAGTAGTTGAACGCCAGCGGCAGATGCGGGTGCGTCTCGCGCATCGCACGGGCGAACGCGATCGCGGGCTCGCGCGCAGCGCTCGAGAGTTCGCACCAGACGAGGTCCACACCGGTGTCGGCGTACGCCCGCCCCCGCCGGACGGCCTCCTCGAGGCTCCCTCCTACCGCTCCGAACGCATCCGTACGCGCGATGATGACGAAGTCCGGGTCGAGACGGTTCCGCGTATCTACGGCGGCGCGATACTTGCCCAGCGCCTCCTCCAGGCTCACCACGGTCTTGCCGGCGATGTGCCCGCAGCGCTTCGGGAACTGCTGGTCCTCGAGGTGGATGCCGGCGACGCCTGTCTTGACGTACTCCTGTACGGTCCGGATCGTGGAGAGCGCGTTCCCGTAGCCGTCGTCCGCGTCGGCGATGATCGGAATCGAGACCGCGCTCGCGACCATGGAGGCGATCCGCGTGACCTCGGTCTGGGTGAGGAACCCCATGTCGGGCCAGCCCTGGGCCAGCGCCATTGAGTAGCCGCTCAGATAGACGGACTTCAGCCCGACACGCTCGGCGATCTGGGCCCCGAGGGGGTCGTAGACGCCGCCGGTGAATAGGTATGGCTCCCGCTTCAAGAGCTCGCGAAAGGAGCGTCCC
>Ga0066665_10000956_pt1 | contig 12709 bp, 10 predicted proteins | sample GraSoiAngelo_114_FD_75175 | JGI IMG/M metagenome (GOLD analysis project Ga0066665, IMG submission 75175) | Grasslands soil microbial communities from the Angelo Coastal Reserve, California, USA - 14_0903_13_40cm | ecosystem: Environmental > Terrestrial > Soil > Grasslands | place: USA...
GAACGTCGCCTCCACGATCACACGGAGCGCGCCCGTCTCGATGAGCCGCGCGATCTCGATCAATTGTGCCCGGCTCGGCTCCACGATGAACTCCACACCGCGCACGCCGTACCGGGCGGCCTTCTCCGCCGGTGCGCTGTCGGCGACGGTGACGAGCACGCCGCCCTTGCGCAGCACGCGCCAGGATCGCTCCAGCGTGTCTCCACCAACCGTATCGAGGACGATATCCGCATCGCGCACCCGATCCTCGAAGCGGACAGTCGTATAGTCGATCACCTCGTCGCAGCCGAGGTCGCGCAAGAAGCTCGTATTCACGGCCCGTGACGTACCGATCACGTGTGCGCCGCGCCCGTGGGCAAGCTGAACGGCGTATGTACCGACGCCGCCGGCCGCGCCGTGAACCAGGACACGCTGCCCCTGCGTGAGACACGCGTGGTCGAAGAACGCCTGCCACGCCGTGAGTGCCGAAAGTGGGACCGCTGCGGCTTGCGTGTGGCTCAGGTTCTGGGGTTTGGGAGCGAGATCGCCGGCACGGACCACGACGTAGTCGGCCGCCGCACCGTCCCGCCAGAAATCGGTGAGCGCATACACGGCTTCGCCCACCTTCGGGGCGCTCGCATCGGGGGCCACGGCCTCCACGACGCCCGACAACTCGTGTCCGGGGATCGTTGGCAAGCGTTCGACACCCTCGCGGGTGGTGTAGGTGGTCCCCCAGGAGAGCTCGGTCGGGGTGATGCCACAGGCGTGGACGCGCACCAGTGCATCGCCCGGCCCGGGCGTCGGTTTGGGTGCGTCTTCATAGATCAGCTGCTCCGGACCACCGCGCCGGTGCAGGCGGACGGCTTTCATCGCTCGACACTCTCCGCTCCGCGGGGACCTCCAACCTACGGTGCGGCGATCGAGTGCGCATCACATCTTGTAATCGTCCTCAGCGCGGGCGGGATCCACCGCCGCCGTTTGCCGGAATCGCCCGGCGCGCGCCGAATGGCGAAATTCGAACGACGAACGGCGCTCTTGACGCCCGTGCGGCGCCGCACCGATCGTCCGGATCCGAGGTCGCCATGGTCGCTGTCGCCATTCAGGGAGAAGCCGGCTCGTTCAGCCACGCCGCGGCGCTCGACGCCCTCGGCGCGGATCTCCAGCTCGTGCCGTGCTCGACCTTCGAAGAGCTGTTTCGCGTGGTCGAGACGGGAACGGCAACGCGCGGGGTGGTCCCCATCGAGAATTCACTGGCCGGCTCGGTGCACCAGAACTACGATCTCCTCGGCGCCCACGCCCTGCACGTCGTCGGCGAAACACAGGTCCGGGTGCGCCACTGCCTCATCGCCCGCCCGGGGGCGACGTTCGCGGTGGTCCGCCGGGTGGCCTCACACCCGGTGGCGCTGGCGCAGTGCCGCCGGTTCTTCGCCGCACACCCGGACGTCGTGCCGGTCCCGGCGTACGACACCGCCGGCAGCGTCGCCGAGCTGATGGCGGGCCGGCTGCCGGCAGACGCGGCCATCGCCTCCTCACTGGCGGCCGAGCTGTGCGGCGCCGCGGTCTTGCAGGAGAACCTGGAGGACCATCCCGAGAATTACACGCGGTTCCTCATCGTGGGACGCGAGCCCGCGCCGCCGGAGCGCGCTCGGAAAACCTCACTCGTCTTCACGCTCCCCAACGTCCCCGGCTCGCTCTATCGAGCGCTGGGAGCGTTCGCGAGCCGCGGGCTGGATCTCACGAAGATCGAGTCCCGCCCGATCGCCGGCCGCCCATGGGAGTACGCCTTTTATCTGGACGTATTGGGTGACCCGCGAGGCGAGGTGGCGGCGGCGTTGACGGAGATCCGAGGATTCGCGCGCGAGCTTCGCGTCTTGGGAGCGTACTGACGCTATAAATCGGTGACGGCGCCGAGGCTCGAAGACGAGACGAGCTTCGTGTACTTGGCGAGCACCCCGGTCGTGTACTTGGCCGGGGGCGGCGTCCACGCCTTCCGCCGACGGGCCAGCTCGCCGTCCGCCACCTCGAGCTGCAAGACTCGGCGGTCGGCGTCGATCGTGATCGAATCTCCATCCTGGACCAGCGCGATGGCGCCGCCCACGGCGGCCTCCGGGGCCACGTGGCCGACCACCAGCCCGTGGCTGCCACCAGAGAATCGCCCGTCCGTGACGAGTCCGACCGCGTCGCCCAATCCCGCTCCGATGATCGCCGCGGTCGGCGACAACATCTCCCGCATTCCCGGGCCGCCCCTGGGGCCCTCATACCGGATCACCACGACCTCACCCGCCGTGATCCGGCCGCCGAGCACGGCGTCGAGACACGCTTCCTCCGAATCGAAGACGCGTGCCGGGCCGGTCAGGCGCGTGCGTTGCACGCCCGCGATCTTGGCCACGCTGCCCTCGCTCGCCAGGTTCCCACGCAGGATGGCGAGGTGCCCCTGAGGATAGAGCGGACGGTCCCAGGGACGTATCACTTCCTGCCCGGCGCGGGGCGTGTCGGGCACGTGTCGCAGTACCTCGGCGATCGTCTCCCCGGTGATCGACAGGGCGCTCCCGTGCAGCACACCGTGCACGAGAAGGATTTTCATGACCTGGGGGATCCCGCCCGCGTGGTGGAGATCGGTGGTGACGAAGCGACCGAACGGCTTCAAGTCGCACAGCACGGGGACGCGCTCGCGGATGGTCTCGAAATCGTCGAGCACGAGCGGAACGCCCGCCGCCCTCGCGATGGCGAGGAGATGCAGCACCGCGTTCGTCGAGCCCCCGATCGCCATCGTCACCGCGATCGCGTTCTCGAGCGCCTGACGCGTGAGGATCTGCCGAGGCAACAACCGGCGGCGCACCGCATCCGCGAGCACCGTACCGGAACGTCCGGCGCTCTCGGCCTTTTCCGCGTCCTCCGCCGCCATCGTGGACGAGTACGGCAGGCTCATCCCCATCGCCTCGAAGATCGCTGACATCGTGTTGGCCGTGAACATGCCGCCGCACGAGCCGGCCCCGGGGCAGGCCCGCCGCTCCACTTCCAGGAGCTCGGCGGCGTCGATCTTGCCGGCGCTGTACTCGCCCACCGCCTCGAACACGCTCACCACGGTCAGGTCGCGCCCCCCGTACCGGCCGGGCTTGATCGTGCCGCCGTAGACGAACAGGGCCGGGATGTTCATGCGCGCGATGGCGATCATCGCCCCGGGCATGTTCTTGTCGCACCCTCCCACGACCAGCACGCCATCCATGCACTGCGCGCTGCAGGCCGTCTCGATCGAGTCGGCGATCACCTCGCGGGAGACGAGCGAGTACTTCATCCCTTCCGTCCCCATCGCGATTCCATCGCTCACGGTGATCGTGCCGAACGTCTGCGGCATCATACCGGCAGCACGTAGGGCCGCCTCCGCGCGCCTCGCCAGCGTGTCGAGACCGACGTTGCAGGGGGTGATCGTGCTGTAGGCATTCGCGACGCCGACGATCGGCTTCTCGAAGTCCGCATCCCCGAAGCCCACCGCGCGGAGCATCGCCCGGTTCGGGGCGCGTTGGACACCTCGGGTGATGGTCTGGCTGCGGCGGTCTGGCATCTGGGCTCACTCCAGTGCGGAATGTGGAATGCGGAGTGCGGAGTCCCCGAGGGAGTCACCGCTCCGCACTCCACATTCCGCAATCCGCACTGCTTCCGCAATGCGCTCACCCATCGCCCGGGTGCCGAGCTCCGGCCCGCCGGGCTCCGCGATGTCTCGGGTGCGGGCTCCCGTCTCGATGGCCTGCTCGATGCCCCGGTCCACCGCATCGGCCGCATCCGGCAGGCCAAGGCCGTGACGCAAGAGCAGCGCGACCGACGCGATCGCGCCGATGGGATTGGCGACCCCGCGCCCCGCGATGTCCGGCGCTGAGCCATGGATCGGCTCGAACAGACCCGGGCCCCCGCCGAGCGAGGCCGACGGAAGCATGCCCAGGGACCCGGCCAGCACCGCCGCTTCATCGCTCAGGATGTCCCCGAACATGTTCTCGGTGAGGATCACATCGAACGCCGTCGGCTCGGACACGAGTCGCATCGCCGCGGTATCGACGTAGAGGTGATCCAGGTGAACGTCCGGATATTCGCGCCGCACTCGGGTCACCGTGTCGCGCCACAGCTGCGAGACTTCGAGCACATTCGCCTTATCCACGGACGTGACCCGGTTGCGCCGACGCCGCGCCGCGGCGAAGGCGATCCGTGCCACCCGCTCGACCTCGACCACCGAATAGGTGAGCGTGTTGACTGCGCGGGACTCGCGTCGCCCGCGTGGCTCGCCATAGTACAACCCGCCCGTGAGCTCGCGCACGATCAGCAGGTCCACACCACGGAGACGATCCGGCTTGAGGGGCGAGCGGCCGACCAGGGCCGGGAGGACCGACACGGGGCGCAGGTTCGCGAACACGCCGAGCAGGGCTCGCAGCGCGAGCAGCCCGGTCTCGGGCCGGAGATGCCAGGGCGCCTGGTCGAGCGCGGGGTCGCCCACCGCGCCGAGCAGCACGGCGTCGGCGCGGGTTACGCCCGCGCGGGTCGCATCGGGGAGCGGGTCCCCAGCGGCCGCCACACCAGCCGCACCCACAGCGAACCGCTGGAGGATAAACCTGATCCCGAACCGCTCCCCGACCACTTCGAGGACCTGCTCTGCTTCCGCGACGACCTCCGGCCCGATCCCGTCGCCCGGAAGCACCGCGATTGTATATGGCCTCACCACCGGTCTCCCTTCCTTCGTCCCCGTCCCCCTCCCCGGGTCCGCTCGTACGCTCGGATCCGGTCCTCGGCGAGCAACGTCCGTCCGATTTCGTCCAAACCGGAGAGCAGCATCTCGCGACGATACGGCTCCATCGCGAACGCCGTTCGGAAACCGAGCCCATCATCTACCCGCTGCTCCTCGAGGTCCACCGTGAGCCGGTACTCGCCCCCCGCCGCCCGATGACGCCGAAACAGCTCGGCGATTTCCTGCGCCAAGAGCCGCACGGGCACCAGCCCGTTCTGACAGCAGTTGGCGAAGAAGATGTCCGCGAACGAAGGCGCAAGGATCGCGCGGAACCCATACTCTCGGAGCGCCCACACGGCGTGTTCGCGCGACGAGCCGCAGCCGAAATTCTCCAGGGTGAGCAGGATGCTCGCACCACGAGCGGCGGGGACGTTGAGCTCGAACTCCGGGTCGAGGCTACCGTCCGCGCGGAAGCGCCAGTCGTGGAACAGTGCCGGGCCGAACCCGGTGCGCTCGACGCGTTTCAGGAATTGCTTTGGAACGATCTGGTCGGTGTCGACATTGGCCCGGGGCAGGGCGGCGAGCCGGCCCGTGTGGCGCACGTAGGGTTCCATCATGACGCGGCCGGCGCCCAACTGCGGATATCCACAATCCGACCCGCCAGCGCGGCGGCCGCCGCCATCGGCGGGCTCATCAGGTGCGTGCGCCCGCCCCGTCCCTGGCGCCCCTCGAAATTGCGATTCGAGGTCGAGGCGCAGCGTTCGCCGCTCTGCAACATGTCCGCGTTCATCCCGAGGCACATCGAGCATCCGGAGTTGCGCCATTCGAATCCCGCTTCTAGGAAGACGCGGTCCAGCCCCTCGCGCTCCGCCTGCGCCTTCACCTGTTGCGATCCCGGCACGACCATCGCCCGCACGCCCGGAGCGACGTGTCGCCGCCCGTCGCCGCGCACCACCCGGGCCGCGGCTCGCAGGTCTTCGATGCGGGCATTGGTGCAGGAGCCGAGGAATACCCGATCGACGGGGAGGCCTTCGAGCGAAGTCCCGGGGGCGAGTCCCATGTATTCGAGCGCGCGCGCGACCGCGCGTCGCTCCGCCTCGGTCGGAAAGTCACCGGGGCTGGGCACCCGACCCGTGACGGGCGTGACCATGCCGGGACTCGTCCCCCAGGTCACCTGGGGCTCCACGCCGGACGCATCGAGGTCCACCCGCTTGTCGTACGACGCGCCCGGGTCGGTGCCGAGCTCACGCCACCTCGCCACGACGCGCTCCCACGCCGCGCCGCGCGGCGCGCGCGGCCGCCCGGCGAGATAGGCGAAGGTCGTGTCGTCCGGGGCGATCATGCCGGCCCGCGCGCCGCCTTCGATCGACATGTTGCACACCGTCATCCGCTCCTCCATCGAGAGCGCGCGAATCGCGGTGCCGGTGTACTCGATGACGTGCCCCGTGGCGCCGGCCGTCCCGATCCGCCCGATCAACGCGAGGATCAGGTCCTTGGCGGTGACCCCATCCGCAAGGGACCCGGTCACGTGCGCTTCCATGGTCGCGGGTCTGGCACACACGAGACACTGTGTCGCGAGCACGTGCTCGACCTCGCTCGTGCCGATGCCCAGGGCGAGCGCCCCAAAGGCGCCGTGCGTGGCCGTATGGGAATCGCCGCACACGATCACCATGCCGGGCTGCGTGAGCCCCAGTTCGGGGCCGATCACATGGACGATTCCCTGCTGGGGCGACTCGAGATCGAACAGCTCGAGGCCGAATTCGGCGGCATTGGCGGCGAGCGCGTCCAGCTGTCGCGCGGCGATCGGGTCCGTGATCGGCGCGCGGCGTTCGCCGGTGGGAACGTTGTGGTCCACGGTGGCCACCGTGAGCGCCGGCCGGCGCACCTGCCGGCCGGCACGGCGCAGGCCCTCGAACGCTTGCGGCGAGGTCACCTCGTGCACCAGGTGCAGGTCCACGTACAGGAGCGCCGGACCTTCGGGCAATTGCTCCACGATGTGCGCGTCCCAAACCTTCGCGAACAGCGTCCGCGACATTACGCGACTCCCGCTCCTTGGACCTCTGCGGAGGTGGCGCGGCCCTCCTCCGTCCACGGCATCATGGCACGCAGCCTGGCGCCCACTTGCTCGATGGGATGCTCCGCCGCCGCTCGCCGCAGCGCCTGGAACCGGCGGCCTGCCCCGCTGCCGTGGCACTCGCCGATCCACTCCCGCGCGAAGCTTCCGGACTGGATGTCGGCGAGAATGCGCCGCATCGCGGCCCGAACCTCGGGCGTCACGATCTTCGGACCGCGCGTGTAATCGCCGTACTCGGCGGTGTCGCTGATCGAGTGGCGCATGAACTTCATGCCGCCGCGGTACATCAGGTCCACGATCAGCTTGAGCTCGTGCATGCACTCGAAGTACGCGATCTCGGGCGCGTAGCCCGCGGCGGTCAACGTTTCGAAGCCGGCCTGGATCAGGGCGGTGACACCACCGCACAGCACGGTCTGCTCGCCGAACAGGTCGGTCTCCGTCTCCTCGCGGAACGTCGTCGCAAACACACCGGCGCGGGTACAGCCGATGCCCGCCGCGTAGGCGAGCGCGTCCGCCAGCGCGTTGCCGCTCGCGTCTTGGTGGACCGCGACCAGGGCCGGCACACCCCGCCCCGCCTGAAACTCGCTGCGCACGAGGTGGCCGGGAGACTTGGGCGCGATCATCGCGACATCGACCGTCGCCGGCGGCACGATCTCGCCGAAATGGACGTTGAAGCCGTGCGCGAAGAGGAGCGTCTTCCCCCGCCCCCCTCCAAGCGCCGGGGCGATTTCGCTTTCGTATACCGCGCGCGCTTCCTGGTCGGGCACGAGCACCATGATCACCTGCGCGAGGCGTGCCGCCTCGGCGACGGGCCGGATGTCCAGATCGTCGGCGCGGGCGCGCTCCCACGACGCCCCGCCGGGTCGCAGGCCCACCAGTACCCGCGCGCCCACTCCCGAGTCCCGCAAGTTGAGCGCATGCGCGTGGCCCTGGCTGCCGTATCCGATCACCGCGACGACGCGATCCTTCAGACGCGCCGGATCGGCGTCGGTGTCGTAGAAGATCCGCGTTTCCGTAGAGCTCATTGCTTTGCCTCCGAAGTGATGTCTTCGCCACCGTGCACCATGACCGATCGCACGCCGGTCATCTTCTGAAACTGCTGGGCCACGCGATCGGCCGTGACCGCATCGGCCTTGAGCACGAACGTGAGACGGGACAGGCCGGCGGTGCCGCTGGGGTGCAGGGCAAGCCCCTCGACGGGGACATTGCGGCGGCGCAGCACGCCCACGGCGCGGTTGAGAGTCACGAGCGCGTCGTCGAGCAGGACCGCGACCGTGTGGGCCCTGGGCACGAGCAGGGTCACCCGGCCGCGGGGGCGGGGGCCGGCTCCGCTTCGATCGGCTCCGAGAGCGAGCCGCCGGGCGGGATCATCGGGTACACGTTCGCCTCCTCTTCGATCATGAACTCGACCACCGCCGGACCCGGCGCGGCGTTCGCTTCCCCGACCGCGTCGGTCAGCTCACTCGGATCCGTCACCCGGTACCCGGGGATGCCATATGCTTCAGCGAGCTTCAGGTAGTCGGGGCTCCAGATCGGCGTGCAGGAGTACCGCTTGCCGTGGAAGAATTGCTGCCACTGCCGCACCATCCCGAGATAGCCGTTGTTGAATACGGCCATCTTCACTGACAGCCGCTCCTGCACCATGGTCGCGATCTCGGCCATGTTCATCTGGAAGCCGCCGTCGCCCGAAATCGCCCACACCGTGTCGTCGGGGCGCGCCAGGTGGACACCCATGGCGGCGGGCACCGCGAAGCCCATGGCGCCGAGGCCGCCCGAGGTGATGTGCGTGTTGGGCCGCCGGTAGGGGTAGAGTTTCGCGACCCACATCTGGTGCTGCCCCACGTCCGAGACGATGGTGCACCTGGCTTCACTCGCCTCGCAGATCGCGGAGAGGATCGCCTCGGGGGAGAGACCGTGAGGCGACGCCGCCGGCGGTCTCGTGAAGCCGTGGATGTGCTCGAGCCAGCGCTCGCAGCGGCGCGGCTCCACCGCGGCGAGCAGCCGGCGCGTGATCTCGCGCGCGTCGCCCACGATGCCGACATCGACCGCCACGTTCTTGCCGATTTCCGCGCGGTCCAGATCGATGTGGACGACGCGGGCCTGCCGGGCGAAGCTCGCCGTGTTGCCGGTGACGCGGTCGTCGAATCGCAACCCGATGCCGATGATCACGTCGGCGTGCTGGATTGCGCGGTTTACGTGTACTTCGCCGTGCATGCCGGGCATGCCCAGGTGCAGGGGGTGGCCCTCAGGAAAGGCACTGATGCCGAGCAGCGTCGTGACCACGGGAATACCGGTCTTCTCCGCGAGCGCCCGCACTTCCGCGTACGCCTGTGCCAGAATCACGCCGTGTCCGACCATCAAGAGCGGTCGGTCCGCGCCCGCGATGAGCCGGGCTGCCCTCCGGATGCCGTCATCGATCGAGCCCGGGGACTGATCCCGCGCGCGAGCGCGGGGAATCCGGGGGGGTTGGGACTGCTTCCACTCGGCCTTCTGGTTCTGCACGTCCTTCGGCACATCGATCAAGACGGGGCCGGGCCGCCCCTCGATCGCGACGGCCAGCGCGTCGCGCACCACGTCCGCCAGCTCGGTCACATCCTGCACCAGGTAGTTCTGCTTCGTGATCGGCAGCGTGATCCCGATGATATCGGTCTCCTGGAACGCGTCGCGCCCGATCATCGCGCGCGAGACCTGTCCGGTGATCGCGACCACGGGCGAGCTGTCCATGTGGGCCGCGGCGAGGCCCGTCACGAGGTTGGTCGCGCCGGGCCCCGAAGTGGCGACGCATACGCCGACGCGGCCACTCGCGCGGGCGTAACCGTCGGCGGCGTGCGCCGCTGCCTGCTCGTGCCGTACGAGGACGTGCCGCAGGCGCGGGTGATCCGGTAACGCATGGTAGAACGGCATGATGGCGCCGCCCGGGTAGCCGAAGATCACCTCCACGCCGCCCTCGACCAGCGTGCGGCACAGGATCTCGGCACCGGTGAGGATCTCGGCCATCGGCTCAGACTCCCCAGTAATAGCTGGCGTTGAGCGACTGGTTCTCGAGCTCATCCGCGTGGCTCACCTTGTTGAGGGCATGCACCAACGCGCGGGCGCTCGCCTCGACGATATCGGTCGAGGCCCCGTGCCCGGACAGCGTCTTGCCGTCGATCCGTGCCTGGACGAGGACTTGTCCCAGGCTGTCTCGTCCGGGCGTGACCGACTGGACGGTCAAATTCAGGACGTCGACCTGGCGCTGCACCACCTTCGCGATCGCCGCGAACGTGGCGGCAATGGGCCCGTTGCCGGTCGCCGTAGCGCCGCGGTCCCCGGTCCCGGGTCCTGCGAGCCGCACGTCGGCGCTTGCGGAGACGGTCCCACACGTGACCTTCAGGTGCGTGAGCCGGTAGGCCTCCGGCGCATCGTGGAATCGCCCGTGTAACAGGGCGAGCACGTCCTCGTCCAGGATCTCGCGTTTCCGGTCCGCCAGCGTCATGAATTCCTCGTACAGCCTGGCCAGCGCGGTCTCGTCCAGGTCGTAGCCGAGCTCGTGGTAGCGCCGCTCCAGCGCGTGGCGGCCGGAGTGCTTGCCCAGGACGAGGCTCGAGCGCGCCACCCCGACCTCCTCCGGCCGGATGATCTCGTAGGTCAGGCCGTTCTGGAGCACCCCGTGCTGGTGGATCCCGGCCTCGTGCGCGAAGGCGTTTCGTCCCACGACCGCCTTGTTGGGCTGGGGGAACACGCCGATCACGTGCGACAGCAGCTGGCTCGTGCGGTACAACTCCTGCGGATTCACCCGGCAGCGGAACGAGACCGCGTGCGGGCGCACGCGTCCCGCCACCACGATCTCCTCGAGCGCGGCGTTACCCGCCCGTTCGCCGATGCCGTTCACGGTGCATTCCACCTGACCCACACCGGCCTCGATGGCGGCGAGGGAGTTGGCGACCGCCAATCCGAGGTCGTCGTGGCAATGCGCGCTGAACACGGCCCGGTGGGCGTTCGGCACCCGCTCCCGAACGGAGCGGAACATCGCGCCGTACTCGATGGGGAGCGCGTATCCCACAGTATCGGGCAGATTGATCGTCGTGGCACCGGCCGCGATGGCCGTCTCGACCACCCGGCACAGAAACTCGAGGTCCGTGCGGGTCGCGTCCTCCGCGGAGAATTCCACATCGTCGGTATACCGCCGGGCGCGCTGCACCGCTTCGCGCGCCCGCTCGAGGCACTGCTCGCGCGTGAGCCGCAGCTTGCACTCGAGGTGCAGATCCGACGTCGCGATGAAAACGTGCACTCGGGGCCGCGCCGCGGGTCGCAGTGATTCGCCAGCGAGATCGATGTCCCGCTCGTGGCAGCGAGCCAGCGCGGCCACCACCGGACGACGCAGCACCTCCGCCACGGTCCGCACGCCGCGTCGGTCGCCCTCCGAGGCACTGGGAAACCCCGCCTCGATCACGTCCACGCCCAGGGTGTCCAGCTGCTGCGCGAGGCGCAGCTTCTCCTCGGCGGTCATGGAGTTGCCCGGTGCCTGCTCGCCGTCGCGCAGGGTGGTGTCGAAGATGATGACGTCTCTGCCCATGGTGGCCGCCGCGCTCCCTTTCCGTATCCCGATGGTGAACAAAAAAGCCGCGAACCCTGTGGGGTCCGCGGCGCTGGTGCTGCGTGCTGCTGCTTCGCTATCCGATCATCTGTTCATTTCGCGCGCCGCCGGCCCCTCCTGAGCGATAAGGCTCAGCAGGACGATGACGAGAACCAGCAGGAGCGCGAACTGCATCACGAGTCGGTGCTACTCCACATCAAGAGTGCCGTGTCCGTGCAGCCGGACCGGGACGTTAGACGTCCGGACCGCGAGCGTCAAGGCTCCACCAACAGACGGCGAGGTCCCACTCGGATGGGTGGGGGATGGGGGTCGTCGCGGGATGCTACGCCCGTGTCAACTGGATGAGCGTGATCTCGGCTGGCGCGCCTAGCCGGAGCGGCGGCCCCCAGTATCCGGTGCCCCGGCTGACATAGAGCCACATCGCCTCGAGGCGGTGCAGGCCGGCGACGAACGGCTGAAACAGCCGCACCAACAGATTGAAGGGGAAATACTGACCGCCGTGCGTATGTCCGGAGATCTGGAGGTCATAGCCGGCGGCGCGTGCGGCAAACGCGCTCTTCGGCTGGTGCGCGAGCAGCACCTTCACGTCGCTCTCGGGCGCCTCGGCAATCGCCCCGGCGGGATCGGAGCGATGACCGGATATCCCACCGCTCGAGAGATCCGTGACGCCTGCCACGACGATCCGGCCGCTCCCGCGACGGATGAGCCTGTGACCGTTCACGAGGGCGCTGAACCCGAGTCCCTCGAGCTCCCGCACCCAAGCGGCGGCGTCCCAGTAATACTCGTGGTTCCCCGTGACGAAGAACTTGCCGTGGGGCGCCGGGAGCCCGGCGAGCGGAGCCACCTCGTCGCGCAGGGCCGGCGGGAAGCCGTCGGCCACGTCCCCGGTCAGGGCGATCACGTCGGGGTCGAGCCCGTTTGCCGCATCCACCACCCGCTCCACGAAGTTGCGCTTGAGCGTGGGGCCCACATGCAGGTCGGAAAGCTGGACGATGCGAAACCCTTCGAGGTCGGACGGCAGACCGGCGATCGGCACCTCGACCACGCGCACCATCGCCGGTCGCCGCGCCCGCCACAGCGCCGCGACGAGAACCGCGAGGGCGCCGCCCACGACGGCAAGCGTGAAGCCCCCGGCCCCGAGCCAGGCCCGCAGGTGCAACGCGTCTCCGGCCAGCGCGAATACGATGAGGAGCGACGACAGCCCCATCGCCGTGAAGCCGGCGACTTCGATCACTCCTCGCGCGGGCAGTCGCTCCGAGCGCCCGGCCCAAAACGCGACCACGGGACCGGTCGCGAGCAGGAGGATTCCGGTCCATCCGAGCACTCGCCAGACGATGGGGAGCGACTCCTGAGCGAGCAGCCGCTCCCC
>Ga0066665_10000958_pt1 | contig 12694 bp, 18 predicted proteins | sample GraSoiAngelo_114_FD_75175 | JGI IMG/M metagenome (GOLD analysis project Ga0066665, IMG submission 75175) | Grasslands soil microbial communities from the Angelo Coastal Reserve, California, USA - 14_0903_13_40cm | ecosystem: Environmental > Terrestrial > Soil > Grasslands | place: USA...
GACCACGGTTGACGGGAACGACGTGCTCGCCGTCTACGAGGCGACGAAGTTCGCGGTGGAGCGCGCGCGCCGTGGCCACGGCGTGCACCTGATCGAGGTGAAGACGTATCGGCGCAAGGGCCACGCCGAGCACGACGACCAGCATTACGTGCCCAAGGACGAGCTCGACTGGTGGGCCAAGGAGAACGATCCAGTCGACCGTTATGTGAAGCAGCTGGTGCAAAACGCTTGGGTGGAGGACCGCGACCTGAAGGGCATCGACGAGGGGGTGAAGGCGGAGATCGACGAGGCCACGGACGCCTGCGTAGACGAGCCGCTCCCCCCACCCGACTCCGCCCTGGACGGCGTGTACATCGATCCACCGGCCGCTCCCCGGCACTGGTATCGAGGCTTGTGATGGCGGACGTCACCTACCTCGAGGCCCTGCGCCAGGGGCTCTGGGAAGAGATGGAGCGCGATCCGCGTGTCTTCATACTCGGTGAAGACGTGGGGGCGTACGGCGGCGCCTTCAAGGTCACCGAAGGGTTCGTCAAGAAGTTCGGCGAGCAACGCGTGATCGACACGCCGATCTCCGAGGCGGCGATCGTGGGCGCGGCGGCCGGCGCGGCGCACATGGGGATGCGACCCGTGGCCGAGATGCAGTTCATCGACTTCATCTCCTGCGCCTACGACATGCTCACCAACTACGTCGCGACGGCCCGCTACCGGGCAGGCCTCGCGACGCCGATCGTCGTGCGCGGACCCTGCGGCGGCTACGTACGGGGCGGCCCGTTTCACTCGCAGAATCCCGAGGCCGCCTTCTTTCATACCCCGGGCCTGAAGATCGTCTATCCCGCCACGGCGCGGGACGCGAAAGGATTGATCAAGGCATCGATCCGCGACGACGATCCGGTGATCTATCTCGAGCACAAGTGGCTGTACCGTCGCATCAAGGAGGCGCTCCCAGAAGGCGAAGAGATCGTCACGCCGATCGGTGAAGCGCGGCTCGCGCGCGAAGGGAAGGATCTGTCGATCGTCACCTACGGAGCCACGGTGTGGAAGTCGCTTGAGGCGGCCGAGCAGCTCGCGAAGGACGACGGCCTGTCCGTCGAGGTGCTCGACCTCCGCACGCTCCTCCCGATGGACGACGCGGCGATCATGCGGTCGGTGCAGAAGACGAGCAAAGTGCTGATCGTGCACGAGGACACTCGCACCGGCGGGGTGGCGGGCGAGATCGCCGCGCGCATCAACGAACAGGCCTTTGCCTGGCTCGACGGCCCCATCATGCGGGTCACGGCGCATGACGTGCCGCTGCCATACGCGCCGACGTTGGAAGACTTTGTCCTCCCCCAAACTGACGACATTGTGAAGGCTGCTCGATGGCTTGCGGCGTACTGAGGAGAGATTATGTCGCGCGTTGATGTCTTGATGCCCCAGATGGGCGAGTCCATCGCCGAAGGCACGTTGAGCAAATGGCTCAAAAAGCTCGGCGACGAAGTAAAGCGGGACGAGCCGCTCTTCGAGATTTCGACCGACAAGGTGGACGCCGAGATCCCGGCGCCGACCGCCGGCGTGCTGGCGGAGATCAAGGTGCAGGAGGGTCAGACCGTTCCGGTCCAGACGCTGGTGGCGGTCATCGAGACCGACAAGAGCGCCGCATCGACCGCAGGCCCCTCAGCGGCAGCCCAGCGGGCGCCCGCTGCGGCGGCTTCGCCCGCGCCGCCCCAGCCTGCCGCGCCGAAGCCCGCACCCGCACCGACGGCAACCTCCCCCGTCCTCTCCCAACCTTCTCCATCCTCCCCCGTCGCCCCGAAGGGCGACGGGGCAGAGACCGCCGAGGAGCGCCTGCGCCGCAAGTCCACGCCGCTGGTGCGCAAGATCGCCGCCGAGCACCAGGTTGACATCACGACCATTCCGGGGACCGGGTACGCCGGTCGGGTCACGAAGCAGGACATCCTCGGCTTTATCGAGCGCGGCGTCCCGATGCCAGTGACGGCGCCGGGCGGAACCGCTCCCCGCTCCCCGCTCCCGTCGGTCGGACCCGTCGAGCATCCCGTCGTGGAACCCTGGCCGGGCGATCGGGTCGAGCCGTTCTCGAAGATCCGTAAGATCACGGCGGATCACATGATTCTGTCGCGTCGCACGTCGGCGCACGTGACGAGCTTCTTCGAGATCGACTACAGCCGAATCGCGGAGCTACGCCGCAAGCACAAGGCCGCGTATGCCGAGCGCGGGGTGAACCTGACCTACCTCGCGTTTATCGCGAAGACCGCCGCCGAGAATCTGCGAACACACGCGGTGGTGAATGCCGCCGTCTCGGGGGACAACATCATCTACCGCCGTGACGTGAACATCGGGATCGCGGTGGCCCTCGAGTGGGGGCTGATCGTGCCCGTGGTGAAGCGCGCCGACGAGCTCTCGCTCGCCGGGTTGGCTCGAGCGATCAACGATCTCGGCGAGCGGGCTCGCGGCAAGAAACTGTTGCCCGACGAGATCCAGCGTGGCACGTTCACGATCACGAACCCGGGCGTCTTCGGGTCGTACGCGGGTGCGCCGATCATCAATCAGCCGCAGGTGGCGATCCTGGGCGTCGGGGCGATCGAAAAGCGCCCCAAGGTCGTGACGCTCCCCGACGGCACGGACACGATCGCGATCCGGACGATGGGAATGCTGTCGATGTCGTACGACCATCGCGTCGTGGACGGGGCCGACGCCGACCGGTTCCTCGCCGACGTGAAGCGCGCGCTCGAAGACTTCCCCGAGGGAGCGATCTAGCCATGCCCAAGGTGCTCACGGCGGCCCGCGTGCGGGTGCCGCCCACCAACGAGGCCGATTACCTCGCCACACTGCGGGAGCTGTGTCAGTTCGCCGAGGCGCGGGGCCAGCGCATCTGGATCTTCCGCAACGCGAAGGACCCCCAATTGTTCACGGAGTTCTCGGAGAGCCAGACCGAGATGTCCCACCGGGCGCAGGCGTCGCGTCTGCCCGAGGAGATCAAGCTCGAAAGACGGCTGCAGAGCCTCGGCACCTACGCACCGGACGCGTGGGAGCTCTGGACCGAGGTATCGCTCACGGCCGGCAGCGAGGCATAAGCGTCGCCATGGCGGGACGGACGATCGTCGTAGACGGGGCGCCGTGGCGGGTGTTTCCCTCCGGTCGCGTGACGGTGTACGGGCGAGACCAATTCGGCCTGGTGTTCGAACAGGGCACCGGCCCCGAGCAGCGGCGCCGCTTCACGCGCTACTCACCGGTCGGGAACCGCAGCCCGGACGCGGCGCTGGCGGAGATGTCCGAACGCGAGCTCGTGCAGCTGTTTCACGAGTCGCAGCCGGCCTGGACCGCGCCGGAGGGAGCATACGGCGCGCGTTGATCTGCATTGCCATTCGACGGCGTCGGACGGTGAGTACGCGCCCGCGGAGGTGGTGCGGTTGGCCCGGGCGGCCGGGCTCGCCGCCATCGCCCTCACCGATCACGATACGACCGACGGCGTTCCCGAGGCCACGCGCGCCGGCGAGCCGCTCGGCGTGCGCGTCGTGTCGGGCTGCGAGTTCAGCGTGCGGGCTCCTTGGGGAGAGCTGCATCTGCTCGGGTACTTCCTCCCGCCCGGGGCGGCGCGCTTGCAGGACTTCCTGGCCGGAACTCGCGCGGCGCGGCGGCGCCGGGCAGAGCAGATCGTGGGACACCTGCAGCGCCTGGGCATCCCGATCGAGCTGGCAGACGTCGACCGGGCCGCGGACGGGGGCGCCCTCGGTCGCCCGCACGTGGCGCGGGTGCTCGTCGAGCAGGGCGTGAGCGCGGACATGAACGACGCCTTTACTCGCTACCTGGGCCGGGGCCGGGCGGCGTACGTCGAGAAGCCCCTCCCCACTCTGCAGCAGGTCACGGCACTCGTGCACGACGTCGGAGGGATCGCCGTCGCCGCCCATCTGGGTGACCACGGGACCGAACCTCAGATTCGACAGTTTCAAGCGCATGGGCTCGACGGTCTGGAGGTCCGACACCCGAGCCACCCGCCCGGCACCGAGCGTCGGCTCACCGCGATCGCCGACCGCCTCGGCCTTGGGATCAGTGGTGGCTCCGACTGGCACGGCGACACCGAGCTAGGAGACTCTCACGCCCGGCTCGGCGGGTTGGACATTCCGATAGAGTGGCTCGACCAGCTCGAACAGCGTCGTGCCACCGTGGCGCGCGAAATCGTCGCACCGCACCGCGAGGACCCGTCATGAGTGACCTGTTGGAGATCGGCAGTAACGCGCCTAGCTTCGCCGCACAGGCATCCGACGGCAAGACGTACCATCTCGCCGATCTCGTGAAGACGACCGCCGTCGCGCTGGTGTTTTATCCGGGCAACAACACTCCCGGGTGAAACCGTCAACTCTCCGCCGTGCGCGACGAGATGGCAAAGTTCGAGCAAGCGGGCATCCAACCCTTCGGCGTGAACCCCGCGGGCGTCGAGAGCCACGCCGGGTACGTACAGAAGCTGCATTTCAATTTCCCGCTGCTGTCCGACCCAGACCGCGCGATCGCGCGGGCCTACCATGCCCTCAAGGATGACGACCGGGGCATCCAGCGCTCCGTGTACGTCGTGGACCGCGACGGCACCGTGGCTTTTGCCCGCCGTGGCGCCCCACCCGTCGACGAGATCGTAGCGCGTGCCTCCTGACCTCCGCGGCAGGGTCGCCCTCATCACGGGGGTGGGGCGGGTCGGGCAAATCGGGCACGCGGTCGCCCGGGGCTTCGGGCGAGCAGGCGCGCAGCTTGTGATCGCGGACATGAACGCAAGCGGACTTGCGGAGCGGGCCAAGGAGTTCGGGGCCGAGGGCTTTGCGGTGCATCCGGTCGCCGGTGACCTCACCACGCCCGACGTGGCGCGGCGCGTGGTCGCCGCAGCCGGGGAGCGCTACGGCGGGTTGGACGTGGTGGTGAACGTGGCGGGCGGGTTGGTGAGCTTCGGCCCGGCGACCGAGCTCACCCCCGAGCGGGTCGAGCGGGAGCTGGCCATCAACGTGAAGACTGCGTTTTACGTGTGTCAGGCGGCGGTCCCGGCGTTGCGTGCGCGCGGAGGCGGGGCGATCGTGAACTTCGCTTCCGTCGCCGTCTTGAAGCCCCAGAACCAGATGGCCCTGTACACGGCCGCCAAGGCGGCGGTGGCCGGCCTCACGCGGGCGTTGGCGCACGAGCTCCGCGACGATCGGATCCGGGTCAACGCCGTCGCGCCGGGTACGATGAAGACGAGCGACAATCTCGCGCAGATGCCGGGCGCGAAGGTCCGGTGGGTGGAGCTCGACGACCTCGTGGCGGCGGTCCTATACCTCGCGAGCGACGAGGCGCGCGGCGTGAGCGGGGAGATTCTTCCCGTGACCGGGGGCGATGTCTAGCGCGCCGTCGCCCGATCGCGTCGTGATGCGCGACGTGATCATCGTCGGGGGCGGGTGCTATGGGACGTTCTACGCCGGGCAGCTTGCCAAGGCGCGCGAGCGGGGCAAGGCCCGGTATCGCCGGGTGATCATCGTCGACCGCGACTCCGCGTGTCGAGCCCGGGTCGAGCTCGGCGAGGCGCCAGAGCGCGCGTTCGTGACGCGCGAGTGGACCGTGTTCTTTCGCGAGTTTCTGGGGAGCGCGGAGGCCGCGGCGGGGGACTATATCGTGCCTTCGCCGCACATGCCGCACCTCATGTTCGAATGGGTGCTCACGCGCGCGCGGGAGCGCTGGCCGGGACGATCCGTCGAGGTCGCACCAGTGCCGGGGACGTTGGACACGCCGTACGACCGGACCGCCTCTGCCCCCGACGCGACCCGCTACGTGTCGTTCGCCGACTGGATCTGTCCGACCCACTGCATTGAGCCCGCCATATGCCCCGCGATCGGAAGCGCGCGCACATGGGAGATGGGGGACGCGGTGCGCGGCCTGGCGGCGCGGCTGCGCGAGTCAGGGGAAGTGATACACGGGCCAGCCCTGTTCGTGTGCCGTCATCACGTCTTCGGTGTCGGCACGTTCGCTGTCGACGCGGTGCTCGAGGGCGATGCGCTCGTTGAGGGCGCGGGCAAGAGCGGTGCGGCGGCGGCGGTGCTGGTGGGGACGATCAGCTCATGCCACGGAGCTCTGAACATGCTGCGGATAGGGGCGGCAAAGGCGGCAACGGGCGGCAAGGGGCGGCAGTAGTCGTTACCGTGCCGCCTCTGCCGCCCTCTGCCGCCCTCTGCCGCCTATGACATCGGAGGAGCGTCGAGCAACCCTCGAGCGCGCCCGCGACCTGTTCAACTCCGGCGAATACTGGCTCGCGCACGAGGCGCTGGAAACCGTCTGGCGTTCTATTATTAGCGATGGGAACCCGGACGCGGCTCGCGTGTGGCAGGGATTGATTCAGGGCGCAGCCGCGTTGCTGCACCTGGAGCGGGGTAATAGGCACGGGGTTGGCGTCGTCGGGGCGGCCGCTCTGGAGAAGCTCGCGGGCCCGCAGCGGCCCGATGTCGAGTTCGACACCGTCACGTTTCGCGCGCGATTCGCGCGCGCCCTGGCGGGGCAGGGAGACGCCCCGCGACTGGAATGGCGAGTGCAATGACTGAACGCGCGACCAATGGGTACGACGTGATCATCGTCGGTGCGGGGCCCGCGGGACTGTGCGCGGCCATGTACGTGGGCCGGGGCATGCTCAAGGGACTCACCATCGAGCGCGGCGCGCCTGGCGGTGAGCTCCTGAACACCGATTTGATCGAGGACTATATCGGTTTCGAGAGCATTAAAGGGTGGGAACTGGCGCAAGGGATGACCGAGCACGCGAGGAAATTCGGCGCCGAGATCGTCACCGACACGGTCGAAAAGATTCGCAAGGCATCGGACGGCTGGTTCGACGTTGCGACGGCGCGCGGCCACACGTACCGGGCGCCGGCCGTCATCCTCACCGCCGGCGGCACGCCGGTGAAGCTCGGCGTGCCCGGCGAGAAGGAGCACGCGGGCAAAGGCGTGTCCTACTGTGCCGTGTGCGATGGGGCCTTTTTCAAGGGCGAGATCCTGGCCGTCGTCGGCGGCGGGGACGCCGCGGTGGAGGAGGCCGACTATCTCACCCGCTACGCGGCCAAGGTCTACATCATCCATCGCCGGGATCGGTTCCGGGCGTCCAAGATTCTGCAGCAGCGGGCGTTCGCGAACCCAAAAATCGAGGTCATCTGGAACAAGAGGGTCCTCGAGATTACCGGGACGGCCAAGGGAAGCGAAGGCCTGGTGCTCGAGGACACGGTGACGGGTGAACACTCGTCCTTGATGGTGGGAGGCGTCTTCATCTTCATCGGCTTCCAACCCAATTCCGGTCTCGTGGAGGGGCACGCGAAGCACGACGCCAACGGCTACTTCGTGACCGACGACCGGATGATGACGACGATCCCCGGTCTGTTCGCGGCCGGCGACGTGCGCAGCCAGCTCACGCGCCAGATCACAACGGCGGTCGGCGACGCGACCACCGCGGCGATCGCCGTGGAGAAGTATCTCACCGCCCTGCGGCAAACAGACTAGCTGGCCCCCCTCCCCCGTATGCGCGTGGTCCAGATCCCGAACGGCCAGTTCGCCGAGAACTGCTACTTTGTGATCGACGAGGCCACCAACGCGTGTGCGATCATTGACCCTGGCGAGGAAGCCGGCTTGATCGCGCACAAGCTTGCGGCCGCCGGGGTCCAGCCGGTCGGAATCTGGCTGACGCACGCGCATATCGATCACGTGCTCGGCGTTCCCCGTCTCAAGGCGGACACGAAGGCGCCCGTGCACGTGCATCCCGCGGACCGCGTACTCTACGATCACGTCCGCGAGCAGGCGCTGGCGTTCGGCATGCGCGCCGAGCCGATGCCCGAGCCAGACCGGGCGCTCGCGCACGGAGACGTCCTGCCCGTCGGGGGGCTCGCGTTCCGGGTGCGCCACGCGCCGGGACACTCGCCCGGCAGCGTCGTGTTCGAGGGACAGGGCGTGGTCTTCACGGGTGACGTGCTGTTCCAGGGCTCCATCGGGCGCGCGGACCTGCCCGGAGGCGACCTGGAGACGCTCATCCGGAGCATCGAGCGCGAGTTGCTTACGCTCCCCGATTCGACCATTGTGTACAGCGGTCATGGACCCGAAACCACCGTGGGCCGCGAGCGCCACACCAACCCCTTCCTCACCGGCGCCTATCGCCTCGGGTAAGCCGCAGCCGACATGCTTGCGGTGTGGCGCCGAGGTGTTACCCCGGCCCTGGGGCTGCAAGAACCCCTGCCCGAACTGCGGCTTCATCTACCCCCTTGGCGACTGCTCCGACTGACGCTGGCGTGGGCCACCTCCTCTCCCTGGCGCTGCTCGCCATCGACTGCGTGGTCCGCGCCTGGCGGATCCAGCTCGCCGTCTGGACCGCAGGGGGCCGTCTCTCGTTCGACGATGCGTTTCGGCTCAATCTCTACGGTGAAGCCGCCTCACAGCTGACGCCCAATCGCCTCGGGGGTGAGCCCGCGCGCTTTCTGGGCCTCACCGAGGCGGGGCTGCGACCGGTCACGGCGATCGTGGCGATCGGCGTCGAGGTGGCCGCCGAGTGGCCCGTCTTCCTGATCGCCGGTGCAGCGCTCTTCGCCTACTACGTGCCCGACTGGCGGGACGCCGCGGCGACCTGGCTGCATCGCCACCGCGCCGGCGAACTGGTGAGCGTCGAGGTCGTCGCGCTCCTCGTCCTGGTGATCGCGTACCTGCTCCAACGCCTCGCTCGCGCGGGGTTCGTCCGCCATCGCGTGCGCCGCCAGTGGCGCGTCGCCTGGGCGCACGTCCGCCGCGCTCCCTGGTGGGCGCTCGCGTCGGGCGCGCTGCTCACGGTGATCAGCGTGGTCGCCCGCGCGCTCATCCTGCCGGCGCTCGCCTGGGGCTTGCCACACCCCCCGCCGTTCGGCCAGATGTTCTTCGGTGCGCTCGCGCTGATCCACGCGCCCCTCATTGTGCCCCTCCCGTCGGGAGGCGGGGGACTCGAGGTGGCGTTCTTGAACGGCTTTGCGGGTGACTTCGGCTCGCGCCAAGTCAGCATGCTCCTCCTGTGGCGCTTCTATACCGCGGTGCTCCTGACGGTCCTCGGCTTCTACGCGATGGTGCGCTACCTTGGCTATCGCGCGGCGGTGCAGGTGTTCAAGATCGGTTGGGGAAAGCGAAGAGGTGAGACAACATGACGGCTCCACGCATTGCGCCACTCACGCCGGAGCAGGCCGCGCCCGAGGTGCGGCCCATCTTCGACACCTATTTGCAGGAGCGCGGGAACATCCCGAACATGTTCCGCACCGTGGCCCTCCGCCCGGCGCACCTGCGGACCCTCATCGCGCACTTCCGCACCGTGATGAATGAGGGAACGGTTCCGCCGCTCCTCAAAGAGCTCCTGTGGGTGCGCATCTCGCACTTGAATCGTTGCCGTTACTGACTGAACTCCCACACTGTCCTGGCGGGACAGAAGGGTGCCAGCGCCGAATTGCTCGGGGCGATCCAGGATCGTGGCGGGCAGCGAGCCATCGATGCGCTCGAGCAAGGGTGGCAGACGGCGCTGGAGTACGCCGACGTGATCCATCGGGGGGGTCACGACGTCACCGACGAGCTCTACGGACGCCTCCGGGCGGCGTGGGACGAGGGGCAGATCGTCGAGATCACGCTGGTCATCGGGATGACCGAATATTTCAATCGTTTCAACGACAGCCTGCGGGTCGAGCCGACGAAGTGATCTACGCGGCCGGCGCCGGCGCGATCCCGACGAGCACCGTCGTTCGCTCGTGCGCGCGCTCCACGCCGTGCGGAACTCCCTCGGGGGCCAGGATGAGGTCTCCGGGGCGTGCCTCGAACCGCTCCTCTCCCACGGCGAACCTCGCCTTTCCACTTACAACGAAATAGAATTTGTCGGCGCCCGGATGGGCGTGCGCCTTCTGCTCCTGACCCGGCTCGAAGCAGTTGAGACCGACGAGGAGCCGCGTGGAGCGGAAGCAGTCGATCTTGATCGGCTTCGTGGCCGAGAAGCGCGCGCGATCGGCGAGGTGGTGCAACAGGTCCTGGGTATCCATGGGCAATTCCTGGTTCGAGACCGACGGTGCCGTGACCGAACGACGGACGGAGGCGATGAGCGCGACCCGCGTCGAGCGTGACTCCCTGGGTGAACTGCCGGTTCCCGCCGACGCGCTCTACGGCATTCAAACCGAACGGGCCCGCCGCAACTTTCCCATCTCCCACCTCCGACCCCTCGCCTCATTCGTCGACGCGGTCGTCCAGATCAAGAAGGCCGCCGCGCTCACACACAAAGAAACCGGCCGTCTCGATCCGAAGTTCGCCGACGCGATCGTACGGGCGGCCGACGAGGTGCTGGGGGGTCAGCACCGGGACCAGTTTGTCGTGGACCCGTACCAGGCGGGGGCGGGAACCTCGCATAACATGAACGCGAACGAGGTCCTCGCCAACCGCGCGAACGAGCTGCTGGGCGCTCGGCGCGGCGCCTACGCACCGGTGCACCCGAACGATCACGTGAACATGGCCCAGTCAACCAACGACGTGATCCCGACGGCCATCCGGCTGGCCGCGCTCGCCGAGCTGACCCCGCTCCTCGACGCGATGGGGCGGCTGGCCGCCGCCTTCCTGGCGAAGGGTAGAGCATTCGACCGCATTCTCAAGTCCGGGCGCACACACCTGCAGGACGCCACGCCGATTCGCCTCGGCCAGGAGTTCACCGCCTACGGGCACACCGTCGAGCGCAACCGGGACCGCGTGGCCGGCGCCGCGGATGCCCTGCGCGATCTCGGGATTGGCGGCACGGCGGTCGGAACGGGACTGAACGCCGAGCCGGCGTACCCGCCACTCGTGGTGAAGCATCTCCGGGCGATCACCGGGCTCGAGCTCCGGGAGGGGAGGGATCGCGTTCAGCTGATGCAGTCGATGGGCGACGCGGCGGCGCTCTCAGGCGCGTTACGTACGTACGCGATGGATCTCGGGAAGATCGCGAGCGACCTTCGCCTGCTCACGTCCGGCCCGCGCACCGGGCTCGCCGAGATCGTCCTGCCGCCGGTCCAGCCGGGCTCGAGCATCATGCCGGGAAAGGTGAACCCGTCGATCGCGGAGATGGTGAACATGGTCTGCTACCAGGCCCTGGGGAACGACGTCACCGTCGCTACCGCCAGCGAGGCGGGCCAGCTCGAGCTCAACGTGATGATGCCGGTCATCGCCCACAACTTGCTGTTCACGATGCAGCTCCTCGCCAACGCCTCGCGCGTGCTGTCGGAGCGCGCCGTGGAAGGGGTCGAGGCCGATCGCGCGCAGTGCGAGCACTGGCTCGAGCGCAGCCCCGCGCTCGTGACGGCGCTCGCCCCGAAGATCGGCTACGCGGAGGCGGCGAAGCTCGCGAAGGAGGCCGTGGCGAAGAACGTCACGGTGCGGCAATTGGTCATCGAGAAAGGCCTGCTCAAGGGCAAGGATCTGGAAGAAGTGCTCGATCTGCTGGCCATGACCGAGCTGGGAGTCCCGGGGCAACGGACGTGACGTGAGTGCGGCAAGGACGGCCGTCTGCAGTCCAACACTCCAGAAGGAGGAACCCGCATGAGCTGGATCGTCGCTGGACTGATCGGGGGCGTGGGTGCGTTTTTCGCTGATTACGTGATGTGGGGAAAGGTCTTCACTGGTCCCGAGATGCAGGCGTTCGGGACGTTCCCTCCCACGCCCGAGGAAGGGAAGAAGATGATGGCCGCTAACCTGCCCAAGTCAGCCGTCCTGGCGCTGGTGTTCGGCGTGCTGTTCGCGTGGTTCTACGGACAGTTCCGCGGTGCGCTCTGGGTGAAGAGCGGTGGCGTGCTTGCCGGCATGGAGTTCGCCACCGTCCTCTGGCTTCCCACCATTTTCCTCTCGACGCTCGGGAGCGGCGTGTGGTACGACAAGGTGCGCCCGTTGCTCAAGGCAACCGCCGTGTCATGGCTGGTGCGGATGAACGTGACGGGGCTCCTGGTCGGATTGCTGATGAAGTAACTCGCGTCACTCGGGGGGCCGGGGGGGGCCGGGGGCCGTGATTCGAGTCACCGAACCCGACCCCCGCGCTCGTTATCCGTTGCGCCATGCGTGCGATACTCGCAGTCGCGGCGGCCCTCTCGATGGTCATCGTTTCAACCGGTCACGCCCAAAACCGATTCCGAATTGGCCCGACGTACTCGTCGATCAGCCTCGAGGATCTTTCCGGCGCGAGCCACAGCTTCCCGTCCTGGGGCGGAACGGCCGCCCTCATCACTGGGGACGAGAGCGAGATCGGGCTCAGCGTCGCCCGCTACAACGATCTCTCGACGGATCACGGTGTCCGGCGGCTCACCCTGTATGGGCTCGACTCGTACTATTACCCGGTCGGCACGCGCAGTCTCGTGGCGCCGTTCGCCCTGACGGCCCTCGGCCTCGCGCGAGTCACCGAGGTCGACTCGCTCTGCCTGATCGTCCTGTCATGCACCGCGCACACATCGGCCACGAGCCAGCTCGCGCTGGCCTTCGGACTGGGAGTGCGAGTCAATGTCGGCCGCGCAGCGGCTGCCACCGTCGCGGGACGGTTCCTCGAAGTCCCGGGGAGTCAGATCCAGGCACTCGAGGCGGTGGCGAACGCGTCCGTGACGTTCGGCGGCGTCCGCAAGGGAGAGTTCCTTGATGGCGCCGTGGGTCCAGCCGCGAGCTTCCTCATCCCGATCTCGGGCTCCCTGCACGGGCGCGCTCCATTCGTCGGCGC
>Ga0066665_10000959_pt1 | contig 12688 bp, 13 predicted proteins | sample GraSoiAngelo_114_FD_75175 | JGI IMG/M metagenome (GOLD analysis project Ga0066665, IMG submission 75175) | Grasslands soil microbial communities from the Angelo Coastal Reserve, California, USA - 14_0903_13_40cm | ecosystem: Environmental > Terrestrial > Soil > Grasslands | place: USA...
CCCAGCTGCTCGGCGATCTCGAACGCCATCGTCTTCGACCCTTCGCCGTAATAGCCGCGCAGGTTGACGTTGACGATGCCCCAGCCGAACAGATCAGCCACCTGCGCGCACAGACGGTTGACATCGTCATAGTGACCGCGCACGCGGACCAGCCGCGCACCATACACCGCGGTCCCGACGATCTTGGCAGTCTCGAGGTCTTCCGGAATGAAGATCCAGGCTTTGAGACCGGCGCGTGCCGCCTGCGCCGCGACGGCGTTCGCCAGATTGCCGGTGGAGGCGCAGCCGATCGTGTCGAGCCCGAACGCGGCGGCAGCGTTGATTGCCGTCGCGACGACGCGATCCTTGAAGGACAGCGACGGATGTGAGACCGCGTCGTTCTTGACCCAGACGTGCGCGACGCCGAGTAGCGCGGCGAGTCGTGGTGCCTCGACGAGCGGCGTGCCGCCCGTATCGAGTGACAACACCGGCTCGCCGTCGAACGGCAGCCACTCGCGGTAGCGCCAGAGCGACCACCGGCGCGCCGCGATCGCGTCACGCGTGGGAGTCACACGTGCGGCATCGAAGACGGGATCGAGCGGGCCCAGGCACTGCTCGCACACCGCGATCGGGGCCGGCTCGTGCAATGCTCCACAGGCCCGGCATACCTGCGGCCTTGGGCGTACGGCAGGTGCCGCAACGCTGGTCGTCATGGCCGGGCCTCCACTGCCGGGACCGATCGTGCCGCCGGTCGAGCTTTACGGGTCTGCCGAGCCGCGCGAATCAGCGCCTCATCGGCAGGATCGATCGGATAGCAATGCTCGGGACCCGGAAAGACACCCGCTCGCACGTCGCTCGCATACTCGCGAAACGCGCGCTCGACATTCGTTCCTACTTCGGCGTATCGCTTCACGAACCGGGGGGAGATGTCCCCCACGAAGTTGCCGAGCATGTCGTGGGAAATGACGAGCTGCCCGTCCACGTGTGGCCCGGCGCCGATCCCGTAGACGAGGACGCCGAGGCGCTCCCGCACAAACGCCGCCGTCTCAGCAGGTACGGCCTCGAGCAGAATCGCGAACACACCCCCCCGCTCCAATGCCTCGGCATCGCGCAGCAGCCGCTCCGCCGCTGCCAGCGATTTTCCTTGGACTCGATAGCCCCCGAGCTGCCCGAGGTTTTGTGGCGTAAGGCCGAGGTGCCCCATGACTGCGATGCCGGCATCGACCATCGCGCGCACTCGTTGCGCGACCCGCGCGCCGCCCTCGCATTTCACCGCGTCGCACCCGGCGGCCACGAACGCCCCGGCGCTCCGAATCGCGGTCTCGTCGGACGGCTGATAGGACAGGAACGGCAGATCTCCGATCACGAACGCCTGTTTCGCCGCGCGCGTCACCGCCCGAATGAACACCAGCATTTCGTCCAGTCCGATCTGGAGCGTGCTCGGGAGCCCGAGCATCGTCATCGCCGCGGAATCACCCACGAGAATCATGTCGACGCCCGCGCGGTCGGCGAACGTCGCTGTGGGATAATCGTAGGCGGTGACAAAGACGGCTTTCTCGTTGCGCGCCTTCAATCCCGCGAGGGTCGCAACGGTCACTTTACGGACCGACATGGATGCCTCCATCAGTCAGAGAGGCGACCGCGAGGTCGCTGACGCATTCGCGCAGTCGCTCGAGGGCGAGATCGAGATCGGCCGGCGACACCGCGAACGACAGGCGCAGGTGGCCGGCGCCACCTGGCCCGAAGCCGGTGCCGGGCAGGACGGCCACGCCGTGAGTTTCGAGGAGGAGCGCGGCGAGCTGGTCGGTCGAGAGCCCCGCCCGCTCCTCGACCTGCCGCACGTCCGGGAACGCGTAGAACGCCCCCGTTGGCCGCGTGCATCGGATCCCTGGTAGGCCATTGAGCCCGTCGACCAGCCAATCGCGGCGGCGCTCGAGGCGCGCGACTGCAGCCGTCACGGAATCCTGTGGCCCGGTAAGGGCGGCCAGTCCCGCCAACTGCACGAACGGCGGCGTACAGGACGTGCCGTTGACCACCAGCGTCGTGACGCGCTCAACCAGCGCCGCGGGCAGCACGCCGAAGCCCAACCGCCAGCCGGTCATGTTGTAGGACTTCGAGAAGCTGTCCACGATGATGGTGCGCTCGAGCAGGCCCGGCAGGGCCGCGATGCTGTCCGAACGCCCATCGTACCGAATCCGGCCGTACACCTCGTCCGAGATCACAACGAGGTCGTGACGCAGCGCGAGCTCGGCAATTGCGTGCAGAGCATCGGTCGTGGCGATACCGCCGGTGGGATTCCCGGGGAGATTCAGGACCAACGCGCGAGTGCGCGAGCCGATCAAGGGGGCGATGCGCTCAGCATCCAGCCCCCCCACTTCATCGAGAGGGTAGCGGACCGGGACCGCCCCGGCGAACCGCACCACCGACGGGTAGATCGGAAAGCCCGGGTCCGGCACGAGCACTTCGTCGCCTGCCTCGAGGACGGCGAGCAGGGCGTAAAACACCATCGGCTTGGCCCCCGGAACGACGACCACGTTCTCTGCCGCCGCCCCCGCCCGTATACCCCGCCACGCGAGCGATGCAGCAATCGCATCGCGCAGCGCGGGGAGTCCGGCCGGGTTCACATAACGGGTGTGGCCGTCGTGCAGGGCGCGGACGGCTGCCTCCACTACGGGGGGGGGAGTCGTCCCATCGGGCTCGCCGATCTCGAGGTGGACCACGTGGCGGCCGGCGTCCTCGAGGCGGCGCGCCGCCACCAACACCTCGAACGCACCTTCGCCCGAGAGGGCGGTGACTCGACTGGCAGGGACGACGGACATGGTCCACCCCCGAAACGCAAACGACCGCTCAAGTGAGCGGCCGCGGGAAGCGATTCCCTGAAACACCATCGCCCGGACAAATAATGCCGCGGGCGTGTCGCTTTTTAGCACTTTGTTTAACGTGGCGGCAATACGCGGCAAATCACCACGAGTCTTCAGTTGTAGCGGTAGTCTAGCCCCGCTGCTCCGGCGCCGTCAAGGGCTCTATTCCGTATCGATCTGCGCCCGCTGCAGGTGCCCGGAGAAATCGACGTAAATGGTCTTGGTCTCCGAGTAGAAGTCGTACACTTCCCACCCGCCCTCGCGATGGCCGTTGCCGGTTTGCTTCACCCCACCAAAGGGAAGGTGCGCTTCGGCGCCGATCGTCGGGGCGTTCACGTAGGTGATGCCGGTGTCGAGGTCGGTCATCGCCTGGAAGGCGCCGTTGACGTCCCGGGTGTACAGGGAGCTCGACAACCCGTACTTCACGCCGTTGTTGATGCCGATCGCATCCGGCAGGTCCTTCGCCTTGATGACCGCCAGCACAGGTCCGAAGATCTCTTCCTGCTCCACCCGCATTCCCGGCTTCACGCCGGTGAGCACGGTGGGTTCGTAGAACCAGCCACACTCCAGACGCTTGTCGCCCTGAGGAATCCGTCCCCCGAGGGCGACGCTGGCGCCCTCCTGCTTCGCGATGCCGACGTACTCGGCGACCTTCTGGCGCGCCTCTTCGTGGATCAGCGGACCCACCTCGGTCTTCGGGTCGAGCCCGGGACCGAGGCGCAACTTGCCGGCGCGATCGGTAAGGAGCTGCACGAACTTGTCGTGGATCCTCTCCTGCAGAATCAGCCGGCTCGTCGCGGTGCAGCGTTGCCCCGTGGTCCCGAAGGCGCCCCAGAGGACGCCGTCCAGTGCGAGATCCAGGTCGGCATCGCCCATGACGATCATCGCGTTCTTCCCGCCCATTTCGAGCGAGAGACGCTTGTGCATCCGGCCGCAGGTGGCGCCAATGACGGATCCGGTTTCCGTCGACCCCGTGAACGAGATCACCGGCACTTCGGGGTGCTCGACGAGTGCGCGCCCGACGACCGAGCCTTGCCCATGCACCAGCTGGACGACCTCGGGCGGCAGCCCCGCTTCGAGCAGCACCTCGACCAGCAGATGCGCCGTGTGCGGGACGTCTTCGGCAGGCTTGAGGATCACGGCGTTTCCGCACAGCAGCGCCGGAAACATCTTCCAGGTCGGAATGGCGAGCGGGAAGTTGAACGGCGTGATCAGCCCCGCGATCCCGATCGGCCGGCGATAGCTCATCGCCCATTTGTTGCGCAGCTCCGACGGCACGACGCGACCGAACAGGCGGCGGCCCTCCGTTGCGGCGTAGAGGGCGGTATCGATGCCCTCCTGGACGTCCCCGCCCGTTTCCGCGAGCACTTTCCCCATCTCACGGGTCATCGCACGCGCGATATCGTCCTTGCGCTCAACGAGGAGCTGTCCGACGCGTTGCAGCACCTGCCCGCGAATCGGCGCCGGCGTCTTGGACCATTGCGCGAAGCCGCGCTTGGCCGACGCGATCGCGCGCTTCACGTCATCCGGCCCCGAGCGCGGGAAGCGGCCGATGACGTCGTTCCAGTCCGCGGGGTTGCGGTTCTCGAAGTACTCGCCCGTCGAGGGAACGACCCAGTCGCCGGCGATGAAGTTCTTGAATTCCGGATGAGCCATGGATCTCACTTTTTGGGACAGAAGAACGGATCGGGTGTCTTGCCGTACACACGAGGCAGCAGCTGTCGACCCGCCAGCGCTAGACCCCAGATAATCAGGATGATCGATAATGTGTGGGCGATGCCGAGCCGACGCTTCCACGATGTCAGGCCGCTCCACACCCCGGCGACCGTCACCGCGGTCGGTCCAAGAAGATAGACGATGAGGGCCCAGCCACACCCGTGCGCGTAGGGCCAAAAGAGCATCCCCACACCCAGGGCGACGCCGAGCCCGACGCGAATCCATGTGGTGAGCCACGCGCCGCCCCGGGCGGGACCGGCCGGCTGGAATGCGCCGGCTCCCGCCGTGCCGGGGACCGCGGGGCGCGAGACCGGCACGGTCGGCACCCCGCGGCCCAGCGTCGGATCGGCTTCGGGCAATTTCGCGAGCAGCTTGTCCACTTCGCGCATCTCGCGATCCCAGTCGCGCTCTTTTTGTTCCTTCTCTTTCACGCGGCCCCCCCTCCTTCCCCACCGCGGGCCAATCCGTATCGCTCGATCTTCTTGTAGAGATTGCTGCGCGGCATCTGCAATGTGCGCGCAGTCTCCGAGACGTTCCAGTCGTGCTCCTGCAGCTTGCCGAGCAGGAAGGCGCGCTCCGCTGACTGCTTGAATTCCTCGAACGTTGCGGCGCGCAACCAGGCAGCGTCACCGCCGGCGCTCAGGCTCGGCCCTTTTAGCCGTCCCGCGTCGGCCGCTCTCCCCACGAGCCGCTCGACGTCGCTCTGCGTCACCGCCGGACCGGACGCCAGGATCAGCAGCCGCTCGACCGCGTTCTTCAGCTCGCGAATATTGCCCGGCCAGTCGTGCGCGGTGAGCCGCTCGACGGCCGCGGCGTCGAATTCCTTGGCCGGCAGCCCGCCGCCCTTGGTCAGCTCCGCGGTGAAGTACGCGACGAGCTGCGCAACGTCGGCGCGCCGTTCGCGCAGCGACGGCACGTGAATCGGAATGACGTTGAGCCGATGCAGCAGGTCTTCGCGAAACCGGCCATACTCGATTTCCTCGCTGAGGTCTTTGTTCGTGGCGGCGATGACACGCACGTCGACCGGCAGCGCCTTCCCCGATCCGACGCGAGAGATGACGCCTTCCTGCAGCGCGCGTAGCACCTTCGCCTGCGCCGAGAGACTCATGTCACCGATTTCATCGAGAAACAGCGTGCCGCCGTCGGCGAGCTCGAACTTCCCGGCGCGATCGGCGAACGCGCCGGTAAAGCTGCCCTTCATATGGCCAAACAGCTCGCTTTCGATCAGCTCCGTCGGGATCGCGGCACAATTGACCTCGACGAAGGGACCGGAGCCCCGCGGGCTGAGCGCGTGGACCGCGCGGGCCACGAGCTCCTTGCCGGTGCCGTTCTCGCCGGTGATCAGGACGCGCGCCGGCGTCGGCGCCACCTTCTCGATCAGCCCGATCACATGGCGGATGGCCTTGCTCGAGCCGACGATCTCGTACTGCGCGCGGACTTCCTGCTTCAGCCGCACGTTTTCGGTGACGAGCACGACGTGTTGCAGGGCATTCCGCAGCGTCAGCAGGATCCGATCGGTGTCGAGCGGCTTCTCGAGGAAGTCGTAGGCGCCCAGCTGCGTCGCTTCGACGGCCGTCTGGATCGTGCCGTGGCCGGAAATCATCACGACCTGGGCCTCAGGATCGAGGTCCCGGACGCGCTTCAGCGTCTCCAGGCCGTCCATCCCTTCCATCTTTACGTCGAGGAACACGAGGTGCGGCTTGAAATCGGGATAGACGCGGATGGCTTCGTGACCCGACGCACAGGCCTGCACCTCGATTTCTTCGTATTCGAGGACTTGCTTCAGCGCCTCGCGGATCCCCTTCTCGTCATCCACGATCATCACGCGGCGACGACTCACGTGCCGGTCCTCCGGCGCTTGTACAACACCACCCCGGTCAAATGCACTTTCACGTCGGTGACCGCAGGATCGACTTTGACCGGCACCGCCCCGCTCGACGACGCGCCGGCCATCTGCTTGGTGAGTTGCTTCACAAAGGGGCCGGGAATCTCGAAGCCGCGCAAACTGATCTCGGTGATGTCGTAGAGCGCCGTGCCCGGCTTCCCGATCGAGACCGTGCCGGCCATCCGCAACGGCTCCCGCTCGCCGAACATGCCGGCGAACGGTCCCAGCGTGCCGGGCGGCAAGGCGCGGGTGTCGAGCCGGGCGTGCAGGATGAGCTTGTCCTCCTGCAGCTCGACGCGGAGCGAGTCGTACATCTTCCGCACGTTCCAATCGATTCCGGCACCGATCAGCGAGGCCATCTCGTTCGGCGTGAGCACCACGGAGTCGGGTCCGGTGGCCGTCCGCAGGTTCCCGACCTTGGCCTTCCCCGACGCAACAGCCTTGGGTGTCGGAGCGCCGACGGCGGTGTCGGCGACGGGGGGCAGCGCGGTCGAGCCACCGAACCAGTGCGTGACGGTCTGCATGATCGGCTCGCGAAACCACCATGCGAGCGCGAGCGCGCCGATCACGACGACGGCGCAGCCGAGCTTGAAAACGCCCTTAAGACAACCGTCCATGGTATTTCACGTGATACACCGGCCCACCAGGTTTGAGGATGCTCTGCATCAGGTCGATCTCTGCAACGGTGACCGTGGCGTCGAAATCCGTGCCGTCGAGAATCTCCGCGAGTCCCTTGAAATCGCGCGGCCGCGCATCGCGAGCCGCGCGGCCCAGCGTCACGTGCGGCCGAAACGCCCGCGCTTCGGTCGGAAAGCCGAGGGGAGCGAACGCCTGTTCCACGCCATGCTGCAACAGCTCGAGTCCGGGGTCGGGGGTGACACCCGCCCACAGCACCTGCGGCCGGTGATAGTCCGGGAACACACCGAATCCGGTGATCTGCAGCGTCAGGGGACGGGGCTCGGGGCCCGACCCCGCGGCGCGCTGCAGGGCCTCGCGGAGCTCCGGCTCCCGCGTTTCCTCCACGTCGCCCAGAAACTTGAGACTGAGGTGAATGTTCTCGGGACGCACCCACTTCACCGGCAGCTGCTCCGGGCGCTGGCGCAGGGCCGCGAGGGCGTCCCAGAGCTGCTGGCGTACGCCCGCGGGAAAATTCAGGGCGACGAACGCTCTAACAGGCTCCCCCGGCGGTACCCGCGCGGGTCGACCTCGACCTGCGCGAATCCCAGTGTCGTGAGATGAGCCGTGATGGCGGCGCGTCGGGCTTCGATCCACGGAATCCACTGCGACTCGACTTCCAGCCGCGCGCGGTCACCGAGGTGCCGCACGCGCAAGTCACCGGTGACTCCTAGCTCGCGTAAATACGTTTCGCCCGCTTCAACCTGTTTCAAACGCGAGGGCGTGATGGAGAGTCCGTACTGCACGCGGCTGGAGAGGCACGGCGCCGCGGGAGCGTCCCAGGTGGGCAGACCCAGCTCGCGGGACGCCGCGCGGATCTGGGCCTTGGTGAGTCCTGCCTCGGCGAGCGGTGATCGCACCCCGGCAGCCACGCCCGCCGCCTTCCCCGGCCGATGCTCACGCAGATCGTCGGCGTTCGTACCATCGCACACGACCGCGAACCCGCGCTCGCGTGCCAGCGGCACGAGCCGCTGCCAGAGCTCGGTCTTGCAGTAGAAACAGCGGTTCGTCGGGTTGGCGAGGTAGTTCGCGTCCTCGAGCTCATGCGTCGCGATCTCGACGAGCGGGACGTCGAACCGGGCCGCGATATCGCGAGCGACCCGCCACTGCGCGTCCGGATACGAGGCGCTGCGGCCGATCGCGGCCAGCATCCGATCCTTGCCCAGCTCCTGCCGCAGCACGACCGCGAGAAGCGCCGAATCCACTCCGCCCGAATAGCCCAGCAGGACCGAGGGAAGCTCGCGAATCAGGGCGCGCAGCGACTCCATGGGCGGAATAGTACTCCCGCCACTGTCCTAATCCAAGGACAATTCGTTTGTCAAAACCGGATATTCCGTCGGGCAGGAACTCATTAGAGTTATGATGCGTTCAACGACAGACCGTTTCAGCAACGGATAGTCGGATAATCGAGCGGGGAGCTTCCCAAATGGCCACCAAGACTGAGCTCGACGCGACCGACCGACGCATTCTCCGCATCCTCGCGCAAGACGGACGCGCGAGCTACCAGGCCGTCGCCGATGAAGTCGGTCTCTCCCGGCCCGCCATCATGGAGCGCGTCAAGCGTCTCGAAGAGTCGGGCTACATCCGCGGCTATCGCGTACAGCTCGACCGCGGCAAGGTCGGGTTGCCGGTGACGGCGTTCGTGGCGGTGCGGTATGGCTCGAGTGATTACGTCGGCGACGAGCCGCGCATGCGGGAGATGGAAAAGCATCCCGGCGTGCTCGAATGCCATCACATTGCCGGTGACGACTGCTACATCCTCAAGGTCGTGGCGCCCGATCTCGAAGGCGTCCAGGAAATCCTGCGCGATTTGCGCGGGCCCAACCCCCAGATGAACACGCGCACGACGATCGTGCTGTCCACGCTGTTCGAAAAGCCGGGCTTCATCCCCACCGAGCCCGATTGATGGGGGCGGCGCTCAAGGGCAAAGCGCTCATCGCCTACCTGGTCGTCTGCGTCTTCTGGGGCTCGACCTATCTCGCGATCAAGATCGGCGTCACGGAGCTGCCGCCATTTCTGTTCGCCGGACTGCGCTTCCTCACCGGCGGTCTCGTGCTTCTCGCCATCGCCCGGGCGCTCGGCGACCCGCTGCCGCGCAAGAACGACTGGCGCACACTCGCGATCGTCGGCCTGCTGTTGCTCGCGGGGGGTAATGCGTTCGTCGTCTGGTCGGAGCAGTACATCGCCTCGGGGATCGCGAGCATCTTCGTGGTCACCGTCGCCATGTGGACCGCGTTGTTCGACGCGGTCATCCCCGGCGGATCGTCGGATTTGAATTGGCGCATCATCGCCGGTCTGTTGCTCGGCTTCCTTGGCACGCTGCTGCTGGTGGGCGCGACGCCCGCCGAAATCCTCGCGGCCGACAAGCGCGGGCCGATCGCCTTGACGATGGCGAGTGCGTCCTGGTCGCTGGGCACCGTGTACGCCAAGCGGCATCCCACGCAGGCCAGTCCGTACATGGGCGCGGCGTTTCAGATGATCGTCGGGGGCGGCGCGGTCGCGCTCATCGGCACGCTGCTCGGCGAATGGCCGTCCTGGCACCTGAGCGCGCGCGGCATCGGCGCGATCGCCTATCTGGTGGTCTTTGGATCGGTGCTCGGCTACAGCGCCTATTCATACGCGCTGCGCCATGCGTCCGCCACGATCGTCGGCACGTACGCCTACGTCAACCCCGTGATCGCCGTGTTGCTCGGCTGGCTCCTGCTGCACGAACCGGTGGGTGGCCGTACGTTCATCGCGATGGCGATGATACTCGGAGCGGTGATCTGGATTCAGTTCTCGTATAAGCTGCGCCGGGCTGATGGGCGGATGGGCGGATCGGCGGAACCACCACAGCCCATCAGCCCATCCGCCCGACCGCCCGTCGGTCCCGAGCCCGAGGCGACTACATGAGTCCGAAGCTCCCTCAGGATGCGGTTCTCTTGGTCGTCGACGTCCAGAAGGGCATGGACGTCTACGCCAAGCAGTACAACCGCAACAACCCCGAGCTCGAGCGGAACATCGCGCGATTGCAGGCCGCGTGGCGCAAGTCGGGCCGCCCGATCATCCACGTGCAGCACCTGTCGACCGAGTCCCAATCGCCGCTGCGGCCCGGACAACCCGGCGTCGAGATCAAAGACGAAGTGCGGCCCCTTCCGGGAGAGCCGGTGGTGCAGAAATCGGTCAGCAGCGCGTTCATCGGCACCGCCCTCGAAGCGGATCTGCGCCGTCGTGGCTGGACGACGCTCGTCGTCGTCGGGATGCAGACCAACATGTGCGTCTCGACGACCGCCCGGATGGCCGGGAACCTCGGCTTCACCACCTACGTCGTGTCGGACGCGACCGCGACATTCGACAGCATCGGGCCCAACGGCAAACGCTACGCATCGGACCTGGTGCATGACGTCGCCCTCGCGGACCTGAACGGCGAATTCTCGACCGTGCTGGATACCAAGACCGTACTGGAGCGCGTCTCATGAACGTCCGCAAGGTCAATCTCACCGAGATGTTCGGCCGGTTTCAGGATCAGTGGAGTCCCAAGATCGTCGGGGAGGTCAACGACAGTCTCGTGAAGCTCACGAAGCTCACGGGCGAGTTCGTCTGGCACCACCACGAGCGTGAGGACGAGTTGTTTCTCGTCGTGAAGGGCCGGCTGCGCATGAAGCTGCGAGACCGCGATCTCGTGATCGAGCCGGGCGAGTTCGTCATCGTCCCGCACGGCGTCGAGCATCTGCCGGTCGCGGAGGAAGAAACGCATGTCTTGCTGTTCGAGCCGAATTCCACCCTGAACACCGGGAACATTCGCAATGAACGCACCGTCGCCAACCTCGATCGGCTCTAAATTGATCGCCCGCATCTGGCATGGCGTGACCGACGCCGCGCGGGCCGACGAGTACGCGGACTATCTCGAGCGCACGGGCGCTCGCGAGTGCCGCGCGACCCCCGGTAATCGTGGCGTCTACGTCCTGCGGCGCATCAAGCAGGATCGCGCCGAGTTCACGTTCATCTCGTTGTGGGATTCATTCGACGCGATCCGGCGCTTTGCCGGAGAGGACTATGAGAAAGCCCACTACTACCCGGAAGACCGCGACTTCCTCGTCGAGCTCGAGGCCTTCGTCGACCACTACGAAGTCCTCGCCGGAGATTAGCCTCGACCCCCAGGGCGCGACGGGGTGGGAGGAGCTGCGCCAGCTCGGCCATCGCATGGTGGACGAGATGCTCGAGTATCTGCGCACGGCGCGGGAGCGGCCCGTCTGGCGACCCGTCCCCGCCGACGTGCGCCGGCGGCTGTCCGGCCCCGCGCCGCGCGGGCCGACGACCGCGGCGGACGTGTACGAGGAGTTCAAGCGCGATGTGCTTCCCTACCCCACGGGCAACATTCACCCGCGCTTCTGGGGCTGGGTGATCGGCACCGGGACGCCGGTCGGGATGCTCGCAGACATGCTCGCGTCCGGCATGAATCCGCAGGTCGCGGAGTTCGACGATTCGTCGGCGGTGGTGGAGAACCAGGTGATCGGGTGGCTCGTCGAGCTGCTGGGACTTCCTGCCGGCACCCACGGGCTGCTCGTGTCCGGTGGCTCGATGGCGAATTTCGTGGGGCTCGCGGTCGCACGGAACGCGCGCGCGGGGTTCGACATCCGGGAGCGCGGCGTGCATGGCGGGCCGAAGCTGACGGTGTACGCCTCGACCGAAACCCATTCCTCCGTGCGCAAAGCCGTCGAGCTGCTGGGGCTCGGCCATGATGCCCTGCGCTCGATACCGGTCACTGCCGATTACGCGATCGACCTGCAGGCGCTGCGCGAGACGCTGGCCGCCGACCAGGCCGCGGGCCGGCGCCCGATCTGTATCGTGGGCAACGCGGGCACCGTCAACACCGGCGCGACCGACGACCTGCGCGCGCTGGCGGAAATCTGCCGCGCCGAGAAACTGTGGCTCCATGTCGACGGCGCGTTTGGTGCGCTCGCGGCGCTCGTTCCCGAGCTGCGCCCGCTGGTCCGAGGACTCGAGCAGGCCGACTCCGTCGCGTTCGACCTGCACAAGTGGCTGTACATGCCGTACGAGGTGGGATGCACGCTCGTGCGCGATCAGAACGCGCACCGCGCCACGTTCAATGTGACCCCCGCGTATCTCGCGTCGTTCGACCGGGGCATCGCCGCCGGCGGCTTTCCGTTCGCCGAGCGCGGCGTGCAGCTCTCGCGCGGGTTCCGTGCCCTCAAAGTCTGGATGTCGTTCAAGACGCACGGCCTGGACGCCTTCGCCCAGCTGATCCATCAGAACGTCCGCCAGGCACACTATCTCGCCGGCCTCGTGACGAAGCATCCGCGGCTCGAGCTGCTCGCGCCGGCGCCGCTGAACGTCGTCTGTTTCCGGTTTGTGGCGTCGGGGGCGGACGAGGCGACCTTGAACGCGCTCAACACCGAGATTCTGCTGCGGATTCAGGAAAGCGGGCTGGCGATTCCTTCGCAGACCGTGCTCAACGGCAAGTTCGCGATCCGCGTGGCGGTGACCAATCATCGCAGCCGCCGCGAGGATTTCGATCTGCTGGTGAAGGCGGTCGTCGAAACGGGCGCCGCAGTGCTGCGCGGCGCCTAGG
>Ga0066665_10000963_pt1 | contig 12682 bp, 9 predicted proteins | sample GraSoiAngelo_114_FD_75175 | JGI IMG/M metagenome (GOLD analysis project Ga0066665, IMG submission 75175) | Grasslands soil microbial communities from the Angelo Coastal Reserve, California, USA - 14_0903_13_40cm | ecosystem: Environmental > Terrestrial > Soil > Grasslands | place: USA...
ATGGACAAGGTGGGCAAGGACGGGACGATCACGGTCGAGGAAGCGAAGTCCATGGAGACGACGCTCGATCTGGTCGAGGGGATGCAGTTCGACAAGGGCTACATCTCTCCCTACTTCGTCACCGACAAGGAAACGATGGAATGCGTCCTCGAGGACGCCTACATCCTGATCTACGAGAAGAAGCTCTCCAACATGAAGGACCTCCTCCCCTTGCTCGAGAAGGTGGCGCAGAAGGGGAAGCCGTTCCTCGTGATCGCGGAGGACGTCGAGGGTGAGGCGCTCGCGACGCTGGTGGTGAACAAGCTCCGGGGCACCCTGCAGGCGTGCGCGGTGAAGGCGCCGGGTTTCGGCGATCGCCGGAAGGCGATGCTCGAGGACATCGCGGTCCTGACCGCGGGCAAGCTGATCACCGAGGACTTGGGGATCAAGCTCGAGAACGTGAAGATCGAGGATCTCGGCCGCGCGAAGCGGATCACGGTGGACAAGGAGAACACGACCATCGTCGAAGGCGCCGGCAAGAAAGCGGACATCCAGGGCCAGATCGCCCAAATCAAGAAGCAGATCGAGGACACGACCTCCGACTACGACAAGGAGAAGCTCCAGGAGCGTCTCGCGAAGCTGGCGGGCGGCGTGGCAGTGGTGAACGTGGGCGCCGCGACCGAGACGGAGATGAAGGAGAAGAAGGCGCGCGTCGAGGATGCGCTCCACGCCACGCGCGCGGCCGTGGAAGAGGGAATCGTACCGGGGGGCGGCGTGGCGCTGATCCGCTGCATCCCGTCGATCGACAAGCTGAAGCTGGAAGGGGACGAGCTCATCGGCGCGAACATCGTGAAGCGCTCGCTCGAGGAGCCACTCAGGCAGATCGTGAACAACGCCGGGCTGGAAGGCTCGGTGGTCGTGGAGCAGGCGAAGAAGGAGAAGGACACGGTCGGCTTCAACGTGGAAGCGGAGAAGTTCGAGGACCTCTTCGAGGCGGGCGTGGTGGATCCGACCAAGGTGACGCGGTCGGCGCTCCAGAACGCCGCGTCGGTCGCTGCCCTGCTCCTCACGACCGAGGCTCTGGTCGTCGAGATTCCCGAGAAGAAGAAGGGCGCTCCTGCCGGGCCGCATGGCGGCGGTGGCGGCTACGAGGACATGTACTAGAAGCGAAGGCGGCGGCGCGGCAGACGGCGCCGGCGGCATGAAACGAGGGCGGGGCCTTTCGGTCCCGCCCTTCTTCTATTCAACTCCGCGTCAGGCGACGCTACCGGCAGGCGGGGCTCACCGCTCCTTGGGCGGCCGCTGGAGGGTCTGATACAAGGTGCTGTCGGGCGTCATGCCATCCAGAATGATGGGCGACACGCCGGCGAGATTGGCCCATTCCATGGGCGTCACTTGCGTCACGACCTTGAACTTGCCGTTCCCCTTGGGCTTGATGACGAGGGCGTCCCCCTCGCCCAGCAGGTCGCGCCGGAGGCCCGGAACGATGGGGATCCACTGATCCTGGTGCACCACGAGCACGAGGTTCTTCCCCTTCGCGGGCGGAGTGCTGATCATCGCGATCCGCTTCTCACGGAACGCCGGCCCCTTCCAGTAGAGGACGCCGGTCGTGTCGTAGCGATCGAACGCGAACTGCGCCGTGTCGCGGCAGCGCCACATCGGGCTCGTGAGCACCTTCTCGATCGGAATGTTGAGCACCCGGAGCGACTGGCCGAGCATGGCGGCTTCGGCCTGTCCCGCCTCGGTGAGATTCCGCTGATGGTCCCGGCTCGCGAAGTCTCCCTCGGTGACGTCGCGTTCCTTCCAGTTCGTGATCGCATGACGGAACAGGATGACGTAGCCGCCCTCCTTGAGATCCTGGATGAGGAGCGAGTCCACCTGGTGAGGGATGTAGCCCTTCGGGGATTTCTCGGCGGCCTCGATCGGGACCGGGGACTTGGCGGCGGACGCCTTCTCGGACTCCTCGCCGCGAGCCGGCGCGACCGCGATGGCGATGAGGGCCGCGAGAAGGAGCGCCAGGGTGATACTGCTTCTTGGTTCCACGGTCAGCCTTTCGACGATGGGTCGTTCAGATAGGGAGTGAGGAGGAAGAGCGCGAAGGGCGCCACATAGGTGAACCCTCGCTCCACGAACTCGTAGAGAGGATAACCCGTGACGGGATAGAGCAGTTCCGTACCGATCTTGAGGATGCACGCTACCAGAACCAGAGCCCGAAGGGGCCGCAGCGCGATCGCGATGCCGAGGGCGATCTCGAGCCAGCCCAACCCCGGCATAACGCTCGATCCGACGGCCGGTAGCGAGGTCAGGCCCGAGCGCGTGTACTGATCGAGGAGGAGCGGCTTGTGCAAGAAAGCTCCGTAGCCGCCGTGCCCGATCAGGATCAGGACCGTGATCCAGCGGAGCACCACGGCCACGTTCCGGAGCGCCGTGCGGGTGATCGGGCGCCAGCGGATCGGCTCGGTCCAGGCGCGCGCGGTGCGCGGCCATCCGCTCAGGATCAGGAACGCCAAGGGGCCGCCGTAGTTGCCCGCGCGGTCCAGGACCTCCCAGAAGGATTCCCCGGCCATCGGCCGGAGCATGGCGGTCATCAGCCCCCAGGCGGCGCAGTAGAGGAGCGCCCAGCGCCGGGGGCTCACCAGCCCCAGGATCCCCAGGGCGACGTCGATCGCCCCGACGATCGGCATGAGGACGTAGGTCGTGGGCTCGTCGAATCCGAAGACCATGAAATATTTCGCCCAGGCCGGTTTCATCGCCCAGCCGGCGGCGCCGTGGCCCACGAATTCCATGAACACGCCGATGCGGAAGAGCCAGTGGAGAGCCACCCCGAGGCGAGCGTCGGCCCCGGCCTCCAACTGGCCTGCGAGGGAAGGAGTTACGGCTACGGGTTTGGCGGTGAGTTCGGGCAAGTCATTGTGATCATAAGCGATATGACTGAGGAAATCAAGCCTGAGCTGTCTGGAACGCGCCTTCGAAAAATCACGCCCGCGCTGTCTGGAAGGCTCCCTCGACCATGTCGGCATGGATGCCCACCGTGTCCTCCAGCTTCAGGGCGTAGCCCCCGGCCAGGAACGCCGCGACGGGAATTTCGCGAGAAGCGGCGGTGTCGAACACCACGCGGTCGCGCCGCCTCAGATCCTCCCGCGTGAGCTTGAGGCCGCCGAGCTGGTCCTCCTCGAAGGGATCCGCTCCCGCGACGTACGCGACGAGATCGGGACGGTGGCGGTCCAGGATCGCCGGCACGTGGCGCTCCAGCGCGGCGAGATATTCCGCTCCCGCAGTCCCCTTGTCCAAGCCCACGTCGAGGTCGCTCGGTGGCTTGATCGCGGGGTAGTTGTCCTCGTCGTGCATCGAGAAGGTGAAGACGCTCGGATCGTCGCGGAAGATCGCGGCGGTGCCGTTTCCCTGATGCACGTCCAGATCGATCACCGCGGCGCGGCGGACGAGCCCCTCGTGCTGCAGCGCGCGGATCGCGATCGCCACGTCGTTGAAGACGCAGAAGCCCTCTCCGTGATCTGGAAAAGCGTGGTGGAATCCTCCTCCCAGATTGATGCCGACGGCGCGCGTCCGCGCCTCGCGCGCCGCGAGGATGCTCCCTCCGGCGCAGAGGAAGGAAGCGTCGACGAGCTGCTTCGAGTAGGGAAGCTCGAGGAGCGCCTCCTCCAGCACGGAGAGGCGCCCCAGCGTGAGCTTGTCCACGTACGCGCGATCGTGGACGCGGAGCACCTGCTCGGGGGTGGCGGGCTGGGGGACCAGGATGTCCGAGTCGGCCAGAAGCCCGCGCCGCACGATCTCCTCGCGGAGGAGCCGGAATTTCCGCATGGGGAAGACGTGCACGCCGATGTCGGCGAAGTAGCCGTCGGAATGAACGACGGCGGGCGAAGTCACGGGATTACTCGAAGGGGGCGCGCACGGCGCTTGCGGGGCGGTATTCCTCCCCGAGCTCGACCGGCGCCTGGGAGCGGATCTCCGCCGCGGGCCGGAGCGACCGGTAGAGCACCATCAGCGCCGCGATCCAGAAGGGAAAGAACAGGGTGTCCACGGCGCTCGTCCAGATCACACTCGCGATCTTGATCGGCGCCGACGTCACCTCCGCGGTCCGCTCCACCGCGCCCAGGATCGAGGCCGGGATCGTGGCCACCACGTACGCGAACGTCATGAGAAATGCGAACGCGAGGAGGCGTCCCAGAATGCCGCCCAAGTTCCTCGACGCGAGGTGGGCGCTCGTCCTGAGCGACTGCACCGGCCCCTCGCCCTCGAGCACCACGGCGGGCGTCGCGAACATCATGAAGAAGGTCGCGAGCACCGTCCATCCGAGGATCGCGAGCATCGTGAGGGCCAGGAAGATCATGCGCGGGGAATTCGTCTCTCCGCCCCCCGCCGGGAGGAGAACGCCCGCCACGCCACCGATCACGACGAAAGGAACGAACAGGACGAGCGCCTGGACGATGCCGGAGAGCATGAAATCCACCGATTCCTCGAGCACGCGGCGGATCGCCGCCAGAAAGCTCATCGCCTGGCCGCGGAGCAGGCTGTCTTGCAGCGGCAGGAACGGCGTGTAGATGAGCACGAGAAGGGGAAGGAAGCTCGCGATGATGGCCAGCTGCGGACCGAACGCGCCGAGCGCGTCCTTTCCTTGTGGAAAGGAGTAATCGGAGAGCGCCATGTACGCGCCCATTCCCAGGCGGTAGAAGTAGAGGAACGCGAGCGCGGGGAGCGCGGGCTTGAGCGAGCGCCGGCCCAGCTCGAATACCGAGGTCAGGTAGGCCGGGATGCCGGGGAGGCCGGCTCTCCCGGAGCCGATCACGGCCCCTTCGGCGTTCATGCCGCGCATTCTACGCCCGCTCCCCTCGCGTTGCACGCGCCGCGAACGCGCGGCGGCGGCAGGGGGGCGCGTTGCACGCCCCGAACCCATCTGATAGCGTGCGGCTCTCATGCCGATCCACGCCGCATTCTCGCGCGCGGCCACGCGGCTCACCGAATGGACGCAGCGCTGGGTCCCCGGCACCTTCACCATCGCCTGGCTCCTCACGCTGATCGTTCTCGTGCTCGGGATGACCGTGGGGCGCGCTTCCTTCATCCGCTGCATCGAGGCGTGGGGCGACGGATTCTGGGAGCTGCTTCCCTTCTCGATGCAGATGGCCCTGATCATGTTCACGGGGGCCATCGTCGCGGTTTCCCCTCCGGTCCGCCGCGCGCTGGCCTGGCTGGCGTCGCGGCCACGCACTCCGCGACAGTCGGTGCTGCTCGTCGCGCTCTCCTCGATGCTCCTGGCGCTCCTCCACTGGGGAATCAGCGTCGTGGGGAGCGCCGTCCTCGTGCGCGAGATGGGGCGAAGGCGCTCCGGCGCGGATTACCGCCTCCTGGTCGCGGCCGCGTACCTCGGAATGGGAACGACCTGGCACGCCGGGCTCTCCGCCTCCGCGCCGCTGCTCGTCGCCACGCCGGGGCATTTCCTCGAGTCGCAGATCGGCCTCATCCCGATGGGCGAGACCGTGTTCGCCCCCTTCAATCTCATCCTGGTGGCGTGCGTCATCCTGGTCTTCGCCGTGGTCACGCCGCTCCTCCACCCCGCGCACAAGGAAACCGTGGAAGCGACACCCGCGCAGCTTCAGGCGATCCACGTCTTCGAGCCTCCCCCGCGTCCCGCCGCCTCGCGGCTCACCTTCGCGGCGAGGCTCGAGCATTCGCGGTGGGTGAATCTTTCCTTTGGAGCGCTGGCGCTGACCTGGCTCGCCGCGTACGTGGCGCGGGAGCAGCATCCCGTAACGCTGAACGCGCTCAACTTCGTGATGATGGGGCTCGCGATCGCGCTCCATCCCTCTCCCGCGTCCCTCGTGGCCGCGGCGGAGGAGGCGAGCGGGCTCCTGCACGGGATCATTCTCCAGTTTCCGCTCTACGCCGGGATGTACGGGATCATCCGCGAGACGCGCCTCGCGGAGGCGCTGGCCGGCCTCTTCGTGGCGGGGGCCTCGGCGCGAACGTATCCCGCGATCGTGTACTGGTACTCCGGCCTCGTGAACTACTTCGTCCCCTCCGGCGGGTCCAAGTGGGCCATCGAGGCGCCCTACATCATGGAGGCGGGGAAGAGGCTCGGGGTCCCGGCGGCGAAGGTGGTGACGGCGTACGCGTGGGGGGACATGATGACCGACATCATCCAGCCCTTCTGGGCGATTCCGCTCCTCGCTGCGGCGAAACTCGATTTCCGTGATATTCTCGGCTTCTGCATGATTCTCTTTTGCGTCTACGCGCCGCTGGTTTCTCTGGCGTTCCTTCTCTTCCCGCGATGACCGGCGACGTGCGTGAAAGCGCCCTCACGGGCTCCGGCACGGGTGCCGGCGAGCTCGAGCTGGATTTCCGCGAACCCTCGGAGCCCTCGGAGCTCCTGGGGCTCGACCCGGATCAGCGCGACGCGGTCGAGCACGACCAGGGCCCGCTCCTCATCGTGGCGGGCGCGGGAACCGGCAAGACCACGGTGATCGCCCGGCGGATCGCACATCTCATCGCCTCCGGCCGCGCCCGCCCGTCGCAGATTCTCGCCCTCACCTTCAACGAGAAGGCGGCGGCCGAGATGCAGGAGCGCGTGGACGTGCTGGTTCCCTACGGCTACGCCGACACGTACATCTCCACCTTCCATGCGTTCGGAGAGGACGTGATCTCGAGCTTCGGGATCGAGATCGGGATCGCTCCTGGATTCACGGTCCTGGACCAGACCGCGCAGGCGCTCTTCCTCTCGGAGAACCTGAACGAGCTGGGGCTCTCGCGGTATTCGCCCCTCTCCGATCCCACGAAATATCTTCGCGAGCTGGTGCGGTTCTTCAACAAGCTCAAGGACTATCCCATCCCCGCGGAGCGGCTGCGGGAGTTCGCCGAGGGGATCCTGGCGACCGCGGGGGCGCAGCCCGCCGACGTGGACCGCGGCAAGCGATACCTCGAGCTTGCGACCGCGGGCCAGCGTTACAACCGCCTCCTCTGGAGCAAGGGGTTCGTGGACTTCGGAGATCTCCTCGCCCTCACGCTCCGTCTCTTCGACGAAAGCCCGGCCGCCCTCCGCACGTTCCAGGAGCGCTTCCGGTACGTCCTGGTGGACGAGTTCCAGGACACGAATCCGGTGCAGTTCGAGATCGTGCGGCGCCTCACGGCCGGGCACCGGAACCTGGTCGTGGTGGGGGACGACGATCAAAGCATCTATCGTTTCCGAGGCGCCCACCTCCAGAACATATTGAAATTCAACGAGCACTACCCCGACGCCCGCTCCATCGTCCTCACGCGGAATTACCGCTCCACGCGCGAGATCCTGCGTGCGGCGCGCCGGCTCATCCTCGTGAACCGGGAGCGGCTGGAGAAGCGCATCGGGATTTCGAAGGAGCTGGTCACGGAGCGGACCGGTGTCGCGACCCGGCTCCAGGAGTTTCCCACCCAGGAGGAAGAGGCGGCCTGGGTCGCGTCGGAGATCCGCGCCGCAGTCGATTCAGGGAAGCGGCGGTGCCGCGACTTCGTGATCCTCGTGCGCACGAACCGGAATGCCGAGCCGTTCCTTCGCGCCCTGGACGAGCAAGGGGTTCCCTATTACTTCTCCGGGAACCGGGGCCTCTTCCAGCGTCCCGAGATCCGCGAGCTGGTCGCGCTTCTCTATTCGCTTTCCCAGGGTGCCCGGGAGGAGCACCTCTACCTCCTGGCCCAGAACGCCTACGACGTACCGGGCGAAGATCTGAACCGTCTCGTGCACGCGCTCCCTGTCGAGACGGGGAGGCTGCGTCCCCTGCTCGAGCGGGTCGCGCGCGGCGGCACGGCGATCGAGATCTCGGAGGAGGGGCGTACCCGGATCCAGGCGATGCTCGCGGACCTCGAAGCGCTCCGGAGCCTGGCGCGCGACCACCGGACCGGAGAGGTGCTCCGCGCGTATCTCGAGCGACGCGGAATCATCAAGCGTCTTCGCACCCCGACCCATTTCGAGGACGAGATCCAGGCCCGCAACATCGTGAAGTTCTTCCGGCTCGTGCAGGTGTTCGGATCGGTCGCCGTCGTGGATCGCGTGCCGCTCTTCCTCCGGCACCTGAGCATGGTCATGGATCACGGCGAGGACCCCGCCGTGGCGGATCTGAGCGAGGAGTCGGACGTGGTCCAGGTGCTCACCATCCATCGGGCCAAGGGGCTCGAGTTCCCCGTCGTCTTCCTCGTGCAGGCGGCCAACGACCTGTTTCCCCTCAGGAGCTGGGGGCGCGGCCTGGACGTCCCGGTGGAGCTGGCGCCGGGGGAGGAGTCGAGTCCCGAGCTTCACAAGGAGGAGGAGCGAAGGCTCTGCTACGTGGCGTTCACGCGCGCGAAGGAGGAGCTGATCACCACGCACGCGGCGGACTACGGCGGAAAGATCCTCCGCGCCCGGAGCGAGTTTCTCTCCGAGGCGTTCGACCTCGGGAAGCCGGTGCCTCCCGGCAGGAGGCGGAGGGCGATGGAGGAGCTGGAGGCCCATATCGTCGAAGGGCCGGACGGTCTGCCCCGGCTGGAGCGCCCCGCGGCCCGCGAGCCGATCCATCTCAGCCACCAGCGAATCGCGGACTACGATACGTGCCCGCTCAAGTACCACTTCCTCCACGTGCTCTCGATCGATCCGATTCTCACCATGGACCACCGCGTGAACTTCGGGAACGCCATGCACCAGGCGGTGGCGTTCGCCCTGGACCGCCACCGGCTGGGGCAGCGTCCGACGTTCGATCAGGTGGTCGAGGTGTTCCGCAGCAACTGGAGGAGCGAAGGCTATCGCTCGGAAGATCACGCGCGAAGGCGATTCGACCAGGGCGTCGAGGCGCTGCGCGCGTTCGTCCAGCGCGAGATCGAGGGCGAGCCTCCGCCCACCGACGTGGAACGTACGTTCCGGTTCCGGCTGGGGGACGTGGTCGTGTCGGGAAGGATGGACCGCGTGGACGATCGCCCCGCGGGGACCACCATCACGGACTACAAGACGAGCGAGCTGGAGGAGGACGAGAACGCGGATCAGAAGGCGCGGGACAATCTACAGCTTTCGATCTACGCCCTCGCGCACAAGGAGCTCCAGCGCGTGAGGCCCGCGCGCCTCGATCTGCGCTACGTGCTGAGCGGCACGGTGGGAACCTCCACGCGCACCGAGGACAAACTGGAACGGACCCGGGACCGCATCCGCGCGATTGCCGAGTCCGTTCGCTCCGGTGATTTTCACGCCCAGCCGACCATCCGCAACTGCTCGATCTGCGCGTGCCGCCCGATCTGTCCCGAGTCGGTGGTCTAGGCCGCCGTTCCGCCCGAGGGGGAAGCCCCCGCGGTCGAAAGCACCCCGTCGAGCACCGAGATGATCTGATGCTTGGGAACCGCGCCGACGATCTGCTCGACGATCTTGCCCCCCTTGAAGACATAGAGGCTTGGAATGCTCCGGATCGAGTACTGGGCCGCGATCCGCTGGTTCTGGTCCACGTCCACCTTCGCCACCTTCACCTTGCCCTGGTACTGCTTTGCGACTTCCTCGACGACTGGGGCCACGATGCGGCACGGGCCGCACCATTCCGCCCAGAAATCGACGAGGACCGGAACCTTCGATTGGAGCACCTCGGAGTCGAATGTGCTGTCGCTCACCTGGATTACCGAATCGGCCATGGGGAAAGACTCCTTGCACGATGAGTTGGACCGCACCGATGATGCAAACGCCCTTGTGACGCGGGTCCTCGCGGGACCCCAGTCTCGAAGGCGCAAACTAAATGATTTAGACGCACCGCATCAAGGCCGGATTCTCACAAGCAACATGCTCTCGGCGTTGACACCACGCGCGCAAGGTCCTAGACTCATCGCGCTTCGGCCCTTCGGGCCGCCTCCACCACGCAACGCTTCCGGAGACCCACTTGATCGAAGTTCTCAACCTCTGTAAGACCTTCCACGACCGGAAGAAAGGCGACATCGCGGCGGTCAGCAACGTCTCCTTCACGTGCTCCCCCGGACGGGTCTTCGGGCTCCTGGGACGAAACGGCGCCGGCAAGACCACGACGCTCCGCATGCTGGCCACGATTCTCTACCCGACCTCGGGCACCGCCCGCATCGACGGAATCGACGTGAACGAGAATCCGGGCGAGGTGCGGAAGCGGATCGGATACCTGTCGGGAGACACCAAACTCTACGACCGTCTGACCGGGCGCGAGCTCCTGACCTATTTCGGGGAGCTGGCCGGGATGTCGCCAGCCTCCATCGCCGGACGCATCGCCGAATTACAGGTCTCCTTCCAGCTTGCCGATTTTCTCGACAAGCGGGTCGGGAGGATGTCGACCGGGATGAAGCAGCGCCTCTCGCTCTGCCGCGTCGTGCTCCACGATCCGCCCGTGTTGATCTTCGACGAGCCCACGTCGGGGCTCGACGTGATGGGCGCCCGCGAGGTGCTCCGGATCGTGCTGGATCTGAAATCGAAAGGAAGGACGATCATCTTCTCGACCCACATCATGACGGAGGCGGAGCGGATCTGCGACGAGATCGCGATCATCGAGCGCGGCTCGATCCTCGCGAAAGGGAGCGTGGATTCGCTGCGGCAGAGCAACGGCGGGGGATCCCTGGAGGACGTATTCGTGAGCACGGTGGACAAAGTGTTCCGAGAGGAAGCGGCACGCGGGGAGCCGGTGCGGCCATGAGATCCCGAGCCTGGTCGGTCTGCCGGAAGGAGCTGCGCGACGCGTTGCGCGACAGCCGCACCATCATCGCGGTGTTCGTAGTGCCCCTCGTTCTCTACCCCGGGATCATGCTCCTGATGGGGTGGATCGAGTCGCAGAACAAGAAGGACGAGGGAGCCATGCAGGTGAGGGTGGGCCTCGTCGGCGAGGCGCAGCTTCCCGGGCTGGTCCCGGCCTTGAAATCGATGGAAGGGGTCACGACCGTATCGCTGGACCGCGTGCCGCCGAATCTGGAATCAGCGGGCGTGGACGCGGTGCTCTCCATTCCGTCGGGGATCGCCCAATCGATTCCGCGCGGCGACTCCGTGAAGGTGGAGCTGCTCTACAAGGACGCGGACCACAAGTCCTCGGCGGCGGAGAAGAAGCTGCGTCCCGCCCTGGACGAGGTGCGGCGCGAGCTGACCGTGCTCTGGGCGAGGAGTCATGGGGCCCCCGTCGCTCAGGCGCCGGCGGTCGCGGTCGAGACGCGCGACGTCTCCTCCAAGGCGGAGGAGGGGCGCTTCATGGCCGCGTTCATCATTCCTTACATTCTGGTCTTCATGGTGGCGGCGGGAACGATGCACCTCGCCATCGACGCGACCACCGGGGAGAAGGAGCGGAGTACCCTGGAGACGCTTCTCGCCACGCCCACGCCGCGGAGGGATCTGGTTCTGGGGAAGGTGCTGGCCGTGATCGCGACCGCGCTCGCCGCCGGCCTGGTCGGAATCTTCGGGCTCTGGTTCAACTTCACCGTGCTCGCGGGACTGATGCCGGCGCTCTCCAGCCAGTCGGTGCAGCTCACGATCCGGCCCGATCAGGCATTCTTCATCCTGCTCACCATCCTTCCCACCGCGATCTTCCTGAGCGCGGCGCTGGTCGCGCTCGGGTGTTTCGCGCGGAGCATGCGGGAGGGCCAGACGTATGCGACCTACGTGTACATGGCCGCGGTCGTCCTGGGGCTCATCAGCTTCCGGCAGCTCGGAGCTCCACCGATGGAGCGCTTCATGATCCCGATCCTGAACACCGCGCTCCTCCAGCGCGAGATCCTGACCGACACGGTCGTACCCATGCATGCCGCCGTCGCCCTGGGCACGAGCGCCGTCGTCGCCGCGATCATGTTCGTCATCGCGACCCGGCTCTTTTCCAACGAGTCCGTTCTCTTCCGGACGTGAAGGGACAAACATGAAACGAGACATCGACCATCTCATGAACGAGCGCGGCCTCGGCGCCGCGATCCTGCTCCAGGGCGAGCACATGAGCCCGACGTTCCGCTACCTCACCGGACCGCGTGCGCACCTGAAGGGCATCGTGGTCTGGCGACCGGGGCAGAAACCCTACCTCGTCCATCACGCAATGGAGCGCGACAGCGCGGCGGCCACGGGATTCGCGCTCGGGGACTACGGCTCGCTGGGGTGGATGAAGCTGCTCGAGGACGAAGGAAGCCAGATCAAGGCCACGGCGCGCCTCATCCAGAAGGTCCTCGACACGCTGGGGATCCGCGGCCGCGTGCTGGTGGACGGCGTGGTCCAGCTGGGCTGGTACTACCACGTCCTGAACCACCTCCGGGAGATGAAGCCCGACCTGGAGATCGTGGAGGACCAGGACCCGGGGCTCTTCGAGCTGGCCCGCAGCACCAAGGATCCGGATGAGGTCAAGACGGTCCGCACGGTCGCCTCCGTCTGCGAGCGGGCGTACGCCCGGATCCGCGAGATCATCCAGGGCGCCCGGCTCGAAGGAAAGAAGCTCAGGGACGGGGAAGGCCCGGTCACGATCGGGAGGCTCCGCCGCGAAGTCCGGCGCGTCTTCTTCGAGGCCGGCCTGGTCGAGCCGCACGGAAACATCATCGCGATGGGCCGCGACGCCGGAGTGCCGCACAACGAAGGGAACGACAAGGACGTGCTCGAGGAGGGGCGCCCCATCGTCGTGGACCTCTATCCCGCGCAGGAGAATGGCGGCTACTACTTCGACGTGACGCGGACCTACTGCGTGGGCCGGGCCCCCCAGGCGCTGAAGGAGCCCCACACGCTGGTGCACGACGCCGTCCG
>Ga0066665_10000968_pt1 | contig 12663 bp, 10 predicted proteins | sample GraSoiAngelo_114_FD_75175 | JGI IMG/M metagenome (GOLD analysis project Ga0066665, IMG submission 75175) | Grasslands soil microbial communities from the Angelo Coastal Reserve, California, USA - 14_0903_13_40cm | ecosystem: Environmental > Terrestrial > Soil > Grasslands | place: USA...
CCGCTGTGACCGGGATATCCATAGGTTTCGATAAAAGCATGGCCGTGCTCGGCGATGACGTCCTCTACGCGACGCAATGGCCGTGGAAGCCCGTGGACGACTGGTGGAACTACCGCGACCGCAAAAAAATCAAAACTGAATACGCCGAGACGTTGAACCGGATGATCGCCGCGACCCCGAACTCGAACCTGGTCATCGCGGTGCCGACATCGAATTTGATGCGATCAATTAAATATGGCGGTAATCAGCTGGTCAACTTCTTTGTTCTCGGCACGACGTCGGATTTCATCATCACGTCGACCATCGATTGTACGGCCGGCCGATTCTTCAACGAACTCGAATCGCGTGGCGGCGCCAATGTTGTCGTTATCGGCTATGACGTGGCCGATGCGCTTTTCCCTGCTCAAAGCCCGATCGATAAATCGGTGCTAATCAATGGTCAATTGTTCAAAGTCATTGGTGTAAACACGCGACAGGGCACGTTTCTCGGTTTGTTTAGTTGGGACTCGATGGTGGCGATGCCGCTTGGCGCGTTTAACAAATATTTTTCGGCCAAAAGCGAATCGGACGTTCGCGTCAAAGTAAAAGACAAGACAAGACTCACCGACGCCAAGGACGAGCTCACCGGTTTGATGCGGCGCGTTCGTGGATTGCCGCCGGAGAAAAAGGACGATTTCTCGATAAACGAGCAACAGGCATTTAAAAGCACACTCGACCCAGTGAAAAACTCAATTGCGATTGCCGGGCTGTTCATCACCGGCTTGTCGCTCTTCGTCGGCGCGATCGGTATCATGAACATCACGTTCGTTAGTGTGAAAGAGCGCACGAAAGAAATCGGAACGCGCAAAGCGCTCGGCGCGCGGCGGCGAACGATCCTGCTGCAATTCCTGATTGAATCGACAGCGCTTTGTCTGCTCGGCGGATTTATTGGGCTCGTGTTTGCTTACTTAATGTGCTTCGGCATCGGCAAAGCTTTCCCTTCGTTTCCGATTCATTTCTCACTCGGCCTCGTGCTTGTAAGCATGATTGTTTCAATAATCACGGGTTTGTTCTCGGGCTTCGCGCCGGCTTGGACAGCATCGCGCCTCGATCCCGTGACGGCGCTCAGATATGAATAGGAGTATTGGAGTAATGGAGTGCTGGAGTAATGGGTGTGAGAATGCAATTGCTCCGGCATTACTCCATTACTCCACTACTCCGTCACTCCATTTTTAAGCGCAATGCTATTCAGCGAAATCATAAAGATGGCGTGGTCGTCGCTCGGCGCGAACAAGCTGCGCTCCGCGCTGACAATGCTGGGCATCACCATTGGCGTCTTCTCGGTAATTTCAGTCATGACCGCGATCGGCGCATTGCAATACTCAATTGAAAACGGCATAAGCTTTCTTGGGTCGAACATTTTTCAGTTCGGCAAATATCCGGCCAATATCAGTGCGAGCGGCGACGTGCAGGAGAAATTTCGCAACCGGCACAACATCACCTACCAGCAGGCGCTGCATTATTACCGATTGATGGAAGGCGAGGCACGCGAGATTTGCCTCAAGAGTTTTGGCTACGAAGTAAAAGGCCAGGCGGTTTACAACGGCGTAAAAACAACCCCAAGCCTTCTGATTGTCGGTACGAACCGAAGTTTTCTCACCGCGAATGCTTACACGCTCGGTTACGGTCGTAATCTGAACGATGAAGACGTCGATCTTTCACGTCGCGTCATTGTCGTTGGAAAGATGATCGAGAAAAGATTGTTTCCGCATGAAACGCCGATAGGCAAAGTCGTTCGGGTCAGCGGACACACCTACACGATTGTTGGCGTGCTCGCCGAAAAAGGGACGGCGTTCGGTCAAAGCCAGGATGACCTTTGCATCATGCCGATCACGCGGTTCTTTGAGGATTACGGCGAAGCGAAGAGAACCGTCAACATAGCCACGCAAGCGTTCACACAAGACACGTACAATCGCACGTTCGACCGCGGCATCGGCGCAATGCGTATTGCGCGCGGGTTGCGCCCAGACCAGCCGAACGATTTCGAGATTTACAGCAACGACTCGCTCAAGAGCGCGTTCGTTAACGTGGCGGGATATGTGCGAGTGGGCGCGTTCGTCATAAGCTTGATCGCGCTTGTCGCGGCCGGAATCGGCATCATGAACATTATGCTGGTGAGCGTGACCGAGCGCACAAAGGAAATCGGCGTTCGCAAATCCATTGGCGCCCGCAGCCGCGACATCTTGCGGCAGTTTTTGACTGAGGCCGTTTTCATTTCCGAGACCGGTGGGGTGCTGGGAATCCTTCTCGGAATCGTCGCCGGCGATTTGCTGGCAACCTGGCTCAAAGTAGACCTAATTTTTCCTTACGGCTGGGCGCTTGCCGGGTTGCTCGTCTGCTCGGCAATCGGCATCGGTTTCGGCCTCTATCCCGCCTATCGCGCCGCCAACCTCGATCCGATCGAGGCGTTACGATATGAATAGCACGGTCGGCGGATCTGTAAACCAAACTGCCTACTCCAAACCGAACGCTTTGAAGGTCGCATCAACGTGTTTGAAATGAACGTCGAGCGAACAAAGATCATCGATGTCAGATGATGAAAGTTTCGCTGTGATCTCCGGTTCGCGTTTCGCATTTTCGGCGAATGTCCCCTCGCCTTTCCATGTTTTCATCGCGGCGTGTTGCACGGCTTCATAGGCGTTCTTGCGCTCCGCACCAGCGCGCGTCAGTGCGAGCAAGATCGACTGGCTGAAATAGAGGCCGTTTGTCAGGGCGAGGTTATCTGCCATTCGCTCCGGATAGACCTGCAACTTCTCAACGATGTCTCGCAATTTCGTGAGCATGTAATCGAGCAGGATGCATGAGTCCGGCAGAATGATGCGCTCGGCACTCGAGTGGCTGATATCGCGCTCATGCCAGAGCGCCACGTTCTCTAACGCAACGACCGCATTCCCGCGAATCACACGTGCCAAACCGCTCAACCGTTCGCTTGTGATGGGGTTGCGCTTGTGCGGCATCGCAGAGCTGCCTTTCTGGCCTTCACCAAAGAATTCTTCCACTTCGAGAACTTCCGTACGTTGCAGATGACGAAATTCTGTTGCCCAGCGGTCAACACTGGAGGCGACCACAGCGAGCACGGTTATGAATTCCGCGTGCCGATCGCGTTGCACAATCTGCGTCGAAAGTGTCGCGGGTTTTAATCCGAGTTTCTCGCAAACCGCGCGCTCAATCCTTGGATCGACGTGAGCATGCGTGCCAACCGCTCCGCTTATTTTGCCGATGCGGATGCGCTCGCGCGTTTGGGTGAGCCGCTCCTGGGCGCGCCCAAATTCGTCATACATCAGCGCGAGCTTTAGCCCGAAAGTGATTGGCTCGGCGTGCACGCCGTGGCTGCGCCCAATCATCGGGGTCATCTTGAACCGGCGTGCCTGTTTCCCGATCGCCGTCCGCAGCGAGTCGAGGTCTTCGAGAAGGATTTTGCACGACTCTGTCAGTTGGACAGCGAGCGTCGTGTCCAATATGTCCGATGAAGTCAACCCCTGATGGATCCAGCGCGATGGCGGGCCTACCGACTCAGCAACGTTTTCGAGAAAAGCGATGACGTCGTGGTTCGTTCGCTTTTCGATTTCCAGAATCTTAGGAATCGAAAATCGCGCTCGCTTTTGAATTTCGGCAGCGTCCTCCTTAGGAATCTGGCAAAGGTCCGCCATCGCCTCACAAGCGAGTACTTCAATCTCCAGCCAGATCTGGAACTTGCGCTCGTCCGACCAGACTTTGCTCATCTCTGGCCGGGAATAACGGTCGATCACTGTGGTAAGATAAAAGCGAACGACTTATGCGAAAAGTGTTTTGTTGATCACCAATCCTGCAAACCATGCGGGCTGTAGGCGTGCGCTGTCTCTCAGCGCAATGGCTTTCAGGGTGAGAACAAAACCCCGCTGAGGACAGCGGACTCTACAGCATTGCGAGCGAACCGAGGCAGGCCTCGCTTAGCAGACACGGGCGCGCAGAAAACGCCCATTGTCGTGCAACCGCACCTTGCCGCTGGCAAGAAGATCTGCAACCGTCGCGACCGTCTCCTTGCTGCTGTTCGTGCAGGAGCTAACCGCCAGGATGAGATCACCCAGCGAAAGCCTGGTGCGCGGCTTTAGAATTTGACGATTTCTTTTCATATTGTGTCCGTTCTTTCGGAGAGCAGTTCCGGTGCCATTCCCAACTGTGAATATCTCCTCCATAAATCCCATATAGTTATTCATTCGTTGTTCACCTTACGACTGACCGCTGAGCGACACTTTTGTTCAATTTTCAAACACAAATCTTTTGGGAAACCTTAGCGAACTTCGTCACGGGGCGACGGTTAGCTGGCATTTTTGGCTGCAGAGTGCGGCGACACACACCGCGAAATCGGAAGCAGGAATCTCAAATGCAGAAGCAAATTCCACTGACGAAAAGCCCCGCCGAGGCTAAATGGCCGGCCGGTCAGCCCCTTCGTTTCTGATCGGTCAAACTCGCAACCAACAGATAAAGACAAGTGATCGCGACGCATGTGATCACGATAATGTGAAAATTACCGCTCTCCTTCACCGCTTTGATTAAAGCCGTCGCATCTTTCGACTCTATCATTTCACGCGTCAGCACTCTTTGGCCAAACCATGTCAGGACAGAACACCACAGCGCCGACCCAGCCAGAGTCATTACGCTGAATGTGGCGAAATTCATCCGAATGATTCCAGCCGGAATAGAAATGACATGTCGGATCACCGGCAAAAGGCGCGCGAAGAAAATGCCCCCTGCTTCGTAACGACGAACCCATCTTTCAGCTCGCTCTAGCTTCCGCTCGCTTAAAAGAAAACAGCGTCCCCACCGAGCGATGAAGACGCGCCCAAGCCACAGTGAAGCCCAATAGGTCGCCGTCGCCCCAAGCCACGAGCCGAATGTGCCCGCCGCAATGACACCGAAGATGTTTAATTTTCCCTGTGTTGCGAGAAATGCAGCAGGAGGAATAACGATCTCGCTTGGCACTGGGAAGATCGAGCTTTCCATCGCCATGAGCAAAATGATTCCCACATATCCCCACTGCTCGACCCACTGAAACCATATTTGAACCAGATGATGCATATTGTCAGTCCGAGCCCTTCGACTACCCTCAGGGCAAGCTCCGCCAAGAAATCCTTCGATCTCAAGTCGAATGAATTCGCCCTAGTTCAGTCCAAAAAATAAAATCCGCAATTCGAAATTCAGATGTCGATTTACCGACGCGTCCTTCGCTACTACCAGCCGTTCCGGGGAAAAACGATGCTGGGGCTGTTTCTGTCGCTCGTCGGTATTGGCCTGAATCTGCTCAAGCCGTGGCCGTTTAAAATCATCGTGGATGATTTTCTGCGACCAACGCCTGCTGCTCGGGGCGATTGGCGCACTTGGGTCCCCCTGCTCTGTCTCGCGCTGGTCGTGATCCAGTTTGCATGGGGAATCATTAACTGGATCACGAACTACCTGTTCGTGAAGATCGGGCTTCAGGCGCTGCTAAAACTACGAACCGATCTGTACTCCCATCTGCAACGGCTTTCTCTCAAATTTCATGACGCGCGGCGATCTGCCGACTCCAGTTTTCGCGTCGCATATGATTCGCAGTCGATCCAAACGATCTACAACAAAGGTTTCACCAACATCTTTGCTTCGGTAATCGCGCTGATCGGCACATTCGTTGTAATGTTGAGACTTGACTGGATATTGACGCTGCTATCCCTGGCGATAGTGCCTCTGATCGTGGGTGCGATTTATTTCTTCGCGCGCCGGATTCGTAGTGAATCGACCTCGATTCAGGAACAGGAAAGCGCCGTGCTTGCCCAAGCGCAGGAGGGACTGAGCTCGATCCGGATGGTGCACGCCTTCGGGCGCGAAGACTTCGAGGTCCGGCAATTTCATCAACAAGCGCAGCAGAGTTTGCAAGCGAACCTGCGGTTGACCTTAACCAACGTGAACAGCGCCTTGGTGATCAGCACGCTGATGGTGATCGGGACGGCGGCGATGTACTACGTAGGAACTTTGCATGTGCTCGCCGGCACGCTGAGCCTCGGTTCGTTGCTGGTTTTTAGCGCTTATCTCCTGATGCTGTATCAACCGTTGGAATCTCTGACGTACACGGCCTGGGCAATGGAAGGCGCTACGGCAGGCGCGAAGCGCTGCTTCGAAGTCCTTGATCGCCAGGACGACGTGCGCGACTCGCCAAATGCGGTCGACATTTCATCGGCCGAAGGCGCGATCGAGTTTTGCTCGGTCAATTTTGGTTACGCCGAAAGCCGATTCGTTCTGCGCGATATCAGTCCTTCGATCGCGCCGAATCAAATTGTTGGACTCGTGGGCGGCACGGGAGCGGGCAAAAGCACGCTGCTCAGCCTGGTGCCGCGCTTTTACGACCCGACCACGGGTTCGGTCATGCTCGATGGTCGTGACGTCCGCGAGATTACCAAGAAATCTTTGCGCGCTCAGATCGCCATCGTGCTACAGGACACGCTACTTTTCTCCACCACCGTTCGCGAGAATATCGCCTACGGCCGACCCGATGCGACCGAGGAAGAGATTATTGAAGCTGCGCGCCGTGCGCAGGCTGACGAGTTTATTCGGCAAATGCCGGAGGAATACAGCAGCCTCGTCGGCGAACGTGGCGGGCATTTGAGTGTCGGTCAGCGGCAGCGAATCGGAATCGCGCGAGCGTTTCTGAAAAACGCGCCGATCCTGTTGCTTGACGAACCTACTTCGGCGCTCGATCCGAGCACCGAATCTGCGATTATGGACACGATCAAAGAACTAATGCGAGGCCGGACAACATTAATCGCAACACATCGCCTGGCGACGATTCATAACCTTGACCAAATCATCGTGCTCGAACACGGACGGATCGTCGAACAAGGCCGCGGACCTGACCTCGTCGCGCGCGGCGGCATTTACGCGAAACTCTATAGCTCCGGACATTTTCTTTCGTGAGCAACATTAGACAAGACCGGCACGTCGAAGGCGATTGGTGGCCAGAGCCAATTCCGGGCAATGTGGAGTTTGGCGACGGCTTTTATTGCGAGAGCGCACAAATTTTTCGAAAGCTTCGGAGCAAGAAAGCGCGCGCAGTAATTATCGGCAACCATGTTTCATGTTACGCGGGCTGCTCATTCGCGATCGGCGAGAGTGGCCATTGCACCATCGGTGATTTTACCCTGCTCAATGGAGCACTCATTATGGCGGAGGAAAGGATCGAGATCGGATCGCATTGTTTGGTTTCATGGAACGTCGGTATCGCCGATTCCGATTTTCATCCGCTCGAACCCGCCCAGCGCCTGATCGACGCGCAAGCTCTGGCGCCTTATTTCAACGACCGCCCGGCCCGCCCCAAGTTAAAAACTGCTCCGGTTAAAATCGCGGACAACGTCTGGATCGGTATGAATGCGGTCATCTTGAAAGGTGTCACAATCGGGGAAAACTCCGTTGTAGCTGCAGGCTCAGTGGTCACGAAAATCGTTGAACCGAACACAGTCGTCGCCGGTAATCCAGCGCTTGTGGTGAAGCAGTTTCAGGTGTGATGCATTTCAACGCTCAACGCTCAACGCTCAACGCTGAACGCTCAATGCAGAACGTTGGACGTTGGTCGTTGGATGTTGAGCGTTGGACGTTTGCGCTGCAATGAAAGCGAAGCGCATCGTCGTCATGGGCTTCATGGGCTCGATGCCTATCGCAGGCGTGATCTGGCAGCACGTTCATTATGTCGTCGGCCTGCAGCAACTGGGGCACGATGTCTATTACATCGAAGACTCTGCGCGTCTTCCATACAATCCGGAAACTTTCGAAATAACAAATGAATTCGATTACGCAGCGCAGCTCCTAAGTCGTCTGTCGCGAGAATTCGGGTTCAAAAACCGCTGGGCGTTTTGCGCACGTTATTTGCCCGGCAATCCAAGTGCCGGCCTGCCGTTAAAAAAAATCCGGCAACTCTATCGCGAGGCTGATGCAATCCTGAACGTTTGCGGGACGCAGGAATTTAATGACGACCTGCTCGTTTCCGATCGCATTCTTTACATCGAGAGCGACCCCGGCGTTGAGCAGATCAAGATCGACAAGGAAGTAAAATCGACAATCGAATATCTGCGGCGGCATCGCGCGCTTTTTACATTTGGCGAAAATGTCGGGACGAAAAGCTTTCCCGTTCCGACGCACGGATTCAAATGGCTCCCGACGCGGCAACCGGTAGTGACGGATTTTTGGCGAACAAAGCGTTCTCCTTCTCGCGCCGCGGTGTTCACCACCGTGGCCAACTGGTCTACCAGCGGCTTGAAAGATATTTCGTGGCGCGGGCGGAAATACCTTTGGAGCAAGTCGCGTGAATTTCTGCGTTTCATTTCCGCGCCAAAAAAGGCCGGCGAAACATTTGAAATGGCGACAAACATCGAACACACCGCGACCCGCAACGAATTTGAACGAAACGGTTGGCGACTGCGCTGTCCCCTGCAAATGAGCGTGGATTATTGGCTCTATCGCGATTACATCCAGCGCTCCAAAGGCGAGTTTACTGTGGCAAAGGACCAATACGTCCGGCTCAACAGCGGCTGGTTCAGCGATCGCAGCGCATGCTACCTGGCAGCAGGCCGCCCGGTAATCACTCAGGAAACCGGCTTCACCAAACTTTATGGCGGAAAGGCAGGACTGCTATCCTTCCAGTCACTTGATGAAATCGCCGATGCAGTGAAGAGAATTAATCGCGAATACGCGAAACATTCCCGTGCGGCTCGCTCCATCGCGCGCGAATTCTTCGAAGCAGAAAAGGTGATCAAATCAATTCTCGAGCGAGCTGGAATTTGAGCTGATCCTCCTCGTTTACAAAGGGGAAGTGATTTTTCACCACGTCAGCAGATTTGAACGCATGAAGCATGTGGCATGTCAGTATGTCGCGAAGGGCTACTTGCAAATTGTAATCCTAATCTTGATTTTCGATCAGGTTGTTTAAGTTTCGAGCCTTTCCCGTCAAATGAAGCGCATTTTTGTCATCGGTTACGCTGCTTTGCTACTTGCGTCGGTTTCGTACGCACAGGACAGCACGCCTGCACCGCCTCCTGTTGAGCCGCAAGTTCCAGGGCAGCAGCCGGGCGCATCGCGATCGACTCCACCCGGACAGGCAGTCGTGCCGGTACCGGTGCCGATTGCGCCGCCCAAACCAAATGGACCGGTGCAGAAAAGTCTTGTTCGAATCACAGCCACGTCGGTGGAGCCTGATTACAGGGCGCCGTGGAACGCAGGCGGACTTCAGCGCGGCGTCGGTGCTGGGTTTGTCATCAGCGGCAATCGCATCATGACTAACGCGCATGTGGTCGCCAACAGCCGGTATATTACCGTGGAGCGCGATGGCGATCCCAATAAATATCCGGCGACAGTGCAATTCATCGCGAACGACTGCGATCTGGCGCTCATCACTGTGGCGGCTCCAGACTTTTTCAAAAACATGTTGCCACTAAAATTTGGCGGCATTCCTGCGCTGGAATCAACCGTTTCGGCGTATGGTTATCCAATCGGTGGCGAACGGATGTCGGTTACAACCGGCATCGTGTCGCGAATTGATTTCCAGCTCTACACGCATTCGTCGGTTGACCAACATCTGGCGATCCAGATCAGCGCGCAGATCAATCCGGGCAACAGCGGTGGCCCTGTCATGCAAGACGGAAAAGTAGTTGGGGTCGCCTTTCAAGGTTACAGCGGCGACGTTGCGCAGGGCGTAGCGTACATGATTCCCACACCGGTGATGAATCGGTTTTTAAAGGACATCAGCAATGGGCATTATGACGAATACCCCGATCTGGCGATCACCTACGCAAAATTACAAAATCCAGCGCAAAGAAAGTTTCTTGGGTTAAAAGACGACGATCGCGGCGTGCTGGTGAGCTCCGTGATCCCGGGCGGGCCATCGGACGGTATTCTTCGGTCGGGTGACGTTCTTCTTGCGATCGACGGCCATCCCATCGCCAGTGATGCGAATGTCGAGCTAGAGGGCGAGCGCGCACAGTTCGAGGAGGTCGTCGAGCGAAAGTTCAAGGGTGATTCGGTCAAGTTCGATATGTTGCGGAACAAACAACCGACGACGGCGACAATCAAACTCTACAAGCCCTGGCCGTACTCCGTTCAAGGTCACAGTTACGATGTGCGGCCGCGTTACGTTCTTTACGGCGGGTTGCTTTTTCAACCCTTAAACCTGGACATGCTGGAAGCATATCGCACAACGGATCTGCGCCTTCGTCATTTTTTCGAATATTTCATTCTGGAGCAAATTTATCTTCAGCATCCCGACGTAATTGTGTTGAGCAACATCTTGCCCGATCCGATCAACACTTATCTGGCGCCCTACCGGGGTGCGATCGTGGATGAAGTCAACGGCAAGAAGGTTCGGACACTCGACGAATTGGCAGAGACTTTTGCGCACGCGCCGGACCAGCTAGTCATTCGGATGATTGGTGACGGGCCTCCGTTGGTGCTTGATCGTACCAAGGTCGAAGCTGCGCGCGAACGCATCAAGGCGCGTTACAATGTAGCGAAAGAGCAAAATCTTGAAGAACGACCGGGGTCAGGCGCACCGGCGCAGGCGAACAAAATCTAGCATGCTAAAACGCTCTCTTATTGCTTTTGGTATCATTCTTGTCGCAGCTGGTGGGACGCTGGCCAAAAAAGAGCCTGCTGTCTCGGCGTCGGCAAGTAAGCAGAAACAGCTGGCACTGGTTCGCGTAAATGTGACCGGCCAGTCTTATGATTATTTTCGCCCCTGGCAAAAGAAGGCGCCGTTTTCAAAACGAGCGCTTGGAGCGGTCTTGTCCAAAGGACGTGTCCTCGTCACTGCCGATCTTGTTACAAATCAAAATTACGTCGAACTCGAGCGAGCCGAGTCGGGCGAAAAAACAGCAGCCAACGTGCAGGTAATTGATTACGAAGCGAACCTGGCGCTTCTTGAACCAGCTGAGAAAACATTCCTCGACGGAATTACGCCGCTGGAAATCACACCCGATACAGTCGTCGGCGACCGGCTTGCCGCGTGGCAATTGGAACCGACCGGCGCACTGCTCGCGACGGAAGGCTTGGTAACGACGGTTCAAATGATGCCCTACCCCATCGATGTTGGGCAATTCCTGACCTACCGCGTCAGCATCCCGATGCAGTATCGGGAGAACAGTTACACAGTTCCGCTGGTTAAAAACAACAAGCTTGCCGGATTGTTGCTGCGTTACGATTCCCGCTCACAGCTGCTGGACGCGATCCCAGCGCCGATTATCACGCACTTTTTGAAAGAGGCCGAAAGCCAGCAATATCGGGGTTTTCCTTCCGCTGGATTCTCATTTTTTCCAACGCGCGATCCAGAACTGCGCGAGTTCGCCGAAGAGAAAGGCAAAGGCGGCGGCGTCTACGTTACGAATGTGGAACCAGGCACGCCGGCGATGAAGGCCGGACTTCAGGTTGGGGATGTCGTGACTGCGGTCGGGAATCATGAAATCGACCAAAATGGCAACTATGTGGACCCACTTTACGGCAAGATCGAATTTACAAATCTGCTGACAGCTCACGCTTACGCGGGCGACGTTGTCCCTTTCCACATTCAGCGTAACAGCAAGCCGATGCAGCTAAATGTAACTCTTGAACATCGCGATGCGAAGGACTACGTGAGTCCGCCGTATTATCTGGATCAGCCGCCGCGATACTATGTCCTCGGCGGTCTTATTTTTCAGGAGCTATCCCGTCAATATCTCAAGGAATGGGGAGCGAACTGGCAACGAGAAGCGCCTCAGCGCTTGGTTTATTTCGACCATTTCCAATCTGAGCTTTTTCCAGAGAGGAATCGGCGCATCGTGATCCTCAGCCAGGTCCTGCCTGCCAACAGCACAATCGGCTACGATGACCTTGCTTATCTGACCGTAACGAAGGTGAACGGCAGAGGAATCAAATCGTTAGACGATTTGGCGGAAGCGGTAAAACATCCAATCGAAGGTTTCATCAAGATCGAGACCGAAGAAGATCCGAAACAAATCGAGCTTGATGCGACACAAGTCGCTGCCGAAGCGCCCGAGCTTCAAGAAAACTACGGCATCTCTTCGCTGCAAAGATTGCAGTGATTTCGGCACGAGCAGCATCTCGGTGCCTTGACGTGGTAGCTAGTGACCGGCGCCTAACGAGGTGAAGCTCAGCGACGGCTCAGGAGAGCGCAAGTGGCAGCTGGTGAAAGCACACTAGACTAGCCAAGCTCGATATAGAAGCAACGACGCCGTCTGAGCCGTTGGCTGCAGCGTCCGGTTAAACCTCACGCGATCAATTGTCCGAAAACTGGCCGGCGTGAATCATCGCAAAATCCCCCTGCTGATCGAGTGCTTCTAATATCCATGGCTTCGATGCGAGTCGCTCGCGAGATGTCGTTCCGCTCTCTGCCATCCTTATCAAGTGCCACTTCTCGTCGGCTACGAGGTCTTTTATCTTGTCGGCGAAGGTCTGCAGATCGGGAACAACTGCATAATAAACCACCCAAGCCCCAAATGCGCGTCCGTGATAGGGATTGCCCGAAAGGGGCTCAACATGCAATCGCGCCAAATGAATGTTCATAAAGGTCTAACGAGTATTTGGACCCATAAAACTGCCAATAAAGCCGGAAAAATCTGTACAATCTGCTTGCCCCAG
>Ga0066665_10000976_pt1 | contig 12613 bp, 9 predicted proteins | sample GraSoiAngelo_114_FD_75175 | JGI IMG/M metagenome (GOLD analysis project Ga0066665, IMG submission 75175) | Grasslands soil microbial communities from the Angelo Coastal Reserve, California, USA - 14_0903_13_40cm | ecosystem: Environmental > Terrestrial > Soil > Grasslands | place: USA...
ACGGAGTGGCAGAACTATGGCACCGAATCGGGTAATCCGAAGTGCGCGAACTGCATGGTGCACAGCGGCTATGAAGCTTCGGCGGTGAACGACACGTTCAGTTCGCTGCGCGGGTTGTGGAATACCGCGCGCGCCACGTTCTCCTCGAGCTACAGAGACACAGCCGCTCTCGCCATGCTCGAAGAGCCCGCGCGGCCGGTGCACGCGTACAATCCCCTGGTCCAAATCCACTCGCCTTCCAATCCATGTGAGGAGACGCGCGCATGAGCGCGACGAGCCAGGCCGATCGCCCCTCACAAGCAGCTTTGGCCGCAGCCAATCCAGACGCGCTCGAAGTCGCGCCAGGCGCGGAACACCAAAAACTCGAAGGCTCAGTGCCGGAGCTTGCGACCGAAGAAGATCTTCGCGCCGCGCTCGAGAAGGCGTTCGACTATCGCGGCGACGTCACGATCACACTCAAGAACGGGACAAATGTCGAAGGCTACATTTTTGATCGGCGAAACGGCGCAACGCTTCGCGATTCGTTCGTGCGCGTGATTCCGGTCGACACCTCTGTAGTCGCTGATAACGTCGGCCGCTCCGTGGTCGCCCATCACAAAGTCTCCAGCCAAAAACTCTCCATCGCCTACGCCGAAATTGCCGCCCTCGCCTTCACTGGCCGCGATACCGCCGCAGGCAAGAGTTGGGAAGCCTGGGTCCGCAACTACTGGCAGAAAAAGGCCGCGGGCGAAAAAAGCATCGCCCTCCAGCCGGAAAAGCTGGACTAAGAGAGTCTGTGGTAAGATTGTCTTACCGTGAAGACCAAAGTGTCAACGAAGGGCCAGGTCGTCTTGCCCCAACCCATGCGGGAGAGGATGAACCTGCGGGCTGGAGACTCGCTGGAAGTACGCATGGAAGGCCAGCGCATTGTGTTGGTTCCGGTCGGAAAGCGGACCAGGAAGGGTCGCATCGTGCGGGACCCGCTGACCGGATTCCCCGTGCTGACTGCGGGCAGAAACGCGCCTCGACTGACGAGCAGACAAGTTGCGGAGATTCTTGCTGAATTTCCATGACCTACCGCTTGACGTGAATGCCCTGATCGCTTTTGGCTTACACGAACACGAGTGGCACGACCGCGTGGCAAGATGGGTCAAAGAGGTCGTGGCCGCGGAACAAACTGCGTTAGCTACCTGTGCCGTCACGGAATTGGGCTTCCTGCGCATCCTGATCCAAGCTCCTTCCTACAGTTTTACAATCGCGCAAGGGAAAACACTGCTGTCGCGGCTAAAAATGGCCAAGGGATTGCATTTCACGTTTCTAGCGGACGATCAGGGGATCGCGGACCTTCCACTATGGGTCAGAGGACCAAAGCAAATCACGGATGGCCATTTGCTCGGCCTCGCGAAGAAGCATGGGGCCAGGCTGGCAACACTGGATGAACAAATCCCCGGCGCCATGCTTATTCCCAGAAAACCTTGACCAGCAGGCAGAGCATCTTTCTGGAATCGTGCGTCTGCAAGCAGTGGAAGAAAAAAACCGCAGGCGAAAAAAGCATCGCCCTCCAGCCAGAGACGCTCGACTAAACGGTCAACGCGGTGTACGTGTCGGCTCATTCATAGTTTGGATGATGGGTGGGATTCTGAAATCCAAACTATGCTTCCACTCGTAACGGCGGCTTCCGCGCAGGCACACTCTTGGTTGTTTGGGTGCGGCAGTTCACATCCTTTTGGGCCGCGCTTCCACTACGTTTTGTAACTTACGTAATAAAGTCTCTTGTTCTTTGGATTGTATAGGATGATGTTGGCAGCGGTCGGTTGACGGTCATGTAGAATGACGTAGCAGAACATTATCTTCATTGCCGCAGAGTCCGCTTCCTCTGGGGAAGGAAAACAATCCCCATGCTGACGGGCATCATTAAGGGCGAGTTCAAGCGCCTCGGCTAACAGCGGATTCTGTTCTGGGCCATCATGCCACTCGTCTTTCGCCCACTCTGCGATCTCGAACTTTGATAGTTCAATACAGTAGTAATCCAGGTGGTCCCCCGTTAAGCTTCTCGGCGACCGATAGCTTGCAATGACTTTGAAATCTTGATCTGTTGAGACCCCACCCCAGTTAAGAACGAAGAGAACGTCTTTGCGGTTTGCTTTGTTAATTCTCTCAAAGGCGGTATCTCGAAAGATCCAAACAGCTAGAACCCCGAGGAAGACTAGCGATAACGCACCAACAATTTCCAATCCTATGCGAACCCATCTCATACTGACTTCCTTGTGCACGCCCTAGAGAACCAGCACATAGTCTTATATGGTTCTCTCCGTGATAGGGTCAACCGGCGCATAACGCGCTTTGCGGAAAGTGATACGTCACCGAACCTGCGCGGCGTTGACGCTCTTGCAGGCGTGCCCTATACTGGCGTTTCGCGTTGCAGACTCGCCGGCCAGCCCTTTTCTGCCACATCCGAAGCATGGGATGCACAGTGAAGGCGCAAACCCCCGCGTGACCCAAGCAGGCGCGAATCCATTCTTCCTTTTTCAGGGACGAGCATGAGCGAAGCAAGCTCCGAACCACAGCCGGATTCGGCGAAAGACGACTCAACGACTTTGGCGTCGTCCGGGGCAAGCTGCCGGCGCGAACTCGAGCTGGAGATTCCCGCCGAAGAAGTGCAAAAGGCGGCCGAAAAGGTCGCCCGCGATTTTGCGCGCATCGCCCGCATTCCGGGCTTCCGTCCGGGCAAGGCGCCAGTATCTCTTATCCGCCGGCGCTTTGCGGAGGACATCAAAGGCGAGGTGGTGCAATCCCTTGTGCCGCAGCGGGTCGAGAAGGCCGTCGCGGAGCAGAAGCTGACGCCGGTCTCCCAACCGCAAGTGGACAAGGTGGATTATTCGGAGGGCGGCCCGCTGAAGTTCCGCGCCGTCTTTGAAGTACTTCCCGAGTTCGAGCTCGGCAATTACAAGGGTCTCGACATCGAAGTCGAGGAGATGAAGATCACCGACGAAAATGTCGAAAAAACGCTCGAGGAAATGCGCGAGCGGGCCGCCGCGTTCGCTCCCGTGGAAGGCCGCGCCGCGCAGGACAACGATTTTGTCGAGCTGAAGTTGCTCGGCACCCCGGCCGGCGGCGGCGAGCCGCTCCAGGCGTCGAGCGTGCTGTGCCACATCGGCGCCGAGGAGACGCTCGAGGCCTTCAACGAAAATCTAAAGGGCGCGAACGTCGGCGAGCACAAGAATTTCGACGTGAACTATCCGGCCGATTATCCGGACGCAAAGCTGGCCGGAAAAACCTACCACTATTCCGTGGAGGTGCTGGCGATAAAGATGAAGAAGCTGCCGGAGTTGAACGACGAACTCGCGAAGGACGTCAGCGATTTCAAAACGCTCGACGAATTGCGCACGGACATTCGCATGCGGATAGAGCAGGCGCGCGACCAGCGGCAGAAGGAGCTGGTGCGCGAGAAAATCCTGGCGGCCCTGGTGAAGTCGCATGATTTCCCCGTACCGGAATCGCTCGTGGAGCATCAAATGGATGTGCGGCTGGAACGCGTGGTGCGCTCACTGGCGGCACAGGGCGTGGATCCCCGCGCGGTCAATGTGGATTGGGTGACGCTTCGGCGACGGCAGCGGGAGCGGGCTGCGGAGGATGTGAAGGCCGAACTGATCGTGGATCGCATCGCTTCCGCGGAGAATATCGACGTCACCGAGGAGGAACTCCAGCGCGAGCTGGAGCACATGGCCGAACATGCTGGCGAATCGGCAACAGCGCTGCGCGCGCGTTTGACAAAGCAGGGCGCGCTGGATAGGATGAAAGCGAAGCTGCGGAGTGACAAGACTCTCGACTGGCTCGCGCAGAATTCCCGGATTCGTACCGTCGCCGCAGCCGCAGCCAAGTGAAACGGATCCGGCTCCTTCGGGCGCAACTTTCCAAAGTATGAGAAATTCCGGCGATTCCGACTATCGCTCCACGACCCTCGTACCCATGGTGGTCGAACAGACCAGCCGGGGCGAACGCGCGTACGACATTTACTCGCGTCTCCTGAAGGAGCACATCATCTTCATCGGGACGCCGATCGACGACCATGTGGCCAATCTGGCCACCGCGCAGATGCTGTTTCTCCAGGCCGAAGACCCGGAGAAGGATATCCAGCTCTACGTCAACTCGCCGGGCGGCTCGATCACCGCGGGCCTGGCGATCTACGACACTATGCAGTTCGTTAAACCGGACGTCGTCACCACCTGCGTCGGGCAGGCCGCCTCGATCGCGGCCGTGCTGCTGACGGGTGGATCGCCGAAGAAGCGCTTCGCCCTGCCGAACGCCCGCATCCTTATTCACCAGCCGTGGATTTCGGGGCTGGGCGGCCAGGCGTCCGACATCGACATTCACGCCAAAGAGATTTTGCGCATGCGGGAAGTGCTGAACAAACTCCTCTCGCAGCACAGCGGGCAGCCCATGGAGAGGATCGAGAAGGACGTCGAGCGCGATTTCATCATGAATGCGCAGCAGGCCAAGGACTACGGCTTGATCGACGAAATCATTTTCAAGCAGCGCTGACTTTGGCGGCGATACGAGATGCCTGACGGACACGGTGGCGTTCCAAACAGTAAGCTCCCCATAGCGGATGGACGTTTGCTTCGGGAGAGTTTCAGCCTAGAATAGCGGTATCGGCGCTCCAGGGGTGCGGAGCGCCGGCGAGGCCTGCACACCAGTGAAAAAATTCAACCCAGACGAGCCCCTCCGCTGTTCCTTTTGCCATAAGACCCAGGAACAGGTCGAAAAGCTGATCAGTTCGCCTTCGGACTATCCCCGCGCGTACATCTGCAACGAATGTGTCAGCGTCTGTCAAACGATTCTGGAAGACGAAAAACGCGAGCAGGGTGCGAGCCCGGCCAAACGTCTGCCCCGGCCGCCGGAGATCAAGCAATTTCTCGACGGTTACGTGATCGGGCAGGACCGCACGAAGAAAAAATTGGCCGTCGCCGTCTACAACCATTACAAGCGGATTTTCCTGAACAAGCAGCCGGGCGAGGTGGAGCTGAGCAAGTCAAACATTTTGCTGATCGGCCCCACTGGCACGGGGAAGACGCTGATCGCCCAGACGCTCTCCCGGATGCTGGATGTGCCGTTTGCGATTGTGGACGCCACGACGCTCACCGAGGCGGGCTACGTCGGCGAGGACGTGGAAAACATTATCCTGAAGCTGCTGCAAAACGCAGACGGGGATGTGCAGAAGGCGCAGCAGGGCATCATCTATATCGATGAGATCGACAAAATCGCCAAAAAGGACGAAAACCCCTCCATCACGCGCGACGTTTCGGGCGAGGGCGTGCAACAGGCGCTCTTGAAGATTCTCGAGGGAACCATCGCCAACGTGCCGCCACAGGGCGGGCGCAAGCACCCGCACCAGGAATTTACGCCGGTGGACACGACGAACATCCTGTTCCTCTGCGGGGGTGCATTCGTCGGACTTGAGAAGGTCATTGAAAAGCGCGCCGGACGCCGCTCCCTCGGCTTCCATACCGACACGCCGCCCGCCACGGCGCAGCGCCGCAATATCGAGATTCTCGAGCAGGTGCAACCCGTGGACTTGATCCGCTATGGCTTGATTCCGGAGTTCGTCGGCCGTCTGCCCGTCGTGGGCGTGATGAACGACCTGGACAAGGCGGCGCTCGTGCGTATCCTGATGGAGCCGAAGAACGCGCTGCTCAAGCAATACCAGCGCCTGTTCGAATTCGAAAACGTGCGCCTGCGCTTCACGGACGACGCGCTCGAAACCGTCGCCGAGCTGGCGCTCCAGCGCAAAGTCGGCGCTCGCGGCTTGCGGATGATTTTGGAAGATCTGATGCTCGAGCTGATGTATCACCTGCCGATGCAGCGAAAAGTGCGCGACTTCGTGATCACCGCGGACATGGTCCGCGGCCGCGAAATCAACTGGAACCTGCTCGAAAAGGCGGGCTAGCGCCGCCCCGGGCAACCGGCCGCTGCGCGCGGGGTTTATACTAGGAAAGGTTTAGGGCTTGCATGTTTAACCGGGAGAAACAAGACGTTCGGCGCGTGCCGATGATGCCGGTGCGCGACATGGTCATCTTTCCGCAACAGATGACCCCGTTCATCGTCGGACGGGAAGCGTCCGTCCGGGCGCTCGAAGAGGCGCTCGCCGGCGACAAGAAGATTTTCCTGGCCACGCAGCACGACGCCTCCGTGGACGATCCCAAGCCCGAGGAAATTTACGCGGTCGGGACGCTGGCGAACATCGTGCAGAGCGTGAAGCTGCCCGACGGTAACATTAAAGTTCTGGTAGAAGGCGTCGAGCGTGCCCGCTCTCTTTCGGTCGCCGGCGAAGAAGGCTTCTTCCGCGCCACGGTCCGCGTTCTCGTCACGCGCGTCGAGCCTTCGGCGCAGGTCGAACAGACCGTGCAAAAAATCACGGCCCTCTACGAGCAGTTCATCAAGCTCTCCCAGAGCATGAATTACGAGACGATGGTCGCTGCCGCCCGCGTGGACGACCCTTCCCGCCTGGCGGACACCATCGCTGGCAATCTCCAGCTTCCCGTCGATGAAAAGCAGGATTTGCTCGAGACGGTGGACCCGCTCGAGAGGCTTGCCCGCGTCAATGACATTCTCGAAATCGAAATCGAGAAGCTGAACGTGGACCGCAACATCAATACTCGCGTCAAACGGCAGATGGAGCGGGCCCAGAAAGAGTACTACCTCAACGAAAAGCTCAAGGCCATCCAGAAGGAGCTGGGCCGCGGCGAAAAGAGCGAAATCGACGAGCTGAAAAAGAAAATCGACACCGCCGGCATGCCCAAGGACGTCCACGAAAAGGCGGAGCAGGAACTCAAGCGGCTCGAGCTCATGCCGCCCATGTCCGCGGAGTCCACCGTCAGCCGCAACTATCTCGACTGGTTGTTGGCCGTGCCGTGGAAGAAGCGCTCCAAAGAGATTCGCGACATCAAGGCGGCGGAGAAAATCCTCAACGACGAGCATTACGGGCTGGATAAGAGCAAGGAGCGCATCCTGGAGTTCCTGGCCGTCCGCCAACTGGTCAAGAATCCCAAGGGCTCCATCCTGTGTTTCGTCGGGCCGCCGGGCGTCGGCAAGACCTCCCTGGCGATGTCCATTGGCCACGCCACCGGACGCAAGTTCGTCCGCGTCTCGCTCGGCGGCGTGCGCGATGAGGCCGAAATTCGCGGCCACCGCCGCACGTATATCGGCGCTCTCCCCGGCCAGATCATCCAGATGATGAAGAAGGCCGGCACGGTGAATCCCATCTTCGTGCTCGATGAAGTGGACAAGATGTCTATGGACTTCCGCGGCGACCCGTCGGCGGCGCTCATGGAAGTTCTCGATCCCGAGATCAACCGCTCGTTCGTGGATCATTACCTGGATGTCGAATACGACCTGTCCAAAGTGATGTTCGTTTGCACGGCGAACGTCCTGCACACCATTCCCCAGCCGTTGCAGGACCGCATGGAAATCCTGCGTTTGCCCGGCTACACGGAGCAGGAAAAGCTCGAAATCGGCAAGCGCTTCCTGGTGCGCAAGTCGCACGAAGCTGCGGGCGTGAATGAAGCGAGCCTTTCGTTCACCGATGAGGGCCTGCTGCATATCATCCGGCACTACACCCACGAAGCCGGTGTGCGCAATCTCGAGCGCGAAATCCAGAACATCGCGCGCAAAGTGGCCCGCCGCGTCGTGACCGAAGGCTTGGATGCGAATGTAAAGGCCGAAATCACGCCGGCGAACGCAGGCGACTTCCTCGGCGTGATCAAGTTCCGCGAAATCTGGGCGGAAAAGAAAAACGAAGTCGGCATGGCCACCGGCCTTGCGTGGACCGAAGTGGGCGGCTCGGTGCTCGCCACCGAGTCCACATTGATGGAAGGCAAAGGCCGGCTCACCCTCACCGGGAAGCTCGGCGACGTGATGCAGGAATCGGCGCAGGCGGCCATGAGCTATGTCCGTTCGCGCGCCCCGCAGTTCGGCTTGCCCAAGGATTTCTACCGCAACATCGATATTCACGTGCACGTCCCCGAAGGCGCCATCCCCAAGGACGGCCCTTCCGCCGGAATCACCATCTGCGCTTCGATCGTCAGCGCGCTGACCAAGATTCCGGTGCGCTGCGACGTGGCCATGACCGGCGAAATCACCCTGCGCGGGAAGGTGCTGCCCATCGGCGGCGTCAAGGAAAAGCTGCTGGCCGCCCACCGAATGGGCTTGCGCACGGTGCTCCTTTCGAAGGACAATGAGAAGGACCTGGCGGAAGTCCCCCAGGAGATCCTCGCGAGTCTCACTACCAAGTTCGTTGAAACGATGGACGAAGTGCTGCAGGTTGCGCTTGAGCGGCCCATTCAGCCGCAGGAGCCGGCTGCGGTCGCGCCCGTTGCCGAAACGTTTGCAACCGGCGCCGAGAAAGACGCGAGTTTGACCAACTAGTGCCGTTCCAGCCTTTTGAGCCAAGATCAAGCCGGTTGGCCGCTTTGCGGTCACGCGTGAAACGTCCACTAGGCCGATCGTTCACTAACCTGAGGAACGCTTAGGCGGGAAAAAGCTGGAACAGCGCTGGGCGGCGTTCGAGACCGGCGGCTTCCGCAGTTGGGGCTGCAAAGGAGCGGGTCCGCGCGCTGCTTCCCGTTGCTCAAATCTGGTTTGCCCATCCTGGCCGGTTGAACGTTTATCCGCCAGCGCTGTGCATCACCCTGGAACGACAACCTGGAACAATCCCGAAAACCGAACCATATCGAAAAGCTCGAGGAACACACGTATATGAGCATTAGCCTTGCAGAACTCAAAGAAAAGAACATCACCGACCTGGCGAAAATCGCCAAGGAACACAACATCGCCGGCGCCTCGGGGCTGCGCAAACAGGAGCTGATCTTCCAGATCCTCCGCGCGCAAACGGAGAAGAACGGCCTCATTTTCTCCGAAGGCGTGCTCGAATGCCTCCCCGACGGCTTCGGCTTCCTCCGCGCCCCGGAATACAACTATCTTCCCGGCCCGGACGACATCTACGTCTCCCCGTCGCAAATCCGCAAGTTCGATCTGCGCACCGGTGACACCGTCTCCGGCCAGGTGCGTCCGCCGAAAGACGGCGAGCGCTATTTCGCGCTCATCAAAGTTGAAGCCGTCAATTTCGAGGATCCCGAGATCGCCCGCACGAAGATTTTCTTCGACAATCTGACGCCGCTCTACCCGCAGGGCCGCCTCAAGATGGAGACAACCAAGGACAACCTGACCGGGCGCGTGCTCGATCTGCTCTGCCCGGTCGGCAAGGGCCAGCGCGGGCTGGTCAATGCGTCCCCGCGCACCGGAAAGACCATGATTCTGCAGTCCATCGCTAACTCCGTGACGACCAACCATGCCGAAGTCGCCCTGATTGTTCTGTTGATCGACGAACGGCCCGAAGAAGTCACCGACATGCAGCGCACCGTCAAGGGCGAAGTCATCAGCTCGACCTTCGATGAGCCGCCGCAGCGCCACATCCAGGTCGCCGAGATGGTCCTCGAAAAAGCCAAGCGCCTGGTCGAGCACAAGCGCGACGTCGTCGTCCTGCTCGACTCCATCACGCGCCTCGCCCGCGCCTACAACGCCGTCACGCCGCCCTCCGGCAAAGTCCTCTCCGGCGGTATTGACGCCAACGCCCTCCAGCGCCCGCGGCGCTTCTTCGCCGCCGCGCGCAACGTCGAAGAAGGCGGCTCGCTCACCATCATCGCCACCGCGCTCATCGACACGGGCAGCCGCATGGACGACGTCATCTTCGAAGAGTTCAAGGGCACTGGCAACATGGAAATCTATCTCGACCGGCGTCTCGCCGATAAGCGCGTCTTCCCGGCCATTGACATTCAGCGCTCCGGCACGCGCAAGGACGAGCTCTTGCTCCCGCCCGACGAGCTTAGCCGCGTCTGGGTCCTTCGCAAAGTCCTGAGCCCGCTCTCGACCGTTGAAGCCATGGAGCTCCTCTTGAGCCGCCTCACCAAAACCAAAACCAACGCCGAGTTCCTCGGCTCCATGTCCGCCCCCGCCTGAGCAGAGGCCGCGTAGCGGCGCCCGGCGCCTGTCCCGACCAAGTTCGGGAGGGCGGCATCTCGCTCGCTCTCACCCCACGGCGGTGGAAATCATCTTCGCCTTTTTATGGTAGTGTCTCTCTACCATGAAAACGCCTGACGCCCTCTCACGTCGCTCATTTCTCGCCCTTTTCGGGGCAGCGCCTTTGGGTGCCGCTCTGGCCGCCGATAAACACATCCCCGTCGGCCTCGAGCTCTACTCCGTTCGCGACGAATTGAAAAAGGACCTGATGGGAACGGTTCGCGGCGTCGCGAAGATGGGCTACGAGTGCGTCGAGTTCTACGCGCCCTATTACGACTGGACTCTCGATTACGCCCAGCAGGTCCGCAAGGAATTGGACGCGCTCGGCGTTCGCTGCTATTCCACTCACAACGACAGGCAGTCCTTCACGCCCGACGGGATCACCAAGGCCATCGAGCTGAACCAGGCTCTGGGCGCGCGTTACATCGTCATGGCCCATCCGGGTGAGGTTAAGGATGTGGACGGCTGGAAGCGCGTGGCGGAGACGCTCAACAAGGCCAACGAGACGATGAAGAGCCACGGATTGCACGCCGGCTATCACAATCACGATCTGGAGTGGAAGCCCGTGGACGGGCGGAAGCCGATCGAACTGCTCGCCGCGAACACGGACAAGAGCATCATGCTGCAACTGGACACTGGTCCTTGCGTCGAATTGGGCAACGACCCCGTCGCATGGATCGAGGCAAATCCGGGGCGCATCCGCTCGATGCACGTCAAGGAGTGGTCTCGCGAGAAGGGATTTCGCCTGCTGTTCGGAGAAGGCGCCGTGCCGTGGAAGAAGGTCTTCGCCGCGGCCGAGACTACCGGCGGGATTGAATACTATCTGATCGAGCAGGAAGGCAGCGATTTGTCGGGAATGGAAACGGTGCAGCGTTGCCTCGCCGCCTTTCGCAACCTCCACGGCTGACCGCTTGCCCCTCTGTCATCTGCGGCCCATGCATCCCGGATGGTTTTGCGGGGCCGAGCGAAGCGACTCGATGTCCCGGCCCGCTGGGCGGGAGCGCGCGTTCTTTCTTCTTGTCTTTGTAGCGGCGGCCCTATGAAGATGGAGAAGCGTGTGCGTCTGCTGTAACTGCCGAGTCGCGAGCTAATTGGCACTGGGCAGTTTATTGCAATTGGCGACGCACTTGACCGCCTGCACCTCGATTTCCGTCTTCTTCTTACGAGGAATGTTCGCGCCGGGCTCGGGGAGAAGGACCAGAGACTGCGGCCCGTCGGCGACGTTGAACTGGCACTGGAACGTTGAGGACGCGACTCCGCGTTGCTGGCAGGAGCTTTTTTCCACCTCGGACTCGAACATATCCGGCTTGCCGTACAGTCGGCCAGCGATGTTGGAAGGCAGGATGGCAACCGCCATAGGTACCGGCGACTTCACTCGGATGCTGACCTGCTCGCCATCGTGGTCCGGCGTGATTCCCCCATAGACTTTGACGATGTTGGTGAGTTCGTATTTTTCCCGGACCTGGCTGACCCACTGAAAGACCGGCTGGTCGCAGTAGGCAACACACCGCCAGGAGTAATACTGGATGTGAACTTCATTGGGCGAGGCAAACTCGCGCCGGTCGGCAGCGTTGCGAGCTGTTGTTGGCGCTGCGGCCGCTGTAGGAACTGTATTGCCGGCGCTGCGCGTATCGCGATGGCCGAGCTCTCTGTCATCACCACGTTCGTCGCGGATGACCAGGGTCCTGCCCCAGACGCTGGGCGGCAGGTTGCAAACGTAGGTTGTTTTTATAGCGTGCTGCTGGACGCAGATGAAATCAACGGTCTTAACGTCTCTGGGAAGTACGGTATCGGATACGTGCTTCCAATCCTCGGCGGCAGCCAGGCCAACGGTGACGGGCTGCTTCGCTTCGATGTCAACCTGGATGCTGCCGCCCTGCGAGTTGGGATTGTAGGTGCGGCCGGTATAGTAATCGGCGGGATCCAGACGCAGGGTTTCCTCATTCCCCAGCGCCCAGTTGAACACTCTGTCGTGGGGCGGATCCGGCAGGTTGCAGTTTTCTACGCAGCCCCAATCATAATACCGGATGTGTACGTTGTTCGGAGCGAAGAACTGCCGCGATGAGCGGCCCGATAGCACGACGATGAGGCCGTCGGAGATTTGGCGGTCGCGATCGCGGCCGTTCCGGTCATGGCCACCCACGACTTCGCCCAGCCCGGCGAAAGCGCCGCGCTCGTCGCGGACCACCAGGACTTTGGGCTCTTTCGGCGGGAGATCGCACGCGTAGGTGGCCTTTACCACGTGCTCTTGGACACAGCTATAGTTCAAGCTGCCTAGGGTCTCGGGATGCTGGCTGGCGTTATTCCAATCCTGAGCGGACACGATGGCCAGCGTGACGGGTTTGTCGGCGTCCACCTCCACCTGGATCTTCTTACCTTCCAAACCTGGCTGGTAAGCGGGACCAGTGTGATAGTAGCCAGGATCGAGGCGCACGGTCTCATCGTTGCCGGCGACCATGCCGTACTTCTTCTGTGATTTTTGCTGGCCGGAAGACGCCGTCGCCAACGTACAGCCGAGGAGCAGCACGAGCGGCATGAGCTTTTTCATCTTGACAACTCC
>Ga0066665_10000983_pt1 | contig 12593 bp, 10 predicted proteins | sample GraSoiAngelo_114_FD_75175 | JGI IMG/M metagenome (GOLD analysis project Ga0066665, IMG submission 75175) | Grasslands soil microbial communities from the Angelo Coastal Reserve, California, USA - 14_0903_13_40cm | ecosystem: Environmental > Terrestrial > Soil > Grasslands | place: USA...
GCCACCGGCGACGAACCTGGCCTTTACGACGCAGCCGCAGTCGACGCAGGCGGGGCAGACGATGCCGGCAGTGAGGGTCACGGCGCGCGACGCGTCAGGCAACGTGGTCACGGGGTACACGGGGCTGATCACGGTCGCGCTTGGGGCGAACCCCAGTGGGGGGACGCTCGCCGGGACGAAGAGCGTGGCGGCGGTGAACGGGGTGGCGACGTTCTCGACGCTGAGCATCAACAACGTGGGGAGCGGCTACACGCTGACCGCGAGTGCGAGCGGACTCACGGGCGCCACGAGCGCCGCGTTCAATATCACAGCGCCGCCCAACAGCGCGCCGGTCGTCAACGCCGGAACGGACGAGAATGCGGTGACCGGCCTCCTCTATTCCACTAGCTTCAGCTTCAGCGACGCGAACCACAACGGGCAGTGGTCGTACACGATCAACTGGGGCGACGGTAACACGTCGACCGGCACGCTCGTGAGCGAGGGTTCATTTAGCGCTGGGCATACGTACATCATCGTCTTGCCACGCAGCTTTACGATCACCGTGACGGTGCGGGATGCGGCCGGCGCGTCAGGCTCCGATACGAAGATGGTATCGGTCTTGCTGCTGTGAACGTCGCGCAAGGGCTCTCGCCGGACCTAGGTCTCCTGGAGAACGTGCGGCTCCGGGGCTGTGAGCGTCTGCTGTTCGTCGAGTGTGGCGACGGCTGGCTGGCGGAGGAGGCGTGGCGCCGAATGGTCAAAGGCTACGTGTGCGGCGTGGACAGGTCGCCGAGACTCGTGGCGCGAGCCACTCGGCTGCGTGGTGTTCGCGGCAAGCTCGAGTTTGCGACTTGGGATGGCCGCCACCTGCCGTACCCGGACGCGTCCTTCGATTCGGTGGTGTGGCGCCGCGACGTTGGCGGGTGGGCGGAGCCCGCGCACGTCCTATGTGAGATGCGCCGGGTGGTCCGCGCGGGAGGCCAGGTCTATCTCGTCGGGTTGTCTTAGAAGATCGTGTAAATGAACGGTGCCAACACCGATCCCTGGGCGAACACGAGCAGCGCGCCAATCAGGACCATCACGACGATGATGGGCAGCAACCACCACTTCTTGCGTACCCGCATGAACGCCCATAACTCGGTAGCGAGACCTGTCCGGTTCACGGTGTCCTCCTAGTACTGACGTTCCATGTCGCGCCGGTTGCGTGCTTCCGCCGGGCGCGCGACCCACGAGCTGAGTTGTCGCTTCAGCGGGTTGCGACCGACGACCCGCAACAGCAGCCCGACGGGCGTAATCACCGCGAAGTACAGCAGTGCCATGACCAGCGGTGTCGTGATCTTCGAGAGTGCGGTCGCCAGCCCCATCCAAGCTTGCCGCACGGGGCCAAGCCTTGCCGGAAGCAGCAGGCCGGTCCCGAGCAACAGCCCGGCAAAGGTGATCAGGACCGTCGCCGCAATCAGGCGTCCCCGCCACCATGCGACGCTGGCGAGTGCGGCCAACGCCGCGCCGACAGTGAAGGCGAACCGGCGTCCCTCAGCGGGGCTCAGTCGAGTTGGAACTCGCGTTTCCAATCCACGGTCTCCTTCCACTCGGGCTGCTGCGCCTTGTCGAGCAGGAACGGCCCTAGCACGAGGTAATCGATGTTGGTGCGCATGAAGCAGCGATACGCATCCGCCGGCGTGCAGACGATCGGCTCCCCCCGCACATTGAAGGACGTGTTCACCACGACCCCGCAACCGGTCAGCCGCTCGAACTCCTTGATGAGGTCGTAGTAGTTGGGGTTTGTGTCGCGCGCGACGGTCTGGATGCGCGCCGAGTAGTCGATGTGCGTGACGGCGGGGATGTCCGAACGCACGACGTTGAGCTTATCGATGCCCCAGAGCCTCCGCTGCTCGTCGCTCATGGGGATTTGGCGCTCCCGCTTGACGGGCGCGACGAGCAGCATGTAGGGCGAGTCGCAATCGAGCTCGAAGTAGTTGCTGACCCGCTCGCGGAGCACGCTCGGCGCGAAGGGTCGGAAGCCTTCGCGGAACTTGATCTTCACGTTCATCTGCGCCTGCATCCGGGGGCTCCGCGGATCGCCGAGAATACTGCGCGCCCCAAGCGCGCGGGGTCCGAACTCCATTCGCCCGTCGAACCAGCCGACCACCTTTTCTTGGGCGAGCAGTTGCGCGACCTGACGCAACAGGCAGCCGCGCTCGAGCCGCTGACCCGGCGCGCCCAGCGATTGCAGATACGTCTCGATCTCCTCGGCGGAGAACTCGGGCCCGAGGTACGCGCCTTTCATGCCGTCCCCCCCGCCAGACGTCACGGTCCGGGGGGCGCGGTTGTAGCGGTGCCAGATGAGCTGCGCCACGCCGAGCGCCCCTCCCGCGTCCCCAGCGGCGGGTTGAATCCACAGATGGTCAAAGGCGCCCTCCCGAAGCAGGCGCCCGTTTGCCACGCAGTTCAGCGCCACGCCTCCCGCGAGGCACAGGTTTTTCATGCCGGTCTCCCGGTGCACGGTGCGCGCCATCCGCAGCATGATCTCTTCGCACACGACTTGAATGGACCGAGCGAGATCCATCTCGCGCTGTGTGAGCTTGGACTCCGGTACGCGCGGGCGGCCCTCAAACAACTTGTCGAAGGCGCCGTTCGTCATGGTGAGGCCGGTGAGGTAGTTGAAGTACTGCTGGTTGAGCTCGAACGAGCCGTCCTCGCGCAGATTCACGAGCTCGTTGTAGATGACATCTACGTACTTTGGCTCGCCGTACGGCGCCAGACCCATGACCTTGTACTCACCGGAGTTCACCTTGAACCCGGTGTAGTAGGTGAATGCCGAGTACAGGAGGCCCAGCGAGTCCGGCCAGTGCATTTCTTTGAGGAGCTCGAAATCGTTGCCGCGGCCGACCCCCCATGCCGCGGTGGCCCACTCACCAACGCCATCCACGGTGAGAATGGCGGCGTCTTCGAAGGGCGACGGGAAGAACGCACTTGCCGCGTGCGACTCGTGATGCTCGGCGTACAGGATCGGGCCCTCGTAGCCGTCGAGGCCGCGACGGATGTCGCGGTCTGTGAAGAGCTTCTCCTTCATCCACAGCGGCCCCGCCATCCGAAAGGACGGGAAGCCCTTGGGCGCCACGCCGAGGTAGGTTTCGAGGATTCGCTCGAACTTCAGGAGCGGCTTGTCATAGAAGCCGACGTGCGCCAACTCGGATGGCCGAATCCCTGCTACTTGCAGACAGTACTCCACCGCGTGCTTCGGAAACGAGGCGTCGCCCTTCTTCCGCGTGAAACGCTCTTCCTGTGCGGCGGCGACAATTTCGCCGTCCTTGAGCAGGCAGGCGGCACTATCGTGATAGAACGCCGAAATGCCGAGGATGTAGCTGTGCGCCATGGTTCTCAATTCGTTGCTAGACGGCCGCTTGCGGGGCAATACGGAGCCGCCAACCGACCGGGGCTCGGTTTCTCCGCCGCGCGGCGGAGGAGTTCGCGGCCCAGCATCTGCGCGACGATGCGGTTCCCAGCAGGCGAGTAGTGACCCCCGCTCATGAACCACTTGGCCGCGTCGCCCTGCGCCTCGCGAAAGGCAGCAGTGAGATCGACGTACTCGATTTGACGGCGGTCGAGCTCGCGCGCGAGCGGGGCGAAGGTCGTCTGGCGCCCCTGCTGTGCGGCGACGACCGATTCCCGGTCCGGGAGGAGCACGACGAGTGGGCGGGCGCCGGCTGCGCGGACGGCGGCCGCGAATTCCTCGAACAGGGTCGTCTGGATCCGAAAGGCCGTCGATGACGGATTGATCGCCCCGTCCCGGAATAGCCGATCGGGCGCGAAATATCGCGCAGAAATCCGCAGCCACAGTTCGGTGAACAGGCGAACCGTTGCAGAGTAGTCGTAGGCGGGGTTCCGATAAACCGCCGGCCGGTACCAGTAGTCGTGCGCACCCAGCTCCACGACGTCTTGGGGCACACGCAGATACCGCGCATAGTCCGATGCGTGCGGCAACGGATTCGGCAGTAGGACGAGGCGACCGCCGGCATCGAGGCTGAACCTCGGCTTGACGAGCGGCACCTCGCGGTTCGAGATAAACCGACGGTACACGTTGACAACGCGGCCCAGGTCGTCTGAGACGAAACCGATGATTACGATGCGGGGCGACAGCGCCACCCCTTCCGCGCAGAACCGAAGATATGCCTGATCGACGCCGTAGCCACCGACCCCGTAGTTCAGCACTTCGATCCGTGGGAACAGTTGCTCGACCAAGGCCGGCCAGCTGGCAGAGTCTGCGACCTCGTTGCCGTAGACGAACGAGTCCCCAAATGCCGCGACGCGTAAGACACGGGCCGGCGGCTCCGGTTCGTACTCCCGGGGGCTGCGCAGCCCCTGCGAGTTGATGGCATCCGCCGAATCACGGTAGCCCGGGCGGTAGCGCCACCCCAGGATCGAGTCGAGCACGACCCTGTATGTGTGGGTCGAGTCGAGCAAGAGCTGAATCTTGTCCGACTGCTCGTGGAAAATGTCGCTGGTGGTACGGATCTCTTCGGCGAGAATGGGACGCGACAGCCGGATCGCGAGGCGGCACAGACCCTCGGTTGCCGTCAGGACGAACGCAACCCCGAGGGTGACGAAGAGCGCCCGCTGGCGGTTGAATGTCATGGTTGTCGCCGCGCTCCCCTGTTGCATAGCCGGTGCCGTCAGGACCTGATGCGAAGGTGGTGTCGGTGCTGCTGGTGTCGCAGCGCCACCGCGACGGTTGCTGCTGGCGCACTACGAACGAGCGGGGGCGCGAGGCCGCAAGTCGTTCATACATGCGGGCATGGCGGTTGCACGTCTGCCCGTCATGGCGGCCCATCACTTCACCATCGATGTTGAGGAATACTTTCAGGTTGCGGCCCTGGAGCCGTATGTCGCGCGCAGCGACTGGGACCGTTACCCATCCCGCGTAGCAGCGCAAATGGAGCGGCTCTTGGCGCTGCTCGCGCGGCATAACGCGCGCGCCACGTGCTTTGTCGTCGGCTGGGTCGCCGAGCGCCACCGGGACTTGATTCGAACGATTGCCCGTGCGGGGCATGAGATTGCGTCCCACGGCTGGGATCACGCGCGGGTGACGAAGCTGACTCCGACGCAATTCCGCAGCTCCGTGCGCCGCTCGAAGCGGGAGCTCGAGGACATCACCGGCGTCCCGGTCGTGGGATTTCGTGCGCCGAGTTTCTCGATCGTGGCGGGTGGGGAGTGGGCCCTCGATATCCTGCTCGAGGAAGGGTACGGCTACGACTCGAGCCTGTTTCCAATCCGGCGTCCCGGATACGGATATCCAACGGGGCGGTCGGATCCATATTTTATCGAGCGTTCCGCCGGCCGGCTCGCGGAGATTCCCCCGGCGACGCTGCGCTGGGGCGGCATGCGGCTCCCCGCGGCGGGCGGCGGCTACTTCCGGCTTCTGCCGTACGGTGTGGTACGCGCGGCACTGCGGCAATGCGAGCGCCGGCACGTGCCGGGCACGTTCTATATCCATCCATGGGAGATCGATCCCGACCAACCCCGCGTTCATGTCCCCTGGCTGACGCGCGCGCGACACTATCGTGGGCTCCGGAGGACCGTGCCGCGCCTCGAGCGCCTGTTGACCGAATTCCGGTTCGTGCCGATCCGCGAAACCATGTTGTCGCTGCGGCGGCGTTCGAGCCGCCCGATCGGTCTCCACAAGAGATCTGCGTGAGCGACCCGCGCCCACAGCTCGAACTCCTAACACTCAACGGTGATGCGCGCGCATGGGACGAATTTGTGACACGCGCCGAGGGCAGCAGCTTTTGTCACCTGAGTAGTTGGCGTCAGATCCTCAGCGATACGCTCGGCGCGGAGTGTCTGTACTGGGCGGCCGCGGACGCCGAGGGCGCGTGGCAGGGCATTCTGCCGCTCGTGCGCGTGCGAAGCCGGATCTTTGGCCACTACCTGGTCTCGCTGCCGTTTCTCAACGACGGCGGACCCCTCGGATCACCCGCGGCACGCGACCGGCTGGTCGGGGAGGCAGTCACGGAGGCGCGCCGCAGCGCCGCCGATCTGCTCGAGCTGCGGACACGCGATCCCTGCGGTCTCGAGCTTCCGGTCTCGTCGAGAAAGATCACGGTCCTTCTGCAGTTGCCGTCCGACGCCGACGCATTGTTCCGGTCATTCCCCGCCAAGCTCCGCAGTCAGATTCGCCGTCCGATGAAGGAAGGGCTCATTGTGCGGTTCGGGCCCGAGCAACGAGAAGCGTTCTACGAGGTGTTCGCGCGGGCCATGCGAGACCTCGGTACCCCCGTGTTGCCGCGCGCCTTCTTCGAACGAATCGCTGCCGCCTTTCCGCAGTTCGCCGTGTTCGGGGTCGTGTACCGGGGCGATCAACCGCTTGCGGCAGGCTGCGGCTTCATCTGGCGTGACGAGTTCGAGATGACGTGGGCCGGAGCGCTGCGCGAATCGCGTCCACTCTCGGCCAACATGCTGCTGTATTGGGCGTTCATGGAGCAGATGATCGCCCGCGGCGTGCGCGTGTTCAACTTCGGTCGCTGCACACCGGGCGGCGGAACGCATCACTTCAAGCAGCAGTGGGGTGGCAGGGACGTCCCGTTGCCCTGGCGCCAGTTCAGCACAGGCGCGGTGAAGGCACCGCCGTCGCCAGGCGATCCCGCATTCTCGTGGGGACCGCGGCTCTGGCGGCGCTTGCCCTTGTCCATCGCCAATCGCCTCGGGCCCCGGTTGGTGCGATTCATACCGTGAACGCCTGGCGACACCAGACTCCCGTCCATTCACCACTGTCGCCGGCGGCGCTGCTGCAGGGCCTGCGGGCAGCGCTCAGTCGCAACGGCGCCCACCGGCATGCGGCGGCGCAGGTCGAGGCGCTACTCGAAGAGCGGTATGCGCCCCGAGCCGTGCTGCTGACCGAAAGCGGGACGGCGGCGCTGACGGCGGCCCTCGTCGGTTTGCAGCGGGATCACGAGGCTCAGGTTGTCGCGATCCCCGCCTACTCGTGTTACGACGTCGCGACCGCGGTTGAAGGCGCCGGCGCGCGGGCGCTACTCTACGATATCGACCCGAGCACACTCGGACCGGATCTCGTGCAAGTGGAAGCCGCGCTACGCCGCGGCGCGACCGCCGTGGTGGTCGCTCATCTGTATGGATGCCCGGTCGATCTCACCACGGTCAAGCGACTGGCGGTCGCAGCAGGGGCTGTGGTCATCGAGGACGCAGCGCAGGGCGCAGGGGCGACGATGAGCGCCCGTCCGGTCGGGACGCACGGCTCACTCGGCGTCTTCAGTTTCGGCCGAGGAAAGGGGTTGACGGGGGGCCGCGGCGGCGCGTTGCTTGCGTTTGACGACCGCGGCGCGCTGGCGCTTGAACGGGTGCGCGGGATGCTGGCCGAGCCGCGCCGCGGATGGACAGAGCTGGGATTGATCAGTGCACAGTTGCTCTTGGAGCGGCCAGCGCTGTATGGCCTGCCAGCGTCCCTTCCGTTCCTCCATCTTGGCGAGACGATCTATAGAGAGCCGCGACCCCTCAGAACATCAGCAACAGCATCTTGCGCGATCGTCGCCGCGACCTGGAGACTGGCGGATCGAGAAGCGGAGGTACGGCGAGCCAATGCCGAACGTCTCCTGCTGGAGTTGCGGCAACAGCCTGGCTTCGCGGTAATCGAGACGTCTCCTACCGCGCGACCAGGATACCTGCGGCTCCCGGTGATCACCTCGCCACATGCGCGTCGCGCCGCGACGCAAGCCGCTGCGCGACGCCTGGGCGTGGTGCCCGGTTATCCCCAGCCGCTGTGCGACCTGCAGCCGTTCGCCACGCGGTGCCTGAACCGCAACGACGCGTTCCGTGGGAGTCGGTTGCTCGCGGAACGCCTCTGTACCTTTCCGACTCACGGACGACTCGACGCGGGAGATCTGGCGGGCCTCGAGCGCTGGATTCGCGAATGGGGACGATCCCAGTAGCCGGACGAGCGCTCGCTGTGCTAGCGACCGCAGTCTTGGTGCAGTGCGGTTCGACCGGCCGCGCAGCCTCGTCCGCAACGAGAGATACCGTGTTCGTGGAGGATTTCGAAACGGGAAGTCTCGCGTCGTGGACCGACGGCGTGGATCCGGCGCGTCATCACGTCGTGATGGATCCGAGCCAGGCGCAATCGGGCAGCCGTTACCTGCAGGTGACCTATCGCGCCGGTGGCGATGGCGGGTGGCTGACGCATTTCTTCCCGTCCGGTTATGACTCTTTGTATGTGAGCTATTACGTCCGCTTCCCCGCGGGCTGGCAAGGCGGGACAAAGCTCGTTGCGCTCTACGGCTCGCGTACCGACGATCAATGGTCGGCTTTTGGAAAAGCCGGTTTGTGTCCGGCCGGCGACGATTTCTTTGCGGCGATGCTCATCGCCGAGGGAACGGGCGACCCTGGCCCGCTGCGTTTCTATTCCTATTACCCGGCGATGGCGCGGGAACCGGACGGCGTCACGTGCTGGGGCCGATACGGCGACGGGGCCGAGCGCTACGTCGAACCACTCACCATGAGTCGCGGTGTCTGGCACCACGTGGAGTTCTGGGTGAAGCTCAACACGCCGGGACACGGGAACGCCACACAGAGTTTCTGGCTCGACGGCGTCCCGCGTGGCACATGGCCGGCATTGAGTTTCCGAAGCAGTTCTCGACTGCGACTCAATGCCGTGCAACTGACATTCAACCGCGGCACATCCGGCGGAACCGCCACGCAAACGCTCGACGTCGATCACCTTGTTGTGACGACCAAACCCAACGTGTTACCACCGGAGATGTGACCCCGGCCACGCCTCCCTCCTCACGACGTTCGGATTCTCGTTGCTAGTCCAGCAGATCGCCCCGCTTGCGCGTCCTTGGTCATTGTTGCTATGGTGCCACAGCCAAACGGCGTCACAAGGAACCGGAAACACCGTGATTGCCGCCACATCCTGCGCAGTGCCCCGCAGGCAAATTGGGGTGCTGTAGCAAAATTGGAGCGCTGCTCAGAGCAAAACCGCTGAAAAGCGGTGACGCAGAGCTACGGGACTACCGCAACGTCGTTGCCAAGTCCGCCGGGCCGCCAGCGATGACCCACAGGGGTCGAGGCTGGCGGTTCTTTTTTTGGGGAGTAGTTAGAGAAGCTTAGTTCGGCAGGATCGCACCCCCTCGCTGGGGAGCGCGAAAAAGGCAAACCCGGCGAAAGCCGGCGACGCAAAGCCACGAGGCTACCGCACGCTGTTCGAGTGCCACGCCAGTCGGGCCGCCGAACCTCTTGGGAGGGGGTTATGCACGTTCGCTACGGGCAGTTCTGGGTTCTGATGGCGGTGGTGCTCCTTGCGGCTTGCGATCTCCAGCCGCGGAGCAGCACCGGCGTGGACAACCCGGTCGCCCAGATCGTCGTCTATCCCGACACACTGACGCTCGATCCTCAACAAAGCTTCCAATTTCGCGTCTTCGGCCGCACCCAGGCCGGCGACAGCATGCCGGTGTCGGTTCGCTGGGAGGCCTCGGCGGGTTCGGTTTCCGCCTTCGGGGTCTACACAGCGGACACGTCGGCGGCCGACGCAGTCGTGACCGCGACGCTCAGTACCTCGACCACGAGCGGTACGGCGCGGGTGAAGAAACGCCGTCTAGTGCGCGTCGTCATCAATCCGAAAAGCACGGCACTCGCGGTAGGCGGTTTTCAGCAGTTCGCAGCATATGGCGTCAAGAACACCGGCGATAGCGCGAGCGTCTCGGTCACGTACTCGGCCACGGGTGGTACTATCTCGAGCGCAGGTGGCTACACAGCGGGACAGATCGCGGGGGCCTACCGCGTGATTGCCAAGCAGAACGGCGGCTCGCTCGCCGATACTTCGGCCGTTACCGTTGCCGCAGCGCCGCCACCACCACCGCCGCCACCGCCGCCGCCACCGCCGCCGCCGCCGCCGCCGCCGCCACCACCGCCGCCGCCGCCGCCACCGCCGCCGCCACCGCCGCCACCGCCGCCGCCGCCGCCGCCGCCGCCGCCGCCGCCACCACCACCACCGCCGCCGCCGCCGCCGCCGCCGCCGCCGCCGCCGCCGCCGCCGCCAAATCCGGGGAGTGTTACGAACCTTTCTGTGGCCGGCGTGACGCCGAACTCCGTGACGCTTTCCTTCACGGAGGTGAATAACGGCGCGGGTCAGCCAGCGAGTTATGACATCCGGTATGCGGCCGGTATGCTCTCATGGGTTTCGGCCAGCGGCGTGAGTCAGGGAACCTGCGCCTCTCCGATTGCGGGAACGACGATCGGGGCGACGCGGACGTGCACGGTGTTGGGCTTGGCGTCGAGCACGAGCTACCAATTCCAGATCGTCGCGTTCCGCGGCACGTTGAACGTGGACGCGGTGTTCGGCGCGCTTTCGAACGTGGCCAGCGGGACGACCACCGGGAACGGGGCGCCCGTGGACACGGTGTTTGCCGAGGACTTCGAATCTGGCAATCTCAGCGCCTGGCAGGACGGAGTGGACCCCACGCGCCACCGGGTCGTGACCGACCCGAGTTTCGCGCAGTCCGGGAGCCACTACCTCGACGTCACGTATCCGGCCGGCGCCGACGGCGGGTGGCTCACGCGCTTCTTCATGCCGGGCTACGACTCGCTCTACGTCAGCTACTACGTCCGCTTCCCCACGACCTGGCAGGGCAGCACCAAGCTGATCGCCTTCTACGGCTCGCGCACCGACAACCAGTGGTCAGCGTTCGGCCAGGCGGGCAAATGCCCGACGGGGACCGACTTCTTCGCCGCGATGGTGGTGTCGGATCCGGTGGGCTCTATCGGGACCCGGTTTTACACGTACTACCCGGCGATGGCGCGCGAGCCCGACGGCGTGACGTGCTGGGGTCGCTATGGCGACGGGACCGAGAGCTATGTGCCGCCGTTGGGGCTGAGTCTCGGCGGCTGGCATCACGTGGAATACTGGGTGCAGCTCAACACGCCGGGCCAGGCCAATGCGCGGCAGACGTTCTGGATCGACGGCGTCCAACGCGGCGCGTGGTCGGGGTTCAGCTTCCGCACGAGCTCGATCCTGATGTTGAACTCGGTGCAGCTGACCTTCAGCAGCGGCGGCGCCCCGCTCACGGAGCACCTCTACGTGGATCACCTCGTCGTCACGACTGGGCGGCCAGCGCCGTAACGGTCGAGGCAACGGGAGTGGAGTGTCTGATTGGTTGACAGCTGTCGAGTGTTTTTACGCTGTTGCAAGATGGACGACGAACTGAATCAACGACTTACCCGGGCACGGCCCGTGCGAGAATAGGAGCGTAACGGTATGCCATTCACCTTCAAGCTGTCCAAGCGTCTCGCGCTGATAAAAGCCGCGTCGCTTCTACTTCCGGTCGCCGCCCTCGTGATCGCTTCGTGCGATATCCGGCCGCGGAGTAGCACCGGCGTCGACAACCCGGTCGCGCAGATCGTCGTCTATCCCGATACACTGACGCTAGATCCTCAGCAGAGCTTTCAATTTCGCGTCTTCGGCCGCACCCAGGTCGGTGACAGCGTGCCCGTGTCGGTTCGCTGGGAGACCTCTGCGGGGACGATTTCCGCGTTTGGGGTCTACACGGCGGACACCTCAGCCGCCGACGCAGTCGTGACAGCGACGCTCTCCAGCTCGACTGTCACCGGCACCTCGAAGGTGAGAAAGCGCCGGGTTGTGAAGCTGGTCATCAACCCCAAGAACACGACGCTTTCCGTCGGTGGGCTCCAGCAGTTCGCCACGTACGCACTCAGGAACACAGGCGACAGCGTGAGTGTCGCCGTCGGCTATTCGGCGACGGGTGGTACCATCTCGAGCGCTGGCGACTATACAGCGGGACAGATCACGGGGGCGTACCGCGTGATTGCGAAGCAGAACGGCGGCTCGCTCGCCGATACTTCGGCCGTTACCGTTGCCGCAGCGCCGCCGCCGCCGCCGCCGCCGCCGCCGCCACCACCACCACCACCACCGCCGCCACCACCACCGCCGCCGCCGCCGCCGCCGCCGCCGCCACCACCACCACCACCGCCGCCGCCGCCGCCGCCGCCACCACCGCCGCCGCCGCCGCCACCACCGCCGCCACCGCCGCCGCCTCCAGCGGCGCCGGGGACGGTAAACGACCTAGCGGTCGGCACCGTGACCGACAGTTCCGTGACGCTTTCCTTTACGGAGGTGACCGACGGTACCGGATTGCCGTCGGCGTACGATGTTCGCTGGGCGGCTGGCACGATCTCTTGGCCGTCCGCGTCCAGCGTCACGCGCGGCAGCTGCGCCACGCCGCTCGTTGGCCTCACCATCGGGACGCGGCGGACGTGTACGGTGTTGGGACTGGCCGCTTCGACAGCGTATCAGTTCCAGGTAGTGTCGTTCCGCGGGACGTTGAACGTGAACGCGGTGTTCGGCGCGTTTTCGAACGTAGCGAGCGGCTCGACGCTGGCCGACCCGAATCCGCCGCCGCCACCGCCGCCGCCCCCGCCGCCGCCGCCCCCCCCGCCGCCCCCGCCGCCGCCGCCGCCCCCGCCGCCCCCGCCGCCGCCCCCACCGGGCAGTTGGCCCAATGAGCCGGCCGGGTTCCGGGTATTCAACGATCAGCCGTGGGATCTGCTGACGGGCAGTAGCTGGAATTGGCTACGGCGCGCGAGCTCCC
>Ga0066665_10000985_pt1 | contig 12587 bp, 10 predicted proteins | sample GraSoiAngelo_114_FD_75175 | JGI IMG/M metagenome (GOLD analysis project Ga0066665, IMG submission 75175) | Grasslands soil microbial communities from the Angelo Coastal Reserve, California, USA - 14_0903_13_40cm | ecosystem: Environmental > Terrestrial > Soil > Grasslands | place: USA...
CGTAGATCCGGCGCGGGAGATCCGCCTCGTCGGCGGGTCTCCCCCGTCTCCGAATGAACCCAACCGAGGCCCCGCCCAGGACTCCCCCCCAAGGGGCGTCGCTCTTTCTGGGCTACTGGCTCCCGGTGATCGTCTACGTCGCGCTGATCTTCACCGCGTCCTCGATTCCGGGACGGGACATCCCGACCCTCTTCACGAACAGCGACAAGCTGGAGCATCTGGCGGAGTACGCGCTGTTCGGGCTTCTGCTGGGCCGGGCGTTCCGGTTCACGATCGGCGGCGGGCGAGGGAAATTCTGGTCCCTGGCCACCGTGCTCCTGGGCGGCTTCGTGGGCGGGATGGACGAGCTGTATCAGCGGTTCACGCCCGGACGAACCAGCGACATCAGAGACTGGGTGATGGACGTCATCGCGGTCACCCTGGCGGTTCTGTTCACGCAGTACATTCGGATCCACCCGATCCGCCGCAGGAGGGGGCCCTCCACGGACGCGGCCACGGAGAAGGGAAGGACGTGAAGTTCCAGGCGCCGAAAGGCACCCACGACATCCTGCCGGGAGAAGTGGAGCGGTGGCAGTGGCTCGAGGAGCGGACCCGCGGGGTCATGGCGCTCTACGGCTACCGCGAAGTGCGCTCTCCCATCTTCGAGTCGACCGATCTCTTCGTCCGAAGCGTCGGCGAATCGACCGACATCGTGCGGAAGGAGCTCTACACCTTCCAGGACCGGAAGGGGCGCTCGCTCACGCTACGGCCCGAAGGCACGGCTCCTCTCGTGCGCGCGTTCCTCGAGAACGCCCCGCTGCGCGAGGATTCCCAGGCGCGGCTCTACTACATGGGCCCCATGTTCCGCTACGAGCGTCCTCAGGCCGGACGCTACCGGCAGTTCTGGCAGATCGGCGCGGAGCTTCTGGGCTCGGCGCGGCCGGAGGCGGACGCCGAGATGATCGACCTCTTCCGCGCGGTGCTCCACGACGTGGGTCTCGAGGAGGTGACGGTGCTCCTCAACTCTCTCGGCGACGCGACCTGCCGGCCGGCCTATCGCGAAGCCATCCGCGCGTATTTCAAGCAGCACGAGGGGAAGCTCTGCGGCGACTGCAAGGAGCGCCTCGCGACGAATCCGTTGCGAATCCTGGATTGCAAGGTTCCCTCCTGCGCGCCCGTGATCGCCGGAGCGCCGAGCGTGCTGGATTCCCTCTGTCCCGAGTGCGCCGAGCACTTCGAGGCGGTGAAGCGCGCGCTGACGGGGCTGGGCATCCGGTACGAAATTGCACCGCGCCTCGTGCGCGGGCTCGACTACTACACGCGCACCGTCTTCGAGATCCACGCGGCCGGTCTCGGCGCGCAGAGTGCCGTCGGGGGCGGCGGGCGCTACGACCAGCTCGTGAAGGATTTCGGCGGACCCGATACGCCCGCGATCGGATTCTCGATCGGCATGGAGCGGCTGCTCCTCTCCATCGGGGCGGACGCGGCCCCGGCGGCGCCTCAGGCGGACGTCGTCGTGATCGCGCTCAAGCCGGACGCCGGAATCGAGGCGCAGGCGCTTGCGCGCACCCTGCGCGGGCAGCAGGAGGCCCCCGAGCGGCGGAGCCCGCTTCGCGTTCTTACCGACGTGGCGGGACGAAGCGCCAACTCGCAGATGAAGTGGGCGTCCAAGATGGGCGCCAAGTGGGCGGTCTTCGTTCCGAAGGGGGAGGACGGATACGCGGTGCGGGACATGGCGGCCGGGAAAGACGAGCAGAGGCAGCGTTCCATGGAGGAGCTCCGGAGCTGGCTGCTCAAGCGCCGGGAGCCGGTGGAATCGGCGCGGTGACGATCGAGCCCCTGCGCGGGCGGAAGCGCACGCACCGCTGCGGCGACCTGAGGCCCGAGCACGCCGGGGAGCGCGTGCGCCTCATGGGATGGGCCCACCGGGTCCGGGACCACGGCGGCGTCCTCTTCCTCGACCTGCGCGACCGCTACGGGATCACGCAGGTCGTCTTCCGGCCGGAGAAGATCGCCCCGCCGGTGCTCGAGAAGGCGCGCTCGATCGGAAGCGAATACGTCGTCCTGATCGAGGGCATGGCGAAGGCGCGCCCCTCCGGCAGCGAAAACGCCGAGCTTAAGACGGGGTCCATGGAGGTCGAGGCGGATCTGGTCGCGATCCTGAACCCCAGCCGCACGCCCCCCTTTCCGCTGGACGAGGGCACGACCGCGTCCGAAGATCTGAGATTGCGCTACCGCTACCTGGATCTTCGCCGCGAGCCGCTCCGGGACAATCTGGTCTTCCGCCACCGCATGACGCGCAGCGTGCGGGAGTATCTCTCGGACCAGGGCTTTCTCGAGATCGAGACGCCGCTCCTCGTGAAGCCGACGCCCGAGGGCGCGCGGGATTACGTGGTGCCCGCGCGGCTCCATCCCGGAAAGTTCTACGCGCTTCCGCAATCGCCGCAGCTCTACAAGCAGATCCTCATGGTCTCGGGGTTCGACCGGTACTTCCAGATCGCGCGCTGCCTTCGCGACGAGGATCTCCGCGCGGACCGGCAGCCGGAATTCACGCAGATCGACCTCGAGATGTCCTTCGTGACCGAGGACGACGTGTTCGACGTCGTGGAGGGGACGCTGCAGTCCATCTTCCGCCGCGACCTCGACCGGGAGTTATTGACGCCGTTCCCGCGCATCACCTACGACGAGGCGATGGCGAGGTTCGGGAGCGACAAGCCCGACCTCCGCATTCCGTTCGAGATCCGGGACGTGACGGAGATCGCCGGCGCGGGCGGCTTCGAGGTGTTCCGCGCCGCGCGGAAGGACGCGCCGAAGACGGGGAGCCTGGTCCTGGCGATCCCCGGCCTCGGAACCGCCTCGCGCCGCGAGATCGACAACTACGAGGCGGCCGCGAAGCAGGCGGGAGCGGGCGGGCTCAGCTGGGCGCGCGTCAAGGGCGCGGCCCTCGACGGAGGGGTCGCGAAACACCTCGCAGAGGTCGCCCCGAAGCTCCTGGAAGAGACGGGAGCCAAAGACGGAGACCTCCTCCTCTTCGCGTCGGGACCGCGCGCGCTGGCGCAGCGCGTGCTGGGCCTTCTGCGCACCCAGATCGGAAACGCGTCGTTCAAGCTGGACGACCGCGAGTTTCGCTTCGTGTGGGTGCACCGGTTTCCCCTCTTCGAGTGGCTGGAGTCGCACGCCGCCTGGGGACCCGCGCACCACATCTTCACGATGCCGCTCGACGAGGATCTTCCCTTCATCGAGAGCGATCCCGGCCGCGTCCGGGCGCAGCTCTACGATCTGGCGGCGAACGGGAACGAGCTCGCGAGCGGAAGCATCCGGATCCACCGGAAGGACATCCAGGAAAGCGTCATGCGCACGATCGGGATGAAGGCCGAGCAAGCGCAGGAGAAGTTCGGCTTCCTGCTCGAGGCCTTCGAATACGGCGCGCCGCCCCACGGGGGCATCGCCCTGGGCCTGGATCGCCTGGTGGTGCTCTTCAACGGAGGCGAATCCATCCGCGACGCGATCGCGTTCCCGAAGACGGCGAGCGCCACCTCCCTCATGGACGGCGCACCCGCGCCCATCGATCCGAAAGATCTCAAGGAGCTCAAGCTCCGCATCGCGGACTGACCTGGTATCGTTCCTGCTCTCTGCGTCGAGGGGGGCGACCAACCGGGCTTGACTTCCCCAGAACGCGACCCTACGGTGAAGGAGGGACCGGGCGGACGCTCGTTCCAACTCACTCTAATTTGAGCGATTCCAGCTACTTATCTCGAATTTGCCGCATCGGCGGCACACACGCCGGCCTGCAAGCCGAATTACCGGCTCGTTCGCAGACGGCGAAGGCTTTGCCGGTCCCCGAAGCAGCGATCGTCTTCTTTCTCCTAGTCACGGCGTCCCTTGGAGTTGCGGGCTGCGGGCACGCGACGGTGCCGTGCCCCACTCCCACGACCGAACTGGACCGCCTTCGGGGCGAGACGGAGCGGCTCCGGGAGGAGACGGAGCGCGTGCAGACGGAAGAGGAAGCCTGGAACGCACGCAGGGACGCCGCCGCCAAGCGGGCAGAGGAGGCGCAAGCCCGTCTCGACTCTCTCGGGGCGGAGCGTAATCATTGAGCATCGGGGGACTTCTGGGGGCGGCACTGGTGGTGGCGCTGGCGGCATCTATAGAGGGGTGCGGTAAGCCCGTCCTTCGCGTGGCGGACGCCTCCCTCGGGGACTATTACACGGACAAGGAATTCAAGAAGCTGAGCAAGGAGCAGATGGCCGAGTACTGCGCCGAGCTCGCGCGGCAGGATTCGACGTACAAGGCGGAGATGCAGGGACTGCAAGACGAGCTGGAGCAGTCCAAGGGGCGCTCCATGCGGCTTCATGCGGAGGGAGACTCGCTCTTCGCGCTCGGCACGGCCCTCGAGAAGCGCATCGCGGCGAGGCCGCGCGACGGCCGGGACGCCCGTGAAGACAAGGAGCCCGGCGCGCCGGCGGACCACGTGGTTCGGCGCGGCGAGTCTCTGTGGGCGATCAGCGCCTCACGCACGGGGTACGGCAGAGGCGTCCTCTGGCCCAGGATCTACGAAGCGAACCGCGGGAAGATCCGCGATCCCAACCTCATCTTTCCCGGACAGGAGCTCTCCATTCCGAAATGAGCGACGACAAAAAGACCGACGACAAGAAGGCGGACATGAAAGAGACGACGAGGACCGTGGGGATCCAGGACCTGGACCCGCTCGCCCTGTTTGGAAAGAACGATTCGAACCTGCGCCTGGTGGAGCGGAGCTATCCCGTGCAGCTGACCTACCGGGACGGCTCGCTGGCGGTGCGCGGCGAGCCCGCCACCGTGGATGAAGTCAGCGCGATCCTGAGCGCGCTCGCCGATCTGGTGCGGAAGGGCGCGGTTCTGGAGGAGCACGACGTCCACAACTTCATCGGGGTCTCGGATGCGCACGAGCGGGAGGAATCGCTCCAGATCTACGAGCGCCCGGTCCTCTTTTCCTTCGACAAGCGGACGCTTCGCGTCAAGACGCTGGGGCAGGCGCGCTACGTCTCCGCGCTCCAGAAGCACGACATCGTGTTCGCCATCGGACCCGCGGGGACGGGGAAGACCTATCTCGCCGTGGCCGCCGCCGTGCACGCGCTGAAAGCGCGCCAGGTGGAGCGGATTCTCCTCGTGCGTCCCGCCGTGGAGGCAGGGGAGAGCCTGGGATTCCTTCCCGGGGACATGAAGGAGAAGGTGGACCCCTATCTCCGGCCGCTCTACGACGCGCTGAACGAGTTCCTCTCCTTCGAGAAGATCCGGAGATTCCTGGACCTGGGCGTGATCGAGGTGGCGCCGCTCGCGTACATGCGCGGCCGCACGCTGAACAACGCGTTCGTCATCCTGGACGAGGCGCAGAACACGACCGTGGGCCAGATGAAGATGTTTCTCACGCGGCTGGGCTACGGGTCGAAGGCGGTCATCACGGGTGACGTCACCCAGATCGACCTCGGCGTGGAGCACGCCTCGGGCCTGGTGGAGATCCAGAAAATATTACATAGCGTGCCGGGGATCGAGTTCATCTATCTGACCGATCGCGACGTGGTCCGCCATCATCTGGTCCGCGAGATCATCCGCGCCTTCGACGAGCACGAGAAGGAGCACGAAACGAAGCGCGGTCTGAATGGCCGGTGACTTAGGCGGAGGTGCGCGTGTCCGCTGAGTCCCTGCGGGTCCTCGAGCCCCGCAGACGCGAGCCTGCGGGCCTCCTGCCGAGGCTTCGCCGCGTGAGCCGGCGCGTGCGCCGCCTCCTGCTTCTCGTCGGCTTTCTTCTCTTCGCCTGCATCCTCTTCCCGCGGGAGTCGAGCTTCGAGGTCCAGACGCTTCGTGTGGGGTACCCCGCGAAACGCGACCTCATCGCGCCCTTCCAGTTCTATCTCCTGAAGGACCGGGAGGTCCTGCGCGAGGAGCAGAGCCAGGCGGCGCGCCGCGTGGCGCCCGTCTTCTCCGTGGACGAGACCGTCGAATCGCGCGTGAAGACCACGCTCGATTCGCTGCGGAGCCAGGCGGAGGAGGCGGGCGGGGCCGCGCGGGCCCAGGAGCGGCTTCGGGGACTCGGGATCTCGCGCGAGGGGGTGCGCGCGCTCGGGGGCGCCGACGGGAAGCGCATCGCGACCGTGGCGCTCCGGATCGCGGACCGCGCCTACGCCTCGGGGCTTCTCTCCGAGCGCGTCGCCGCGCGTGCCGAGACCGACGCTCCGGTCGCCGGCGTGGAGCGAAGCGGCGTGCGGCTCGCGACCCCGTGGGCGCTGCTGTTCGACCTCGCCGCGCTTCGCGACATGGCGTGGACGGAGGGGCAGGCCGCCTTCCCGAGCCGCCCCGAAGCGGCTCAGGCATTACAAGAATTATCCACGGCGGTGATCCAGCCCAACCTCCGCTACGAGGCTTCGACCACCGAGGCGCTCCGCGCTCAGGCCCGGGAGGGCGTGAACCAATACGACGGCCTCGTGCGCAAGGACGAGAAGATCATCGGAAGCCACGAGATCGCGACCCGCGACCACATCCGCAAGGTGGAATCGCTCCGCGCGTGGAACGCGCGCGTGGAGGATCTCTCCACCATGCGGAATCAGATCCCGGGGCTCCTGGGGCGCGCGACCTTGATCGCCGTGCTTCTTCTCGGCTTCCTGGGCTACCTCAGGCTCCACCACCGGCCGGTGTACGAGGACACCTCGATGCTCTTCCTGATCGGGATCCTGACCGCCATGGTCATGGGCGTGGGCTGGCTGGTCGTGAACCAGATCGGCGGCTACGAGATGCTGATCCCCGTCACGGTGCTCTCGCTCACGATCGCGGTGCTCTTCGGACAGGAACTGGCCTTCGTCGCGACCCTCGTCGCCTCGCTGCTCGTCGCGGTGGTGTTCGGGCTGGGGCTGCCCTTCCTGACCGGCAGCGCCCTCGCGGGGATCGCGGCCATCGCGACCGCCGCGGGCGTGAGACGCCGGCGCGATTTCTACGTCCCGATGCTGGTGGTGGCGATCGCGTACGCCTTCGCCATAGGCGCGATGGGGCTCGTGGATGGCGCCCGGCTGGACGTGCTCCTGCGCCGGATGGCCTGGGGCGTGGTGGCGGGCTTCGGCTCGGTGCTCCTCGTGACGCTCCTCCTGCCTCTTTTGGAGTCGCTCTTCTCGGTGACCACCGACATCACGCTCCTCGAGCTCGCCGACCTGAACCGTCCGATCCTACGCAAGCTGATGCTCGAGGCGCCGGGCACCTACCACCACAGCCTCGTGGTCGGGAGCCTCTCGGAGGCGGCGGCCGAGGCCGTCGGCGGAAATCCCCTGCTCGCGCGGGTGGCGGCCTACTACCACGACATCGGAAAGATCGACAAGGCGGAGTACTACGTCGAGAACCAGTCCAGCGCGCGGAGCCGCCACGAGAAGCTCTCGCCGACGATGAGCTGCCTCATCATCGAGGCCCACGTCCGCGAGGGGGCCGAGATCGCGCGACGGGAGAAGCTACCCAAGGCCATCCTGAACGGAATCCTGGAGCACCACGGCACCACCCTCATGACCTTCTTCTTCCACAAGGCGAAGCAGGCGGACCCGGGGGTGGAGGAGCGCGATTTCCGCTATCCTGGCCCCAAGCCGGCCTCGAAGGAGACGGCGGTGCTGATGCTGGCGGACGCGGTGGAAGCCGCGGCCCGCTCGCTCACCGAGCCCACGCCCAGCCGCATCCGCGGCGTGGTGACCCGGATTCTCGACGCGCGGGTGGAGGACGGCCAGCTCGATGAAAGCCCGATCACGTTCGAGGACCTCGCGAAGATCCGCGAGAGCTTCGTCCCGATCCTCACCGCGCTCTTCCACGCGCGCGTCCACTATCCGGGCGCGCCCCTCGCGGAGGAGCAGCGGCGCCGCTCGGCCGAGGAGGGGGGACGTCCGCGGCGCGGCCGTGCCCAGGACGAGCGTCGCGCTTCTGGAGAAAGCTCCCGGCTTAAGATCGACCACTCTTAGGTCGCTCCTCACACGCTCCCTCCGGATCCTGGGCTTTCCCAGGGCTTCGGTTTCCCTCGTGCTCACCGGAGACGAGCACCTTCGCGTCCTGAACCGCGACTTTCTCGAGATCGATCGTCCCACCGACGTGCTTTCCTTTCCCCTCGCCGAGCCCGGCGACCTCGAGGACCGAGACCGCGATCTCTTCCTGGGCGAGATCTACATCTCCGTGGAGACGGCAAAAGCCCAGGCCAGGGAGGCGCGCCGGCCTCTCGCGCGTGAGATCGCGCACCTCGTCGTCCACGGACTCCTCCACCTGCTCGGGCACGATCACGCCGCTCCCGAGGAGCGCGTGCGGATGAGGGCCGCGGAGTCGCGCCTCTTGCGCGAACTGAAGCCGATGCTATGATGAGCGTTCCCGGCGTTCGAACCTTGACCCCAACCTCCCGGCCATGAGCGCATCCACCTTCAAGCCGTCCATCTGGAATCGCCTTCGAAACGCGTTCTTCACGGGCCTCCTCGTGCTCGCTCCCGCCACGATCACGATCTACGTCGTCTGGCGGCTCTTCGTCTTTGTGGATCATCTTCTGGGCACGACCCTGCGCGGGGGCTACATCCGTCCGGGCGGAGTTCCGGGCCTGGGATTCCTCACGGTGCTCGCGATCATCCTGGCCGTCGGCTTCCTCGCGAACAATTTCCTGGGGCGCCAGATCGGGGCCGTCCTCGAAGGGATGCTCCTCCGCGTGCCGTTCTTCCGCGGCCTCTACGCGGTGGTGAAGCAGGTCGGAGAGGTGCTCCTGGGGGACAAGCGCGGGGCATTCCAGCGCGTGGTCCTGATCGAGTTCCCCACGCCGGGGCGCTACGCGCTCGCGTTCGTGACCGCGTCCCCCGCGAGCGGCGTGACGCTTCCGGGCGGCGCACCGCTCGTGGGCGTATTCCTGCCGCACGCTCCCAATCCCACGACGGGATTTCTCCTGTTCTATCCTCCCGAAACCCTGATTCCCACCTCGCTCCGCGTGGAGCAGGCGCTCAAGATGGTGGTCTCGGGCGGCGTCGTGAACCCGGGCACGGTGGCGTAGCATGGCGATCGTCCAGACCGAAGCGTTGATCGTGCGCTCGTACCGGCTGGGGGAGACCTCTCTCATCGTCTCCCTCTTCACGCGCGACTTCGGACTTCTGCGCTGCGTGGCGAAAGGCGCGCGGGGTCCCAAGAGCCGCTTCGGGGCCTCCCTCGAACCCGGGGTTCGCGTGAGCGCCGTCATCTACCGGAAGCTCTCGCGCGACCTGCAGCTGCTCTCCAAGACCGACATCCTCGAGGCGCTGCCGGCGCTCTGGGAGGATCCGGATCGCTTCGCCACCGCCACCCAGGTGCTCGAGTTCCTGGAGCGCGCGGCGTACGGGGAGTCCGGCGAGCCGGAGCTCCTGGAACTGGCCTGGGAGACCATGCGCGCCATGAGCGTCTCGCCGGTCGCGTGTCTCGAGCTCATCGTGCGCGGCTTCGAGATTCAAGCCTGCGAGCGCCTGGGGTACGCTCCGGAGCTCACCGACTGTCTGGAGTGCCGGAAGCCCCTCGAGGCGGGAGGGCTCTTCCACCCGGTCCGCGGCGGTCTTCTCTGCGAATCGTGCGGCGGCGGAAACGGAAGCAGCTTCCGTCTCTCGGAGCGGGCGCGGCGCACCATGGTGGCGCTACGCACGCAGCCGATCGAGGCGCTCCGGGGCTGGGCCGCGGAGCGCTATCCGGGGATCGAGGTGGCGAAGGCGGTGGAACGGTTCCTCATGGCACATCTGGAGCGATTCGAGGGATTGCGCGCGAGCCGCGTGGCGGAGTCGATGGCGCAGTATCGAGGATGAAACCCAAGCCGCCCACGACCGCGAAACCCAAGATCGAGACGCCGCAATCCTTCCAGGAAATGCTCCTCCGTCTGGAGCGCTTCTGGTCCGACTACGGCTGCGTGCTGGTCCAGCCCTACAGCAGCGAGGTCGGCGCCGGAACGTTCAACCCCTCGACCTTCCTGCGCGTGCTCGGGCCCGAGCCGTGGAAGGCGGCCTACGTGGAGCCGTCGCGGCGTCCCAAGGACGGCCGCTACGGACAGAATCCGAACCGGCTCCAGATGTTCTACCAGTACCAGGTCGTGCTGAAACCCTCCCCGGCCGACGTGCTCGACGTGTACCTGGACAGCCTCCGGCACATCGGAATCGATCTCGAGAAGCACGACATCCGCTTCGTCGAGGACGACTGGGAATCTCCCACCCTGGGCGCCTGGGGACTGGGCTGGGAGGTCTGGCTGGACGGCCAGGAGATCACCCAGTTCACCTACTTCCAGCAGTCGGGAGGCTTCGACCTGAATCCGATCACCGCGGAGATCACCTACGGCATCGAGCGCATCGCCTGCTACCTCCAGGGCGTGGACCGGATCATGGACCTCCGCTGGTCCCGCGACATGCGGTGGGACGAGCTCTTCCTCCAGGGGGAGATCGAGTGGTCCACGTTCAACTTCGAGCAGTCAAATCCGGAATTACTCTTCGAGCAGTTCGAGAAGATGGAGAAGGAGGCCGACCGGCTCCTGGGCGCGGGCCTGGTGCTGCCCGGGTACGACTACGTGATCAAGTGCTCGCATCTCTTCAACCTCCTCGAGGCCCGGGGCGCGATCTCGGTGACCGAGCGCGTGGGATACATCGCGCGCGTGAGGAAGCTGGCGCGCAAGGCCGCGGGCGTGTACCTGAAACAGAGGGAGGAGATGGGATTCCCGCTCCTTCGCGGGCCGAAGGAGGCGGAAGCCCCCGAGTCCGCGGGCGCGGTCCGTGGCTAGGTCGCTCCTCCTCGAGATTGGCTGCGAGGAGCTTCCGGCCGGGTTCATCCCCCCGGCCCTGGAGCAGCTGAGATCGCTCGCGCGGGAAGGGCTCTTGGGCGCCCGCATCGGCACCGCGGAGGTCCAGGCGATGGGCACGCCGCGCCGGCTGACCCTGCTCGCGGAAGGGGTGGCCGACCGCCAGGAAGAGGAGACGCGCGAGCTGACCGGCCCCGCCGTCAGAGTGGCGTTCGACGCTGACGGAAGTCCGACGAACGCGGCCCGCGGGTTCGCGAAGAGCGCCGGGATCCCGGTCGAGTCGCTGGAACGGATCACCACGCCGAAAGGGGAGTATCTCCTCGCCCGCGTTCACGATGCCGGCAAGCCCACCCGCGACATCCTCCCCTCGCTCCTGCCGGCCTGGATCGGGGCGATCCAATTCCCGAAGACGATGCATTGGAACGGAAGCGGGCGCTTCGCGAGGCCCGTGCGCTGGCTCCTCGCGCTATGGGACGGAGAGGTGGTTCCCTTCGAGTCCTTCGCCATCCAGTCGGGGAAGCGCTCCCGCGGACACCGGACCCTCTCCCCCGGGTGGTTCGAGGTCAAGAGCGCGGACCGCTACACGGGAACCCTGCGCGAGAACTACGTCCTTCCGGTCATGGCGGAGCGAAGAGAACGGGTGGTGACGCTCGTGAACGAGGCCGCCGCCAGCAAGGGAGGGAAGGCGCTCGCCGATCCCGAGCTGGTGGAGGAGGTCGCGAACCTGATCGAGTGGCCGGACGCGATCCTCGGTCACTTCGACGAGCGCTACCTCGAGCTTCCGGCCCCCATCGTGATCACGGCCATGCGCGCCCATCAGCGCTACTTCGCCATCGAGGGAGACCGCGGAACGCTCCTGCCCCATTTCGTCGCCATCCGAAACGGCCAGGGCGAAGGCAAGGACTCCATCCGGCGCGGGAACGAGGCGGTGCTCCGCGCCCGGCTCGAGGATGCCCGCTTCTACTGGGAGAACGACCGCAAGGCCGGGCTCGAACGCAAGGTCCAGGAGCTGAAGCAGATCGTCTGGCACGAGAAGCTGGGATCGGTCTACGACCGTACGCAGCGGATCGTGCAGCTCGCGGAAGAGCTGGCGCGCCGGCTCGCGCCCAAGACCCGGGATGTGGTCAGCCGCGCGGCGTACCTGAGCAAGGCGGACCTGGCCAGCGAGATGATCCGCTCCGGGAAGGAGTTCGCCGGGCTCGAGGGAATCGCGGGAGCCGAATACGCGGCCGCGCAGGGAGAGCCCGCGGCGGTGGTCCGGGCTATCCGCGAGCACATCCTGCCGCGAAGCCCGTCCGACCCGATCCCGCACTCGATCGAGGGAGCGATCCTCTCCCTCGCCGACCGCCTCGACGTGATCGTCGGCGGTTTTCGGGCGGGCCTGACGGTGACCGGGTCGCAGGATCCATACGGGCTTAGGCGGGCGGGGAATGGGATCGTCCGGATCCTGACCGAGAAAGGGCTCAGGCTGGACGTCTCTGCGCTGGCGTCCTGGCTGGGCGCGCTCTACGACCGGGCGGGCATCGCGGCCCGATCCGGAGCGGAGCGATCCGGAGAGACCGAGTTCGCCGAGTTCTGGTCGCAGCGTGTGGCCAGCGCCCTGGAAGAGAAAGGAATTCCTTACGACACCGCCGCGGCCGTTCTTGCCGTCCGGCCCGGGGATCCCCTGGACGTGCTGGCGCGGGCCAGGGCCATCGAAGCAATCCGGCGCACCGAAGACTTCGAAGGGCTCATGATCGGATACCGGCGGGCGGCCAATATCCTGAAATCAGCGCCGGCCGGGGAGGTTGCCGCCTCCGGTCAGCCCCTTGCCGAGCGGCCGGAGGCCTTCGGGGAC
>Ga0066665_10000987_pt1 | contig 12568 bp, 4 predicted proteins | sample GraSoiAngelo_114_FD_75175 | JGI IMG/M metagenome (GOLD analysis project Ga0066665, IMG submission 75175) | Grasslands soil microbial communities from the Angelo Coastal Reserve, California, USA - 14_0903_13_40cm | ecosystem: Environmental > Terrestrial > Soil > Grasslands | place: USA...
CGCCGCACCATGGTTATCTTGCTGTGCAAGTCGAACAAGCCCATGCTGAACCTTGGCCCATCGAAATCGAATCTGTGTGAAATTATGGAAAATCCTACTATGCACGTCACCATGCCGCTCGGGTGGCTTCCCGCATCGACGGACGCGGGCCCACAATCAGTTGTTTTGGAACTCAGGGTCTCCGACTACGATTCCGTGGTCGAACTGCTTCAGAAGCCTGAAGGGCGGGAACGGGACGAGTATGCGCTGATTGCCCTGCGGATCGGATTGCTGTCGCTAAAACATGCCCGAGGGCAGATCGATGCGGACTTGGTTAGGCATGAGGGCGAAAAACTGCTTCTCGACCTGAATCACGCCCTTGAGCAGTCCCGAGGCGAAATCCATGACAGCCTGACCTCCACCCTCAAGGAGTATTTTGATCCCGAAAGTGGCAGGTTTCAGGAGCGCGTGGATCGCCTCATCAAGCAGGACGGAGAACTAGAGCAACTGTTGCATCGCAAGATCGGCACGAGTGGTTCCGAACTCGCTGCCACACTTGCTGCGCACATCGGCGAGAACAGCCCGCTGATGAAGCTAATCAACCCAGAGGAGTCTGACGGGCTGGTCTCTTCCATCCGTTCCGCCATCGAGGGCGTACTGAACACCGAGAGCGAGCGCATCCTGAACGAATTCTCCTTAGACAATGAACAGGGCGCATTGAGCCGATTGGTCGGAGAACTGACCGAGGAGAGCGGAAAGCTCAAGAAAGGGCTCGCCGAAGAGGTGGCGCACGTCGTTAATGAGTTTTCTTTGGACAAGGAAGACTCTGCGCTGAGTCGGCTCGTCAGGCGGGTGGAGGCTGCGGAAGAGACGATCACGAAGGAATTCTCTCTCGACGAACAGGGCTCCGCACTGTCCCGTCTCTCGGCTGTGGTCACGGGAGCGAAGGAAGCCATCGACGCCAACCTAACCTTGGACAGTGAAAAATCCTCACTATCTCGCCTCAAGCGCGAACTGGTCGCGATCCTCGACCGCCACGAGGAAAAGGTCGAGTCCTTCCAGACAAGCGTCCAAGCTGCGCTGGAGGCCATGAAGGCCCAGCGTCAAGAGGCAAGCCGCTCGACAACGCATGGCGGGGACTTCGAGAATGTCGTCGCCGAGTTCATTGCTCGGGAGGCGCAGAAGGGGAACGACATTGCCTCGCGGACGGGCAACACGACCGGGTCCATCCGAAGCTGCAAGGTCGGCGACATCGTTGTGGAGCTTGGTGCTGAATCCGCCGCCGCTGGGGCTTGCTTTGTCATCGAGGCCAAGGAAAACAAAAGCTATACGCTGACGGAAGCCCGAGCCGAAATCGAGACTGCGAGAAAAAACCGCGAAGCGTCGGTCGGACTGTTCGTGTTCTCTGAAAAGATAGCGCCCGAAGGCATGGATGCCCTGATACGCCACGGTGAGGACGTATTCGTCGTGTGGGATGCTGACCAGATCAAGTCGGACGTAATCCTTAAGGCGGGGTTTTCGTTGGCGAAGGCGCTTTGCGTCAGGCAGGCGAAAGAACGGCAAGCCGAGGACGGCAACTGGGACAACATGGATGCGGCAATACTGGCTTTGGAGAAGGAAGCGGCACGTCTAGGGAAAATGAAGACCATGACGGAGACGATCCAGTCGCATAGCGGCAAGATTCTGGAAGAAGTTCGGAAGATGACCGAGGGGCTCGAACGGCAGACCGTAGTCCTCCGCGAGAGCGTTGCGGCACTCAGGCGTGCCTAAAATCTCGCACCCCTCCCGACTAGGAGCATGGCGATGAGCGGTGATGCACAGGTTCGGAATTTCGACCTCAACATCGAAAAGATTCTCGAAGGCTGGGAAACCTGCCATGCGGTGCGCGAGATCATCGCAAACGCGTTGGATGAACAGGTGCTTTCCAAGACGGAAGACGTACAGATAAGCCAAGATCGTGACGGCTCTTGGCATATCCGTGATTTCGGGCGGGGGCTAAAGTACGAGCACCTGACGCAAAATGAGAATCTGGAGAAGCTGAAGAACCCGAGCAAGGTGATCGGCAAGTTTGGTGTGGGCCTAAAGGACGCGCTCGCCACGCTCAATCGCCATGGCAGCGATATCCTGATTCACTCACAATTCGGGAACATCACTTTAGGGCAGATGCCGAAGCACGGTTTCTCAGACGTGGTCACCCTGCATGCTGTCGTCCATCCGCCACAGCACCCGACCTTCGTAGGAACTGATGTGGTCTTGCAAAGGGTCACCGAAGGCGATATCGCCGACGCCAAGAACTTCTTCCTCAAATTCTCGAACGAATCCGTACTAGACGAAACGCCCCACGGACAGATTCTTAGGAGGGACCCGAGTCGGAACGCCCGCATCTACGTCACGGGAATGCTGGTAGCCGAGGAGGAGAATTTCGCTTTCTCGTACAACATTACTTCCCTGACCGCTGCTATGCGGAAGGCACTGAATCGTGAACGCACCAACGTCGGACGTACCGCCTACACCGAGCGCGTCAAGCAGATGTTGTTGGCATCAAGTGCCAGTCAGGTTGCCGACACGCTGGCAAGCGACTTGGTGAAAATCGAGTCCGGAACAAATCATGACGAAGTTAAATGGATGGATGTCGCCGCCCATGCTTGCCAAATCTTGAACGCTTCGAAGAAGGTCATTTTTGTCACTGCTTCTGATCTCGTTCTCCACAAATCAGTGATCGATCATGCTCAATCTGATGGTCTGAAGATTGTCACCGTCCCTGAGAACGTAAAAGAGTCGCTGCGGGGAATCGTTGATCTGCAAGGCAATCCGGTTCGAGACCTCTCTGTCTACCAGACCGAATGGCAGGAGAGTTTCGAGTTCAAGTTCGTTAAGCCCGAAAACCTAACCAACGTGGAAATGGAGATTTTCGACCGCAAAAAGGCAATTGCCGACTTGGTTGGTGGGCTTCCCAAGAAGGTCAGGGAGGTCAAAATTTCGGAGACAATGCGTCCTGATTTCTTCAGTGGCAACATGACCTCGGGACTGTGGGACCCGGTTTCTGGCAGCATCATCATCTTGCGGTCACAACTTAAGTCCCTACGAGATTTCGCAGGAACGCTCCTCCACGAAGTTGCACACGCTAAGAGCGGCTACGATGATGTCACGCGAGACTTTGAGAACGAACTCACGCACATGCTGGGAGACGTGGCAGCGCTTAAGCTGGCGTAGCGCCGGAGCCCGGTAGAGAGGGAGTGTTTTCTCGAAGTCCAAGGGACGGATGAGAATCAGCAAATCGAAATTCGTTGCGGGTGTGCAGTGTCTCAAGCGCCTGTACCTCCAAGTCCACCAGCCAGAACTAGCGGCACAGCCGGACGCTGCTGGCGAAGCGATTATTGAGCAGGGACGCGAAGTCGGACTGCTTGCTCGCCAGTTGTTTCCGGGTGGCGTGGAGGTTGATGGCTCAAATGGGCTCGAACGGGCGATCTGGGCAACTCGCGAGCTAGTAGGTAATCCAGAAGTGCCCGCAATCTTTGAGGGCGTTTTTGAGCGAGGCGGGGCGCTTGTGAAGACAGACATACTGCAACGCCGCAGAGCAGGCAGGTGGCGGCTGTTTGAGGTCAAATCGACCACTGAGGTCAAGAATCATCACCTGTGGGATGTCGGAATTCAGAGTCGCGTGTTGTCTCGATCCGGACTGGTCCTGAGTTCAGTCAACTTGATTCATCTGAATCGGAGTTATGTTTTTCAGGGCGGCTCGGTCGATTCCGAGCAATTCTTCCGAATACGAAACCTCAATCGGCAGACTAAGAAACTGGACGAGAAGCTGGCAAACCACCTTCGGGCTGACTTCAGCATTCTTTCCATGCGAGCGGCTCCCGAGATCGCTCCCGGTCGTCATTGCACCGATCCCGTCACGTGCGAGTTCTTCGACCGCTGCAATCCTCCTCGACCAGATGACCACATTGGGTGCCTGCCGAGAATCCGCGCAAGCGCGGTCGAGGAACTGAAGGGCGTCGGAATCGCTTCCATTCAGGATGTTCCTGACAACTTTCCACTGAGCGAAATTCAGCGGCGTGCCTGTACCTGCGTCCAAACGGGGGAGCCGTGGTACAGCCCGGAACTGGGCAAGGAATTATGCGCACTGACCTACCCGCTCTATTTCATGGACTTTGAAACGGTGAACCCGGCCATTCCACGGTTCGCAGGTATGCGACCCTATGACCACATTCCGTTTCAATGGTCGGTGCACGTGCAAGGAGAACGCGGTGCGGCCCCCGAGCACTTCGAATTCCTTGCCTCGGATGCCAACGACCCTCGGCGCGAGTTCATCGGTGCCCTCTTTGCCGCGCTGGGCACAACAGGGAGCGTCGTGGTGTACAGCCAGCAATTTGAATCGGCCAGACTCTCGGAACTGGCGGCATGGCTGCCCGAGTTTGCGGAGCGGATCAATGCTATCCAAGGACGCCTCTGGGACTTGCTTCCCCTAATTCGGAACCACGTTTACCATCCAGCGTTCGCCGGATCGTACTCGCTGAAGGCGGTCTTGCCTGCGCTTGTGGCCGAGATGAGCTATGAAGGTATGGCTGTCGCCAACGGGCAGGACGCAGGGCTGGCTTGGGACTCGCTGGTGCGGGGAAGCTTGGATCAGGTCGAGCGCGACAAGATCAAGACGGCACTACTGGACTATTGCGGGCAGGACACGCTGGCGCTCACTGCGCTCCTACAGAAGCTTCGCGAAGCCGAGTTCACTGCACAGGAAACCGGGCTAGTTCACCACGAGTCTGTTTAGATATTCGAGCAAATTCTTGGTCTGAAGTGCGGGGTTGCGAAACCAATCCGTTGACCAGATGCGGTAGATTTTCCAGCCCAACCTCTCCAAAACCTCTTGGCGAAGTCGGTCGCGTTCGCGAACTGACCGAGCACTATGATATGTCGCCCCGTCGCATTCCACTCCGCACAGAAAAATGCCCGGCCTTTTCGGATGTCGTACTGCAATGTCGATGCGGTACCCGGCGAAGCCAAATTGCGTGACTGCGTCAAAGCCATTGGTTCGCAGCGTTTGTAATACCCACTCCTCGAATTCTGAGTCGCACGCCTCGGCTGATCGTCCACCCTTGGGCAATGTGTAGTGTCCATCCCTCGCGTATTGCAAATATGCTTTCAGCGCCCTCACTCCCCAGTGTTTGTTTTCATCCTGAATGTCTTCCGGGATCATCGACGAAAACACCACAACTCTTTTCTTTGCACGTGTGAATAACACATTCAAGCGGCGGTGCCCGTAAAGGCTATTGATCGGCCCAAACCGCTGATAGAAATTGCCGTTCCCATCTTTGCCATAAACCGTGGAGATAAAGATTACGTCCCGCTCGTCGCCCTGCACATTTTCTAGGTTCTTCACGAACAGAGACTCTAGCTCCGGTTCCCATCTAGCCCGATACGCCTCCGCCGTAGGTTCGGACGCGAAAAGGCGATCTAGTTCTTCGCGTATCAATTCGGCTTGCTTGCTATTAACGGCCACTATTCCGAGTGATTGGTTCGGACATGCTGCCATGAACTCGGAAGCGGCCTTCACGACCGTTCCTGCTTCTTTTGGGTTTACTCCAGCGGAATATATCCCATCCACCAGTGACAAGTGCACGCCATATTCTGGGTGCTCATGATGCGGTGATGGGAAAACCGTGAGGGCATTATGATAAAACTCCTCGTTTGAAAAGCTGATCAGAGAGCCGTGCTCAGATCGATAGTGCCACTTGAGGCGGCGGGGAGGAAAAAATCGAGATGCCGCAGCTTCGAGCACCGATTCCTGTTTGGTATCCTCCATTTCTTCCTCTTCGTCCGTGGTGTCGGTCGAAAGCTTCTGGAAAAATGGAGTGGGCGGTAGCTGCATCTGGTCGCCAACAATGACCACCTGTGCGACCCGAGCAATTGCACCCAGTGCCTCCTCCGGGCGTATCTGTGAAGCTTCGTCCATCAGGAGAAGATCAAACTCAAGTCCTCCCGGCTCCAAGAATTGGGCCACCGACATCGGGCTCATCATCCAGCAGGGAATTAAAGCCTGTACTGCCTTTCCTGCTCTTCTAAACAACTCTCGCAGGCTAATCCGGGGGCGGGTTTGGCCGGACACGCGCTGCACAAGTGCCAACTCGGTCAGGTCGCCCACTCTTCCGACAGCATTGCCCTCCGGCACAGCTCGCACGCATAACTTGCTGGCAAGTAACTGCCTACGCAAGGCGAGATATTCGCGGTCGAGCCGCTGGTATTGCTTCCGAAGCTGCTCATGGCTAGCGCCCGAGTGATTTCTCAGTCGCGGGTCAACTTCCAAGAGCTGGTCGGCGCAAGAACGATAAAATACGAACTCCGTCGCTGCCAACAGATCGCGATAATCTTCCTCCACCGCAGCAAACGCCGCCAGCACGGGGCCGAGCCCCGCGTCCGCCGCCGCATATTCGGCCAGCAAGAAATTTGTATAATCGTGCAGAGCGTCAGGGTGGGAGAGTGCGTAGTTACATCGCTCAATGATCCCAGCAAGATCGCATTTGGCAACGTCTTGCTGCCCACACCACATCGCGGCATCTATTTTGCCAACCAAGAACGCTGCCCTCGCTGATTCATCAGCCATCCGCAATTTGTGCCTCAATTCAGCGAACAACGACCTGAGGAGCAGAATGTGGGCACTGTCCGAAAGGATGAAATTCTCCAGACCGGAGGAAAACTTCGAATCGAATACGATCTTTCCATAATCCAGAGTCGCACGAATCCCGTCCGCCCAAATACGAGCATCAACACCCCAATCGACCAGCAGGTCCAATGATGCCGCTGTTTTATCCACTTCGCTGATTTGGGTCTCGATGGAAATGAGCAGTTCGGCCAAAGCCTGAACGCCAGATAAAGGAAGCGTTTCCCGAATTCCTATCCGGCCCATTATCAAAAGCGTCTGCTCAAGGTGTTCGCGTTGCGCGAACAATTGCTTGTGTATCTGAGCCAGAGACGTAGAATCATTTGTGATTTTGGGAAGGACGTTCTGGGTAAGCAAGCCATACGCATCCGACGTAGCTAAACCGACGATTTCTCGCAGCTTGCTCGGGCTTTCCTCGAAGAGAACACGAAGAATACTGCCCGCTTCCTGTCCGTAAGGCCCGAGTTCTTCTCGCGTTTTCTGTGCCCAACTGCTCAGTGCCAAGACTCGGGCAAAATCAGTCTCCATTCCGGCATACCTCGGCCCACAAGCCTGCTTCGCTCGTTCATCCGATAAAAGCGAATGTTCATCGTCCAGATATTGCGCACAACGAATCAGTTCTTCCGCTAACGAGCTCTTCGGTACGGCAAACCGAGCGGCTACCCTCGCGAGTTTCCTAGCGCGGCGACATTGGGAGTTGAAAAAGCTAGAGACGCAATTAGCCGCCCTCACCGCAATGGCAAGCTGTTTGATTTCGGCGGAAGCCGGTAGAAGGCTAAAGTCCCACTTCGCTCGAAGCGCATCCCTTCTTGCCTTGAGAGCTGCAAATTTCCTAGCTGCCTCATGTAAAACATCAGCATTCTTCTCGGCGAGCACATCGGCGTTCCGGCTTTGCCAGAGGTTTGGCGATAAGGCTTGCAACTGTTCAACTCCGGCGCATGCCGCCCGAACTGCCCCGATGCTGGGGGTCGCAATTCCAAATGCGTCAGTAATTAGGTTCGAAAAGGATTCACACCTCTGGATGTTCGAGATTAGGGTGTTCCACTCCTTCGAGACATCGCGCGCTGCGACAATGGTTCCGGTCGTGAGGCCCAGCGAGCGCAATGCTTCGTAACTCACTCCCACATCATGGCTGGCAGCCCTTAGAGCCAACTCGGGGTCGTTAACATACGTTTGCAATTTCTCGATATCCCCGAGTAGGGCTACGAATTCAGAGAGCAACTTCTTGATCCTCGACCGACCTTCCGGCGCTTTCAACTTCGGCCACAGGCTTAGAACCAAATTGGTAGGCGGAGAAACCAGAGTCTCAAAACGTGTGCAAAGCTGTGACAGATCATGTATCGATGCGGGCAATTCGCTGCCGACTGTTTGCTCAAGCTGACGTACATGCCCGATAAGATGTGAGAGAGACCGCTGCCAGCATTTAAGGCTTGCAATGAGCTGATCGATTTCCAGATCGGTTATCTCGCTGTTTTGAAGCCCACGCCAAGGATGGTTCTTCATGCCGCCGAACCGCTTGAGAGGAGTGGTTTGCTCTTCCAAATTCTTTGCTGCATCGAGCATTTCTTCACGCATGTGACGGGTTATCTGAAGCGCGTTTTTCATGCGGGTAGATGCGAGCGCAGATGGCAAAATGGTGCGCAGGCGATCTCTCGTTGCAGTGGCAAGGAGAACTTCACGTACAGAGAGTCCCGTCTGTCCGGCCGCTTCATTAGACTTGTGAACGTAATAAAGCAAATCCTGCCGTGCTTTGCGGAGCGCCGACAAATTGCTCGCGATCATATCCTGCCGAACGTTGCTGCCTTGGTGTTCCAGTCTATTTGTGAAGCTCTGAACGACGGCGGATTTCGACGTCTTACTCGAATGAAGTTCGAGACAGAATGGGTCTAGACCCGCTGCCGTCAGCCTCTTCTGCACCACTTCGAGGGCGGCCATCTTTTCGGCAACAAAGAGAACCGATTTGCCAGCGTCCAAGGCCGCCGCGATGATGTTAGTAATGGTTTGGGATTTGCCCGTGCCCGGTGGCCCTTGTACAACAATGTTATTTCCCTTGAGCACATCGATGACTGCACTGTGCTGCGAGGAATCTGCGTCGGTTATCAGAAGAGCATCGGGTAATGCCGGATCATCGACTTCATAGTCAGGTGCGGAACCTGTCCCGTGCATCTCCGCTCCGGCGATCAAGCTCCGCAGCACGTATCTGCAATGAAGCGGTGACTCCTCTGGCCAGCGGTCAGGGTCTAAGTCCTTATACATCGCGAGCGTTGCAAACGTGAACAAACCGACCGTCACAAATCGCCGTACCACCCAGTCCTTTCGATTGCTCGCGATCCGCTCTACATCGGCGAGATATGTGGCGAGCGCACTGGTCTCCCCGTCTTCATCCCCTACCCATTCCGGAAGTTCCACTCCATACTGTTTTCGGAGAAGCTCCTTCAGTGCGACGTTGATCTCGATCTCATCATTTCTCCCCTGAATGAAGTATCGGTACTCGCCCCGGTCAAGCTCCCGATTCAACTCAATGGGGAAGAAGACAAGCGGGGCCAAACGCTTTTGGTCGCTCGCTTCGGTGTCGTAGTATTCGAGGAAACCGAAGGCGCAGTACAAAGTGGACAACCCGGCATCTTGGAGCAACACGCGAGTGGATTCCCGCAATGCGCTCAGCTTTCTGTCTAGGTCCTCGCGAAAGAATAGCGTCTGAAGTTTTAGGTCGTTATGTCGCCTTGCAGCGTTTCCGTTGGGGAGTGGTAGATCGTAATCGGAGGTAATGCCTAACTCTACGGCACGTTTTTTCGGATCGAGCGTAGGCTCATAAAGTGGGAGCCCGAGCTGGGATCGTACCCGGTTACGTAGCTCCCGTTCTGCCTTCTGGATTTGCCGATCCGAGGGATTTGGGCCCAGTTCTGCTAACTTCTCCTTATATAGCTCGTCCGTGCGCTTCGCATTTTGAATTGTCCTCTCGAACGGTGGCAACCGCTCGTCAGTCGGGATCAGCTCGGGATAGGGGAGGGGAACGAATGTCATCTGGCGCGAGGTTGATAAACGATTAAAGAGGAGTTCGGGAACTTCATCGACTACGCGGATGTGCGACCGGGAGCGTTCAGAATGGCGGAAACTGATCAGAGGGTTTCGGCTGCTGAGGTCTAGCAATTTCTGGCGATATTGCTGGATGGCCGTGTTGACAAACTCGTTGATAGCAGCCGATTGTTCCGGTGCAGCCCCCTGCGCCATTGGACGGAATCCTTCCCCGAAACGCCAATGTTAGCCTGAAAAAGCTCATCCGGAAATGTAAAGAGAAGGTACCGAAGTTACTTCTGTTGAAGTGAATTAGTGAGCTCCCGCCTTCGAGGTGCGCAACAATAATGAGCGCCCGGCAATGGCCTCACAGAATGTTTTCTGCGACTGAAATAGCGAACGCTTCCTTGCTTGTCAGCATACCGCTACCCTTGATCGTGCCGCGTTAAAGAATGAGATCACCAAGCCCCTTTTCAGGAATCCGACAGTCGAGTTGCTGAGAGAGCTCGGTCTTGAGCATCGATCACGTGAACCCCGCTAGAGTGCGGCGGAGGCTGACGCTCCGTCAAATACGCAATGGCAAACAACGGCGGATGCAAAGGCAGAGGACGAGACGGAGCGTTACTGCCGATAAACCAGACACGGGCAAACACCCCTACAACTCGTGTCCGACGTTAGCACAGGGTAAACGCCTCGCGAGCTTGTCGGCAGTAATCGGCTTCAGTGTTCTCGCATCAACCATAGCCTTAAGTCTCCATGCCCGTGCAGAAGAACTGCCGTGATTAAACATTGCCTTCACCCCAGCCTTTCGGTAGAGCAGGAAACGACTTGACTTTTGAACTTCGTTATCTGGGCTGATCCTGTCCAGATCGGGACTCCCACAACTGTTAATCAGCGCGGCTGCTTCATCCGGGGCTCTGGAGCGACCGGCGCTTGATTTTCGCCTGACGTGGGCGTCAGGGATGCGACCTGCCAGACCAGTATCAGTGCGAGGAGCGCGACTCCAAGGAGAATTGAGCCACTATATGACTCTCGCGCTGGGGATTCGGGCACGGAACCACAAGACGGGCAGAACAGCGCCGCAACCGGGTATTGCGATTTGCAGTTAAAACACGTTGCCATAGAAATGCGAACAGTATTGTCATCCAACTTTGCCCAAAGTACAATCCAGCGCAGCTATGGGGTGGTATCTCCGAAAGAGCTTCGGCTTTGGGCCGCTTCGGCTAAACCTCTCTAAATCAGGTCTCGGCTATTCGGTCGGTGTTCGCGGGGCAAGGATCGGTGTTGGGCCGCGTGGTAACTACATTCGCCTTGGGCGTGGCGGCGTTTACTATCAAAAATACCTCTCGCCATCAACAACGCCCGCCAGTGAGCAACCTTCCGTTACGTCCGTGGTAGAAGCACCTCAGCTCGGAACTCCCGTTACCACGGCGCACGCCTCTGAATTCCACGACTCGACATCCGAAAGCTTACTAAATGAAATTCGGCAAAAGCATCAAAAGACTCGGATCGCGCCCCTGTTTGCAATCGCGTCCGCAATTGTGGTGTTGGGCCTCTTGAGTGCAAAAGTGTCGCTTTGGGCCGTGGTTCCACTGGTTCCCGTTTTCGCTCTCGCCCACGCTGCCATAGGACGGCGAGATTGGGAAGAGAAACTGGTCTTGCTTAATTACGACCTCGATAACGAGGCGCGAGCCCTATATATTCAACTATTGAGCGCGATGCAGACGTTTGCTAGCTCGGCTCGTATTTGGAGAGTAACCAGCGTTCAAAGCGGCGTTGATCGCAAATATCATGCTGGTGCCAACACGGTTCTCGACAAGAAAGTCTCTTATCTGCGGCTTGCACTCCCATCAGGATTCCACACTCGCGTAGCGGTTTGGGCGATACAGTTACGCGACCAGACGCTCTACTTCTTCCCTGACCGAATTTTGGTTTTCGAGGGCAGTCAAGTTGGGGCGATAAGCTACGATTGTTTATCCGTCACGCTCGGTCAAACTCGATTTGTTGAAGACGATGACGTGCCGTCAGACGCGCAGGTCGTTGACCGCACGTGGCGCTACGTAAATAAGAACGGAACTCCAGACCGAAGATTCGCGAACAACCGCCAACTACCTGTCGTGCTTTACGCCCAGCTCAATATCTCTTCCCAATCGGGCCTTAATATCGCCTTGGAATCTTCCAATCCAAGTAAAGCGGCGGCATTCAAGGCGGGCTTGGACACCTACATCAGCGGATGCCACATGGTGGTTAGATAGCATCGCCATCTCTGAATCGGGGGACTTAGACAACGCGCTTCATTAGCTTCGGGAAGAGCGTAGGCACGCGCGTAGTTGCAAGTTGATAAGTTGGGGGTCTGCGATTTCCGGGCTCGAAGACTTGTCTGTGCGGAACAGCAGCCAGAGCGGAGATCGACGGTGGCGGCATATGGCGGAGCTCTTTGAGAGTTCTTGGTCCGAGAGGAATCGTAGCATCACACTCCTTCCACTTGTGATCTGGCCGACCGCACATCTGCGCCCTCTCCCACAGTGACGTCGCGCTCCCAGCCTTCGTTCTCCAGCGTTATTTGCTGGATTAGAACCGTGTTCGCCGATGCATCGAGATCGGGCAATGCTTGATACTCCGAAATCCAGCAGCGGAAACACCTTGTACGACAGAACCCGCTTACCCTTCTCATCGAAAATGTCGATAACAATGTCTTTTCTAAAATCACTAGCTGGACCGGATGAGTTCGTCCCAGCTTCCATCGCCTGATTAGCCCATTGTTCGAATGCATTATCCTGTGTCAGACCACGCTCTAGCGTGATCGCCTCGTAGTCTGTCCGACCCGGCTCCTTGTGAGTGCTGCTAGGGTCGCCGCCTTCTCGGTGCGTTACGACTTCAGTTGAGCGTTTCAGGGCTGAGACCTTGCTGATC